>Ga0209336_10000148_pt1 | contig 34800 bp, 44 predicted proteins | sample LinPmetageLP32_FD_184042 | JGI IMG/M metagenome (GOLD analysis project Ga0209336, IMG submission 184042) | Marine viral communities from the Pacific Ocean - LP-32 (SPAdes) (version 2) | ecosystem: Environmental > Aquatic > Marine > Oceanic | place: Pacific Ocean | collected 2009-08-23
CTGCAGTTTAGTGCGCCGTACAGCGAGAATGACTTTAGTGCAGCATCAGGTGCAGGAGAGATATCCATTGGCGATGAGATCGTAGGACTAGCCACCTTCCGTGAAACTCTGGTTGTTTTCTGTAAAGACAGCATCTACAGATTAGCTGGGTCCAGTGTCTCTGACTTTGTTCTGCAACCTGTAACACGAAATATTGGTTGTGTTTCTCGCTTTAGCATACAGGAAATAGGCGGCGATCTAATCTACCTTGCACCAGACGGGCTACGCACAGTTGCGGGTACTGAAAAGATTGGTGATACGGAACTGGGGACAGTTTCTAAACAAGTACAGTCTAGGCTAAATGATCTTAGCGCTGACCAGATATCCAACATCAGTTCGCACGTAATACGGAGAAAAAGCCAGTATCGTTTATATTATCCAACTACCTCTGGCAGTGAAGCTAACATGACAGGGTTAATGGCAGTTCTAAAACGTAATTCTGAAACAGGACAGATAGGGTGGGAGTATGCAGACCTCAAAGGCATAAAACCTATGTCCGCTACTCACGGAGATATTTCTGATGTAGAGCATGTTATTCACGGAGATTATGATGGCGGTTACGTTTACAAGCAAGAATCTGGTTCTACTCTTGATGGAACTAACATGGCTTGTATATATAGAACTATAGACTACAACATGGGCGATGTTGGTATACGTAAGAACATGCAAAGAATAGTTATTAACTACATAGGCACAGGAACAGTATCCTCTGTAGACATGAACCTTGAGTATGACTACGGCGACATACTTCTACCAAGCCCCGCTTTGTACGACCTGTTAGATCCATCAGGGTCTGCGTTTTACGGCAGTGCTACAATGGCAACAGCCGAATATGACGCTGCTGTATACACGCCGCTATACAGACAGTCCGTAGAAGGGTCGGGATTTGCCGTGGCAATAAAATTTACAGATACAAGTACAAACCCTACATATACGCTTAAAGGGTTTTCATTAGAATTTACACCGGGAGCTAGAATGTAATGGGTACAGCATACACAAAAACAAGCCCAACAAACTTTGTAGATGGAGAGACGATTAATGCGTCTGACTTTACTACAGAGTTTAACGCTATTGACGCTACGTTTGAAACGGGAGGCCATCAGCATGACGGTACAGATGGTGAAGGGGGAGCGATTGAGAAGCTTCTTAGCAACGCTATTACTTTCGGTACTGGCGCTGATACAGACATAGCCATAACTTTCAACGCTAATACAGCAGATGGTGTTCTGACATGGATGGAAGATGAAGACTACTTCCAGTTCTCAGATGACCTGCTAATTAGCACCACTGAAAAAATTCAGTTTAGGGACACTGCTATCTATATCCACTCCTCTGCAGATGGGCAGCTAGACCTTGTTGCTGATACAGAGATACAGATAGCTGCTACTACTGTTGATTTAAATGGCAATCTTGATGTTTCAGGTACGATTGTTTCCGGTGGCACTTTAACTGCAACAACTTCGATTGGCATAGGCAGCGCAGTACTAACAGAAGCAGAGCTAGAAATGTTAGATGGCATCACTGCAGGTACTGCAGCCGCTAGCAAAGCAGTTGTTCTAAGCGCGGATAAAGACATAGCTACTGTTAGAAATGTCACTTCAAATGGCACTGTGCAGTTTGGAAGTTTGTCAGATGGGACTATAACTGCAACGGCGTTTGTTGACGAAGACGATATGGCTTCTAACTCTGCTGCTTTAATCCCCACGCAGCAGTCTGTGAAAGCTTATGTAGATGGTTCTGCACAGACTATGGGTGACGGGTTTGTTCTTGAAGATGGTGATGGAACTGAAGTAACTATTACAGAAAATAAAGAGGTTAAATTTGTTGAAGGCGGCGGTGTTGATATTGATTGGACCGATACCGACAATGGTACAGACGCTGATCCCTACGATCTAACCTTTACCATAGTTGCTGCACAGACAGGTATTACTTCTGTTACAAATGCTGCCTTGACTGTTGGCAGGGATGCAGACAATGACATAGACTTTGCAACGGATAATAATATTATATTTAGGGCTGCAGGTGCAGATCAGGTTAAGATAATTGATGGTGTGCTAGCTCCTGTAAGCGATAACGATGTAGACCTTGGGTCAAGCGGCTTGCAGTTTAAAGATGCTTATATACATGGTACACTTGAAGCGGACGCTATCACGCTAAACGGCACTGCGCTTGGAAGCACTTTTTCTGCTATTGCTGGTTCTAGCAGTATTGTAACAACGGGTGCTCTTGATTCAGGCTCTATCACTAGCGGATTTGGCACAATCAATAATGGCTCATCTACTATTACGACTACTGGTGCAGTATCGGGAGGAAGCTTTGTAGTTCCTGATGATGGAGATATAGGTTCTGCAAGTGCTACAGATGCCATACAGATTTCTTCTGGAGGTATTGTTACCTTTAAAGATGATATTAAAATCAAGGACGGTGGCACAATCGGCGTAGCTTCTGCGGCTGATGCTATGACTGTATCTTCTGCAGGTATCGTTACATTTAAAGATGATATCCTCATTAAAGATGGCGGCACCATTGGTGTAGCTTCGGACGCTGATGTTATCACCATAGCTTCAACAGGCGTAACTACCTTCTCTAAGGCGGTGGTTGGCAGCACGGATACTGACACAAGTAACACAGGAAGCGTTACACTAGACTTTAATACTAATCAAAACTTTGTTCTTACGTTTACAGGCAACGTAACGCTGGCTAATCCTAGCACAGAATCGGTAGGTCAAACAGGTGTTATAACCTGTATTCAAGATGGAACAGGCTCTAGAACTCTTAGTCTAGGCACAGATTACGAAACTGTTGGTGGGGCAGGTATTACTTTAAGTACAGGCGCTAATTCTGTTGATGTTATACCCTACGCAGTAAAGGCTAGTGGTTCAATCCAACTTGGCGCACCACAACTGGCTTTCTCATAATGGTATTATCTAATTCACAATGGCTGGCTAATCCCGATACAGGATACGAGATAAGTCAGTCTATTCGGTTTAATGACGATGATTCTGCCCATTTGTCTCGTACACCCGGCAGTGCGGGTAATCGTAAGACTTGGACATTTAGTGCATGGATTAAAAGAGCCAATCTTGGAACTAGGCAGATGTTTTGGTCCGTAGCCGCTGGAGGTGGCTCTCAAGGTATTTTTGAGTTTGACCAAGGTGATGGCGGCAACGGGGGAATGGATAAGCTAGTTTTTAACAATGAAACTAGCGGAACAACTGCACTGAATTGGGAACTTGAAATTGCGTTTCGTGATCCGTCAGCATGGTATAATTTTGTTTTTGTGTACGATACTACGCAAGGCACTGCGAATGATCGTTTCAAATGTTTCGTGAATGGCGTATTACAAACTGAGTGGGATAGAAATTCAACTCCCGGTCAGAATGAAGAACAAGCCTTCAACAACGCTTTAGAGCATAAAATTGGTGAGGGTCATACCGCCGCTAATTATTTTGATGGATACATAGCTGAAATACATTTCATAGACGGCACTGCAAAAGCTGCGTCTGATTTTGGCGAAACCAACGACGATGGCGTCTGGATTCCGAAGAAGTACGACGGCGCTTATGGCACACAAGGTTTCTTTATAGACGGCAGGGATAGCTCTGATTTAGGCGATGACGAGTCAGGAAATGGAAATGATTGGGCCAGCAGTGGCTTGGCAGCGGCGGATCAGATGTCCGACAGCCCGACTAACAATCACTGCACCCTTAACGCGCTTTGGGTAGACGGTCACACACTAAGCGATGGCAATCTAGTTGCTTCCGCTGCGGCAGACAGCGCAGCAATCGGCACAATGGCTTTCGATGTAACGGACGCGGCTGGATTCTATTTTGAGGCAAAGGTTACCACCGCTGCGACTTATCCAAACGTAGGCATCCGCACGGTTGAAAGCCCGTCAAAAGTTGGTGCAGTTGCAAACTTGTCTGGTAACTCTACAGGTCGGTACGCTTTTACTGGAAGTGACGGCAACTTCAATGACGCTGGTAGTGGATCGAGTTACGGCTCTGCTTGGGCGGGGACAGCGGACAAAGTGATAGGCGTTCTCGTCAAGGCCGGGGCTTTGTATTTTAGCATTGACGGCACAGTTCAGAACAGTGGAACAGCCGCAAAGACAGGGCTAACCGGCCTGATGTTGCCAACTGTTTTTTATGACGCTGGTTCCGGCACCACAGCCGCATGGGAAATGAGGTTTGACGCAGCCGATTGGTCAACCACGCCGACAGGATATAAAGCTATTACGACTTCTAACCTAGCAGACCCAACAATTAAAACAGGTACTGCCCACTTTGAGGCGTTGATATACAGCGGCAATGGTGCAGCAAACCGAGACATAACAGGACTGGATTTTGATCCTAACCTTGTTTGGTTAAAGGCACGAAATGTAGCCGACCACAATCAATTGTATGACAACGTTCGAACTGACACAAACAGATTATCAACAAATACAACTTCGGCTGAAGGCGATTCAAGCGCAGATTTCAAAGGATTTGTTACGGGCGGTTTCCGGGTCAACGCTGCGGCTAGCTCAGTAAATACAAACGACTCTGGGTCTACGCAAGTTGCGTGGGCGTGGAACGCGCCAGATGCTTGGTCTGAAGACGCGACGGGAAATATTTTAGCATCGAGCGGCAAACGAAATACTACCGCAGGGTTTTCCATATGTTCGTGGACTCATCAAACTTCCGGCAACTACGCGATTAAGCACGGCCTGTCGACAGCGCCGGACTTTTTTATGATAAAAAATCGGGACAGCGCGACGAACTGGGATGTCTGGCACAAAGACCTTACCGACACGGCGAAGCGCCTGATAATGACTAACGGTGCCGAGATAACAGCTTACTGGGTTGACGCGAGCGACAGCGCGGATGGCAGCGGAAGCTACGGCGACATTAGCAGCGGCGAAAGCCCGGTAACCGCATCACTCTTTGGGTTTCAACACGATAATTTTTCTGCGACCGACGATATTATTGGGTACTTCTGGCATGGCGTCGAAGGGTATTCGTCCTTCGGGTCTTACTCTGGGAATAATAATGCCGATGGGCCGATGGTAACCTTGCCGTTTGCTCCAGCCGTCGTCATTTGGAAGAACGCCGATACCGCAGGAAATCATTGGGTAATTGCTGACCGCAAGCGAAGCCCACACAACGTCAGCGTGGAGCGGCTGTTCCCTGATCTAATTAATGTGGAAAGCACATCCACAGCCATGTGCGATTTTTTGAGCAACGGTTTTAAAATTCGATCAACAATGGGGGAGATAAACACTTCCGGCGACAATATAATTTTTGGAGCTTGGGCAGAACACCCCTTCGGCGGTGACGGCGTAGCACCAGTGACGGCAAGATAGGAGAATAAAGTAATGTGGAAACATAATGGCAGAACAATTCAAGAGTTTAAATCTTGGGTTGATGACAGTGGAATAACACATCCTCGGAACTGGCACATTTGGTCAGCGGATGAGAAAGCTGCTGCTGGTCTTACAGAAGTAACCCCGGAGGCTCCTCCCGACAGCCGTCTATATGATTGGGGCTACGATGATGACGATGTGACAATTGTTAAAACAGCTAAAAGTTTAGCAGATACTGATGCTGTAGATCTTGCTGGCAATAAAATTAAAGATGCAGATGGTAATCAAGTAATTAACCGTGGTGTTAAATATAATCTAAAACAAGAAGTTAAAAGTCAACAGGGTTCTTTACTTGCACAGACTGATTGGACCGTGGTTCGGAAGTCTGAGAAAAGCACCGCGATTCCTAATAACATCTCAACGTGGCGCGATGCAATTAGAACTAAAGCAACTGCAATGGAGAGTGCCATAGATGGCGCGGCTAATACCGCTGCTGTGGCCGCTTTGTTCTTAACGCACACACTTAACGATGACGGCAGCATAAGCAAAGCCGGAATTTTGTATGATTGGCCTGAATTAGGAGATTAGTCGTGATTGCTAGGGCGCTTATTTTATTCTACGTTGCAGTTATATTAGCGGCTGTAGTTAATTCAAAAGCAAATGCAGCGGACACTAATACTGTATCCTCTACCGTAGTTACAGATAAGACACCGCCCACAGCCTCTGCTCCTTCTATAGTAATTAATAATACAGACGTATGTAAGAGCGCCAAGAGTGCAGCGATACAGACACAGATATTTGGTTTTGCTAGCGGCATTACAGTAACAGATAGTACGTGTGAACTACTAAAACTTAGCCGCTCTCTGTACGGCATGGGAATGAAGGTAGCTGGTGTTAGCCTACTCTGTACCGACCATAGAGTGTTTGACGCTATGTGGATGGCGGGTACTCCCTGCCCATACAAAGGCAAGATAGGTAACGAAGCAAGGGTAGCATGGGAAGCTAATCCCAATGATGCACCAGAGGGAAACACTACGCTAGAGAAAGAAAAGACTGCAGAACACCTGTCAGAAAAAGACTCCGAGTTCCCAGACGAATATGAAGCATATGATTAGATGGATACTTTTTCTATGTGTTCTGTTTGCAGTTCTTGCAGTTACTTTTAGTTCTCATGGAGAGGAAACAGAAATTGTTACAGGGCAGGAGACTAGCCCTAACTACATACCTGAGATGGAAAACTTTACTACATCAGGTGGGACTAACACAGGTGGTGGCAGGGGATGTACTTTAGGAAACTTCTGCACTGCAGGTACACAAGGACCGGGAGGGACATATACAAGCACTTTTGATCTAGAAGATAACATGACAATAGATCAAATCAATCGGGGCTTTGATATGGATTATGGAGTAGATGTTGAATCACACCAAAGCAACTCTGTACTGGCTACCTGTGCTAATGGGAACGTCATGCAGAACGGTGACTGCCGAGACATATTTAATCTCACTGTTACTCTATTAGACTCGGATAACATAGTACATAAATTTGAGCATGAGGTTGAACTAGACTTTACAGGAACACGTTCTTTTGCGTTTACCCAAGTAATATCTGAGAATAACTTTACAGGACTAAAGGGGGAGTTTGAACTGTTCGGCATAGATGCGGGGTTTCCAAGCGGGTTTTTTGGTCCACGATTTGACAATCCCTTCCTCACTACGACTTTCGATCTCGTTACGCTTTTAGAAACTGAAGTGCTTAATATAATTGATCTGCAGGAAAATATTGAAGTAGTGGAAATACAGGATATAGAAATAGAGACTGTAGCGCCACAGGAAGAGATACAGGTAGCTGCTGAGATAGTGGTAGAAGAGATTGAGACTGTAGAATTACAGATAGAGATACAACAGCCGGTAGAGCCTCAAGCGGCAGAAGAGATGGAAGTTGCTGTTGAAGTAGAGCAAGAGATAGAAGCGGAACTAGAAGATGTTAGTGAGCCTGAACCAGAAGCAGAAGAGGTTGTTGAGGAATCCAGTGGAGAGACAGAGGACACTGGAGAAGCTAATGAACCTGCACAGAATGAAGAACCTGCCGAAGAGACAGCTCAGGAAGAAGAAGCGTCCGAAGAGTCAGAACCTGAAACTAAAAAGGCTGTGGCTCAGAAAGTAAAAGAGAAAGTTGCAAAGAAGATTATGAGCAAGATGGGTGATAAGGGCAAGTATGACTCGACTAATCAAGTTAGGACATTAGCCGTTATGGGAGTTCTTGGTAACAGCCGTACTTTCTTTGACACACAGGCTACTCTGCAAGACACTCCCGGCTTCTTTAGCTCTGCTAAGATACCTGATAGCTCTATCCCTACAAACAATGTAGCACAGTATCTTATGTTTGGAGGAAGTAATCAATCGCACTCAGAACTGGTAGATAGTCAATGGCAGAAGTAGAGTACAAAGGTATTAAGTTTGGTGGCAGCAAGCTACTGTTTATCTTTCCTCTACTAGGCACACTAGGCGGCGGTTTGTGGGCAGGCTTTGAGTTTTATAAAGACTACATGAACATGCGCTCAAAGATTCAAAAATACACGGCACCTGACCTATCTGGGTTTGACAAGAAATTAGCCGTGCTACGACAGGACATGAAGAATCTCAGAGAGCTAGAAGCTGTAATTAAGGAGTCAGCTTCAGATGCTAGAGATTATGCAAGAGACATCAAGAATGATTTAAAGAACGAGATAGTACGGACAGAAAAGTTAGTCGAGAATGTAGACCGTAGAACCAAGACTATACAAGATGAAGTTCGTGCTATGGTAGATAAAGAAAATGACCGCAATGGAACTTTGCGAGACAGAATAAACTCACGTATGGATAGCTTAGACGACTCTTTGTCTAGTAAGATGAAAACACTAGAAGAAGAAACAAACGCCAAGATTAGAAAAGCATTAAACAATCCTCTTTCTAATATGCGGAAATAACTTGACTTTTTCTTTAAAATAAGGTATAATACTCATGGACCTAAAATCTCCTGATGCACTAAAGAACATTACAGACACTGCTCTTGCGACTAGCCTAGTCTCTACACCTATTTGGCTGCAGTGGGTAGAACAAAGCTTACAACTATTTATGTTAGTTGGCGGCTCCATTCTTTTAATCTTCAGGTTGTGGGCCATGATTAAAGAAAGGAAAAGTAAGGATGACGGAACTTAACATCTCAGAGAATTTAGTAAAAGTACTCATACGGCAGAGAGACGTTGCAATAAACAGATGTGCAGAATTAGAAGCAAAGTATGTAACGGTAGTTGAAAGATTAACTGAGTTAGAGAACAAAGAACAGGCCGAGGATTTGTTCACAAACAAGGAATAAGATATGGCGGAAGAAAATCAAGAGACTACAGAGGAAGTACCAGCAACATCAGCAGCTATTGAAGCGGCTCAGTTTACTCCTGCTGGGGCAACAAAAGACCTTCTAGGGCAAGTTACAGAAAAAGCAGCGCTTGATTCTAATGTTCCTGCCGCGTTGCCAACGGGTACAAGTGTGCCGTTTCAACAACAACAGATTCAACAGGAAGAAATATTTGCTCCTACAGCTACGGTTGCAGATATAACAGCGCCGGTAATTCAAGCCTCTGTAACAGGGCTAGAGCTTCCTACTCCTCCACGTACTGCAGCGGCTACCTATCAGTCCTTTGTAGAAGAGGATACTCCAGAGTTTGCTGCGGCACAGGGGCAGGTATCTGCACAGTCTCTTATAGGTGACATTGAAGGTGCAGTATCGGAAGAGTCAATTGCACAGGGAGTAACTGAAGAGCTAGACGAGAAGGCCACTCTCAAGTTCCAAATGGGCGAACTCTTTAAGTCTTTTGAAGAAGGTAAACCTCCTCCTCCTTGGGCAGCACCTGCGGTTAGACAGGTAGGCGGCATGATGGCACAGAGGGGGCTAGGCTCCTCCTCTATGGCCGCTGCAGCTATTACGCAATCTATCATGGAGTCGGGCATACCAATAGCTGCACAGGATGCTAACAAGTACGCCACCATTCAAATACAGAACTTAAACAACAGGCAACAGGCTACTCTGCAAAACGCAGCTACTTATGCAGCAATGGATAAAGCTAACCTGAGCGCTAGAATGCAAGCTGCTGTAAGCAATGCGCGATCTTTTCTGCAGATGGATACACAGAACTTAAACAATGAACAGCAGTTAAAGACTATTGATCTGCAATCTAAGTTTCAGAAGTTGTTTACAGATCAAGCACAGGAGAATGCCTCTAGGCAGTTCAATGCAAAGTCTCAGCTACAGGTAGACCAGTTTTTTACTGAGTTAGAAACACAGGTTGCTAATGCTAACTCTAGCCGTATGGCTGCTATGGAACAGTTTAATGCTGACCAAACCAATGCAGCAACACGTTACTTTGCAAAGATTAATGATGCTAGAGAGAGATTTAATATTGGCAATGAGAACGTTATATCACAGTCCAACGCGGTGTGGCGCAGGAATATAAACACGGCTAACACGGCAGGACAAAACGAAACTAACAAGATAAACGCTCTTAATTTATTAGGAGTTAATCAAGCATCCTTGGATAAGCTGTGGCAAAGATACAGGGATGAAGCGCAGTGGATGGTTGAGATATCTGAGAACGCTGCACAGAGAGCGCACAATGCGGCTATTCTATCTCAAACACAGGACTTCAATTCAGAAGAGTATGAGAAAACACGCGAGAGTCAGTTCTTTAGTTCTCTTGGTAGCACCGTGATTAACGGCGTGTTTGGTATATTGGGAGCAAAATAAAATGAGTTATTTAGATATGGAAAACTTAGGCAACACGGGTTCAAGGTTTGTTTCTGAAAAGGTTTATGGGGGGTTTGATAGTTTATACGAATCGCCAGATACCTATGATGCTTATGGGTATACACCAGAAGATCTTTCAGGGATGACTGAGGCTTTTTCTAATCCATTCATAGTACCAGAAGGCGGTTTTATAAATTATGATCCTCATAACCTTGAACCATTTGGTTTAGCACCATCAGATGATGAGTCAAGTATGTATCAATTACAATCTAAATTAGCCCAATATCCTGAAGATACAAGCATAGCAGAAGATATTAAAAATAGCGTATTTGAAACTCTTGGCGTAGGCAAAGAAACAGCCGCAGCCATTAGTGCGTTTGCAAAAGCGGCTAACAGAGGCGGCGGCAAAGAAAGACAGGCACAGGGTAGTGGCAGAGTAGGCCCCCAGCTTCCCTCGTCAGCCCGTGCGCCAACGTCACAAGCTGGCAGAACATCTAGGGCTGGACGAGCTACTAGCGGTGAACAAGCCGTTCAGAGAGCGATACAACAATCAGCGCGTGCAACGAGCGCAGCCAGAGCTATTGCTAATCAGATGGCTAGGGCTGGAACTGTTACCAGTACAAATGACTTAGCCGACATGATATCAGGCTCGACTAAACCTATGGGAACTAAACAGAAGCTTCCCGGTGGAAACTTACGGCAGCTAGCAATACCACGAACACAGATGGCATAGAGGAAATACAATGGCATTAAACCCCGATCCAGCATATAGAAACAAAGAAGTAGAAGAGCTAGACCGGCCTGATCCGGGCAGCATTGATGCTATTGACAGGTTCAATGCACCTCCTCCCGGCCACTCGCTAACCTCAGAACCTCAAAAGTGGGCTTGGGAAAAACCTGCAGAGTACTCTACTCCTGAAGAGGCTATGGAGTGGGTGGTTAGTCGTATTGAACAGCCGGAAGTAGAAGAAAACTTTCTGCGACTAATGCTTAGTGGTGTGCCTATCGAAGCTATGACTAATACAATTACCTTTACAGGTTTTACAGAGGGCTATTGGAGTCCTGACATGTCAGAGATAATGAAGATGCCCATTGCCATGCACTTCATGGGATTAGCCCTAGAGAATGGCATACCTGCAACTATCTTTAACAAAGACCCTGAACTTGCAAAAGAAGAGGGCAGGATACCTGAAGAGAAAGTTATGGCTATCATGGAAGAAAACAGGCCAGACATGTACAACAAAATTATGTATGCAACTGATCTTTTGTTAGATGAAGACGAAGAGATGCCTGAAGAGCAAGGCGCAGAAGCACCCCCTATGATTGAGGATGCTAGCTTTATGGAAATGGAAGAAGGGGAGATGGTCTAATGGTATCAAGTTTTATGTCCTTTGCAACAGGTGCGTTGCAAGCAGTTGATAAGAATATTGATAGGTATCGCGCAGAAGAAGCTGCAGAGGAAGAGCGTGCAGACGCCGCTGCACAGCGCATGAAGGAGCTTAAGTTTGATAGGGAGACTAAACTTGAGGTAGCAGGAGTAAATAAAGAAGCCGCTGTTGGGGCAGCAAATGCGCGTTACGCGGCGGCGCAAGCAGGCAAGGTTACTAAGATAGGTGGTTTTAGTTTTGATAAAATTACAGATACTAAAGACCGAGTAAACGCACATTTATCCTCTCTTGCATCTAATCCTGCAGAGGCTGCACGATTACTGAATAGTAATGATCCTGATGAATCACGGGCATTTAAAAGGCATTTGATGCGGCTGTACCAAGATGGTGTGACTGCATTTTCTAGATCAAAATTGCCGGGAGATACAACACTCCCACCTCGAATTTTATTCACAGGACATTTTAACAGTGTGCTTTCTGGTAAAGAGCTAGCTCCACTGAGAGGTTTTTTTCAATCTCTTCAAGATGGGAGCTTTGGAGAAGACGTTAACTATGCGTCAACTACAGGTGCAGTTAGAAAAGTAAATGGGAAGAGAACAGAGCTTACTGACAATAATGCTGTGGGCACAGCAATTAAAGCCGCTTCAAAAGCTCAGTTTAGTGGTATAGGAAAAACTCGGCCAAATCAAATTGCTTGGTTGTCCAACAATTTTGGTGGTGGCTACGACGATAGTAAAAAGAAATACCAAGGGACAAATAAGTTTTACAGTGCAGCGGATAGCGCGCTGGTAAAGATGGTAGGCATGAAACAAACTCCTTCTGCCCAGCTTACAGAACAGGCAACTGCTTTCTTATATAACCCTGAACATGGTTTTGTAGATCAAGAAGGGAATATAACCAACGATTTTATAAAGTTAATTGAAGTATATGGACTACAAGATGAGGAGATGTCTCCTGTAGGTCCGGGATCAATAAGAACAGAGCAATCAGTCTATAGACCCTATTCGTCTCTTTTAGAAAGCACTGCGGGTAAAAAGGCGGCTGAGATAGTCAATGGTAAAGTAGAAAATATTGGGTTAACTCAAAAGGCTTTGGTAAATGTTGAGAGCCTTTTAAAAGCTACAAATATAGCTGACACAGGCAGTACAACTACAAACAGGTTGTTGCAGTTAATAGAGGGTGTTCCTGCAGTTATTAATGACGCAATTACAATTATAGATGAAGCCATACTAAGTGGGGGTGGAGGCAGGTTAAAAGTCAGTGGTGTTAAATTCTTAGACGATGCTAAAAAAGAATATAACAGGGTTAAAAGCGGAACTAATGAAAGGGCAATTGCTGCTGCAAAAGTATCTATGCTAGAAACTGCTCTTGCATATCAGTTAACCTCTATTTTGCAAGGCGGCACTGGTGGACGAACTATATCAGACACAGACGTTAAAAAGACTCTGGATATGATGACAGGCACGTATTCTAGTAAAGAAATGAAAATGGCTAAACTGCAAGAAATTAAAAAGATGATCGTAGCTCATCAAAATGAAGCAAAGCTATATAATCTTCTTCAAAAACCCGGCGTTAACTCAGGTCTTTACTACACTGTTCTAAAAAGTTCTTCTCTAGTCAACAGCTATAACAAAGACAACTTTGATACAAAGATTAGAAAAGCTGCTGGAACTAGGCCGCCTAGCGAGGAGCTTGAAAAAAATGTTGGTTTAATAAAACCAACAGCTAAAATAGCAATACTTGCAAATACTATGAAAGCATTATCCGGCGGTAATTATTCGGGTGAGGATCGCACAATGGAATTGTTAAGAGATGACAGAATTTATAAAAGAAGAATGAAACCCATCACAATGCAAGAACCCGGATCAGATGAAAAAACAAACTATCTCATTCCATATGAAGGCCCAGTTCGTTGGCGTAATACCGTTGAAGGGCTGAGGAAACAAAACAAGAGTGAGAAGGAGATAGCAGGTAGATTAAGATCTTTAAAGAAAAGTTTACAAAACGACTATGGACATGGGATTAATCTTGAAACACAAGAGATATTTGAAATAGATTATTTACCAGATGGTTCTGTAAATATAAAGGGTAAAACTCTCGGTCCCGGTGCAGCTTTAAATACAGGCACAGGCGCAGCTAAACTATTTGGTAGGGGTTAATTAGCATGAGTGGGTTTGATTTTAGAGATTGGGAAGAGGAACAAGAGACTCAGGATGAAGCTGAAACACAAAATTTAGCTATCTCTAGAGAACAAATTGAATTATCTACTATAGACGAAGATCCAGTTGCTGTAGCTAATGTGGCTATGGCGTTACAGAAAGCAGGTGATGATTTCACTGGCGCAGCAAATCTCACACAAAGAGCCGAAGAGATCAAGCGAGCGCGGGATAGAGTTGGTGGAGAAGAGGTTCTGCAGTTTGGAAAGTCTGCTTTTGGCGTGGGTAAGTTTATTGTTGATAATATATTAGCTACAGCAAATACTGTTGGTTATGGGTTGGGCTTAGAAACAGCGCAGACAAGAGGTTTTGGTGAAGTAGAAAGAACTAAAACAAAAGATGGTGTTGCTTTTAGTAAAGATGACTCTCTTTTAATAGGTCAGCAAAAATTATTTGCAGAAAGAGACCGTTACTCACAATATTATGATAAGTTAAGAAAAGAAGAGGGACGCTCTAGTATTACTGCAGGTTTTCTTACTGCACAAAAAGTTTTTGAAGAAACGCCTGAATTACGAGATAAAGGTTCTTTTGTAAAAGAGGTGCTAGAACGCTTCAATGATAACAGGGCGCTTATTTCGTCAAAAGAAGCTGCCGCTGTTACCGCTTTAGACAGACCTGACGCTGGCCTTTTAGAAGACGTTGCAGCGTTAGCTCCTGAAGTAGTTGGCTTCACTGCGGCTAGTCTGAAATTTTTATTTAGAAATAGTAAAGACATAATTAAAAAGGCTGAAGATTTTTTAGATGGAGAGGGCGTTAAGATAGCAGACGCTAGTGAAGATCAAATTAGAAGGGCCGTTGAAAAAGTATCTGATCAAGAGAGATTTAGAGCGCAAAGTTTGTTTAGAATGGGTAATATGCGTAGACAAGCCTTCAGAGAAAGAGCGGCTACAGTTATTATGACTAAACGTGCCGGTGGTTTGAAAAGAATGCCAGCTCTATTTTTTCAAAACACTGTTAACATACAGAGAGCTAAGTCTAAATTAGCTAAAGCAAGAACTGCAGCAGATAAGAAGCTTATAGATGACGAGTTGGATGTTTTAAATAGTCTTCGCAGAAAGCGGCTAGACGAATTACCCAAGGGTGTAACAGACGTTGTAGGCACAGAGTTAGTCGCTGCAGCCGGGGGTCAAATAGCTGTAAATTATTTTGGTGAAGAGTACGGTTGGATAGGTGCTTTAGGAGGAGGTGTAACAGGGGGCCTCTCTATATCTGCAGTCTATAAGCTTGCTAGGGGTACATTTCAAGGGCTTGCTAACTTTACATTAGGCACTGCACAGTCTTTTAAATTGCTAAGTAATGAGCAGTTTGAAGAGTTTGTCACTAAAGGTATTTTACCAAAAGGCACAGACCTATCAAGAAATCAAGAAAAAGCGCTAAATTCTCTTGCAACATTTGTTCGTAGTTTACCACAGGATCAGAGACGCATAGCCTTTGGTCAGTTAAAGTTTTTCTCACAAATAAAAGACGATCTTATGCAATTTAAAGATGCTGACGGTAAAGCTTTAATTGATGAGGAGTTAATTGATACTACTGTTGGCAGTGCTATGGGTATCGTTCCGTTGATGATGATTAGGCAAGCTATTAGTGACAGAACCGTTGATGCGTCAAAGGGAGTTAAAGCCCTAGACGATGAGCTTAAACAAATTATTGAAAGTACTGGGCAAAGTCAGAAAGCTATTGAACAGTTTAGAAAATTGGTTGATCAGCTATCAGGCAGAGCAGATGATGTAGGATATCAGAACGAAAAGTTTACAGGGTTTGTAGATTCCATGCGTGATTTTGCACGTAAGGAAGGAGAGAGTATAAGTCAAGAAGTTGTTGAGCTAGAAGGTTTGGTTAAAAATGTTATGAATTTGGCTCAAAACCCTGCAGTATCTACTAATGCAGAAAACCTTGAAGGCATACAAGATCTTATTACTACTATGCTATCAAACAACTTGCTAGTAGCCTCAAGAGAAGGAGCAACCGCTGCTCAAAGACAGTTAACAGAACAAGCCATACCACAGCTTCAAAAATCTATTACAGAATCTTTTGAAGTAGCTGAAGACGTAACTGAAGATTTAGCTAGAAGAATTGAAGGGTTTGTAACAGACTATCTTGATCCTGAGAAGGGTTTTGCAGATGTAGCACAGGCTTCTAAAGATTTAGCTGTGCTTGCCGCTACGAAATTTAACACAAAAGTAGGAATAGGAAAGGGTCTTTTTGAAAAGTTAAGAGATATAGATGTTGAAATTGATGTCACTGATTATCTTCGTGCATTATTTAGAGAAGTAGGGGATGCAGGAGAGCCTATTATTGCTAGAACTAAAAAAGAAAAGGCTCTCCAAAAACTTTCTCGTAGGCGTATAGGAGATGCAGCTACTCTTGAAGCTTTTGCAGACGCATCAGCCAAAACAAATATAGAAGAAGTTCTTGAAACAAACAAAGACTTTGCAGATGAAATACGCACCGCTCTCAATGAAATGAGAGAAGAGGCGACTCCTGCTGTTGGAGATGGTTACAAACCTACATTTGAAGATGTAAAAAAAGTTATTGCTGCAGACGGTAAGGGAGAACCATCAGACTTTGAGGTGTTCCTTTCTCTATTAGATTATGGTGTAGAGGGTTTAGCCATATCAATGAAACCTATTGATATACAAAATGTATCGTCTGGTTTTTTAGAAGCTGCTGCAGCAAATGCAAAAAATAGAAAAATAGCTTCAAAGTACAGCAACTTAGCTTCAAAAATTATTGATCAAATAGATGATGGAGGTGAATATGGAGAGGCTAAACAAGCTATACTAGATGCTAAAAGTTATTGGAAAAATAATGTAATAGCTACAGGTTATGATGATGTATTTAATCCGCTAGGCCGGAATGTAGCAGAGAAGTCAAGCCTAGCTCCTAAAGATAATCTTGGTTTTGTCACAAATCCTGCCCGTTGGATAGATTTTGATAAGCTGATGGAAGGCGATGAAATTGACGGACAAGAGATGGTTGAACAGATTAAGAGAACTTTTGGAAACTATAACAGACGAACAGGCGAGTGGACAATACTTCCTGAGACACAAAGAAAAGTAACTATGCTGATGGATAGTCTTCTATCTAAGCATCTATCAGACATGAGTGTAGCAGATGAAGCTAGATACCTGCGAGGAGAAGTTCTAAAGGGTACAGTAAGAGACTTTCCTGAACGTAGGTTAGGAGCATTGAAAAAAGCTGAGAAAGCCGTTCAACCAAAGACATTAAGAAGTGCAGCACTTGAACAGCTTGAAAAAGAAGGTTTGCTTAACTTAGGACAAGTAGCTGAATATAACAGGCGAGTAGATGTATTTTATGGAAAAACAGAACTTTTACAGTCTGCAAAAACTAGAATAGATGGTGCAGTTCAAAATGCTGCTGCTACTGTGAGAGCGCAGATAAAACAACAAGAGAATGTTTTAAAGGAAATAAATAAATTTACTACGGAACAAGAGGGCGCTAAAACTGTTGTAGACTATGATAGTTTCTTTCAGTTCTTTGTTGAAAGCCCTATGTCTACACGCAGAATTAAAGATATTAAGGAGAAGCTCACACAAAAGGGTGCTGCCTATGCCGGTAAAGAAGCAGAGCTTGACTCTGTTATGTCTGATATCACTATGGAATCTATATCAAGAGGAACATATGGCACTTTTGTAGAAGGCACACAGGCTGGAACGGGAGGCTATAGCTTTGACTCATTTAAGTTATTTGAGGTTATGAATAGCCCCGACCAAGCTGATGCTCTAAAGTTACTGATACCGGATAAAGAAAAATTTGAAGGCATACAAAAGTTAAGTCAGTTATTAATGATACAGACTAGAGAGGCTGGCCTTGCTCTACAACAAGCAGGTGTAAATGTTAAAGTGCCTAGAGGGTTATCTGTAGAATCTTTACTTTCTCGCGTTTACAGTATTTCCCGTGGCGTAATTAGCCCTAAGTACGTTGCTACAGAGGTTGCTCTTCTTAACCTTAGAAAGGTGAAGGGACAGGCTTTCGTAGAACTTCTTAACGATCCAAAGATGGTGGATGAACTAATAGAGATATTAGAAACAGAAGGAGATGTAACACGCGAATTTAATACCAACGCATTTACAGTCATAATAAATTCACTTGCAAAATATGATATTCTTAAATCTGAAGACAGACGCGCAACACAAATGGAAGAACTAAGACAATTTAAAAGGAGTCAATAATGGAACTAATTATCACTATCGTAGTGCTAGCCCTTGCAGTGTTTGGAGGCTTCTCCATCCTTGCAGCTATCACGCCCAATGAAGCGGACAACAAAAAGGTGCAAGCTATCCTTACCGCTATCAATGTATTTGGTATGAATATTATCAAAGCTAAAAATAAGCTTGGTTAAACTATATATAAAAAAAGAACCAGTGATACTGCGTGTGTACTATTGGATGCCAGACTACAACAATATACTGCAGGAATTTATGTGGCAGTTACTCGACGTTGTACCTGAGTATCCAAGAGTACACCGCTTTCTTAACCACTGGCATAACAATATAGAAGCCGTTATAGAAACGGTGGAGGTATCACATGGCAAAACAGAAGAAGCTGCAGAAAGACAGCGAGTTCAACGATCTAGATTTAGATAACGATGGGATTGTGAGCGATAACGAATTAGCTGTAGTGGAAGCTCTGGAGAAAAAGGAGAAGATGGAAGCGCAGAAGAAGATGGCGTGGGTAGCTATGGTATCCATGCTGATATTCACTGCCCTTGTGTTTCTGCCTATATTTCCTGACACCCGGATTAAAGCACTTTCCGACCTGTTCGGGCTTTTCTACATTGGCATGGCCGGAGTAGTGGGTGCGTACATGGGCATGACTGCCTACATGAGTGCTAAGAAGTGATTAAGATATACATATTGGTAGTCGTGCTAGGATTAGTCGGCGGCGTATGCTACGGCGGGTACTATTACTATAAGGATACTCAGGAGAGAATACAGACTCTCACTGAGAACAATGCCAAGCTGGAGACTGCAAAGCAACTGCAGGACGATACGATCAATGCTATGATCGAAGACCGTGAGAAGTTTGATGAACTAAACAAAGAACTTCAGAACAAACTAAATGCGGCTAACAACTACAGGGACACATTGATTGGTAAGCTGCGTAAGCACAATCTATTAGTCCTTAGTCTTAAAAAACCTAAGCTTGTAGAAAAGAAGATAAACAATGGTACGAAGAAACTATTTAAATCGTTTGAGGCTATTTCTGGTGCTATTGCTCCTCCCTCTGATAGCGACGGGGTGCAGCAGCTTCCGAAAGGTTCTACCTCTAGAAGTAAAAACCGTTGAGGTAGAGCGCAAGATTCCTACACAGACTAGACCTAAGAGTGTTAGTCTGAACGACATATATCTGTATGTGGTTACAGACAGGAACTTTGCTGATTTTAAGAAGAAGTTTGAAAAAGAAAACGGAGACTTGGTGTTCTATGCCATCAGCGTCAGGGACTACGAAACCCTAGCACTAAACATGGCAGAACTAAAACGATACATTCAACAACAAAAAGAACTAATCATCTACTATGAGAAAGCAGTAAAGCCCAAGGATAAAGGGCCAACTAAAAAATAAAGCTTTTTAAATCTTCGTACTGTCTATTACTATAGTCTTGCAGGTATTCCACCAGCGAGACTATTTTTTTTGTGCTTTCAAACTCTGGGTTCCAAGAGTCAAAGGCAGCTTCTATATCTTCTGCAGCAGGAGGGCCTTCAAAGTCAATAGATACATTTCCATCCGGCGTTAAGGATACAGACATTTTATATAACAGGGCATCAGACTTGAGTGACATTGTGGAGAACCTTTAGCAATACTACTATTGATGTTATTAACATCGTTACTAATACTCTAGTGCCTTCGGAGTTTCTTATTGGAAGTGCTAGGTATGTGCATAGACCAAATAAAAATATCATAATGTTTATTAGGAAAGAGGTCATGCTAGAGAGCTTATAGGCAAGTTACAGCAATCTGCCCTGAAGATGAACCCATTATCCGGGTCATGCTCTCCCTTCTTGTGGTGGGTGGCTAAGTCATAGAAGCTAGCCTTGGGTATCCTTCCCAGATACCAACCAACTGTACAGTCATATTTTATTCTTACAAACGCATATTCGTCACACTCTTGCTTTGTATTAAACTTAGCTACAGAGCAGGAGTAGTAGGGTCTGGGGGGAGCGGATGTTCTCTTAGTCTTTACGTCTACTTTAGTTCCGTCATCAAGAACAACATCGTAATCAAAGGTGTTTGCAAGATCACCACCTAGAACGCTTACGACTATCATCTCCCCCAGATATCCAGACCTAGTGCCTCCGCCCCTCATAATAGAGTTGTTTAACTCACCCTGTATAACTGCCTTGCGTTCAGCTATGAGAAGCATCTCTGGGGTGATCTGGACTTCCTGTATCATTACTTGGCTGCAGGAAGAGGCTGTACTTCAACCTCCCTCTTCTCCTTCTCTTTCTTTACTTGAGTATTGTGTGACCTTAGAAAGTTAGACTCAAGCTGAATATCTTTGCTACCCCAGCTACCTAAACGTTCCGCTACAATAGCAGGTAGTAAACCTTCCATAGCACATGATCTAGCATCTTCCCATGTACCATGTGCGGCTACCTGCCCATTGCCAATGTTAAACGTGCCGTCAGAGTTATAGCCACAGTCTCTACTAGCAGTAGCTGCAGCGGCTGTTACCGTAAGTGCAGTAAGTCCAATAGCTCCAATTATAAGTTTCTTCATCTTAAACTCCTATGTCTACAACTTCACAGACTTCACCTGTGCAGCTAAGTTCTTGAGAACCCGTTGTGGTATCCTCTATTTCAATATCTCTAAGTCCCTCCCATTCTACCTTATCTGGCATGGAAGTCAATAGCTCTTCATACTCCTCTTTCGTGCATTCAGTGTAAGGTGCTTGCTGGTATGTGTGGTCAGAGTAGGGAAGGAATGAAACTCCAGACAGATGGTCAAAGTTCTCATATACCCATGTGCCTACCTCTAGCCACTCATGTTCTTTTACAGAGATTGTTATAGATGGTTTATGCTCACACCAATGCTCTGCGTATGTTTTCCATAGTTCTAGATGTTCTATGGCAGTTAAGCTCTCTCTAGTTAGCGCACCCGTAGGAGATTTAACAGGAAAAGAAAACACTGTCATATTATCTTCATTGCCTACTGCTGGCTCTGCAGGAATACCACACTGTATCATAAACTGTGTAAGTGGGTCTTTGTTATCACCGCGAACTGTGCGGACGTAATAGGCACTATGTCTAGGGTGAATGCCAGAAGCACTATCGACTAATTGAGATACTGTGCCGCTAGGCTTTACACAAGTGATTGACGTTGATGCGTTGATACCCATCTTCTTGGATAGCTTGTCATTAGCCTTAATAGATACAGATTTAAGCCCTGATAAGATACCGGCTAATCCACAGTTATTAGACGATAGCATCTCATTGTCCAATATTCCTGTAAGACTAACTCCTAGCAGCCTCTCCTCTTCAGTGTTCTGCTTCCATATCTTTCGTAGATACTTAAAGTCAGTAAGAGAGGACTGATAAGTTCCAAGCTGTGTTGCAAGCTCTACCTTCCTAGTCAAGGAGCCTATAGTATCATTAGCCTTTACAACAACCTCTGTGAGGTTACAGAACTGGTATGGTCTTAGAATGATCTCAGAGCAAGGGTTAGTTCCAAATACATGATCAGGATCACGACGACCAACACTAGCAACTTTATTCCTAGCGGATTCACGATTAAATATACCTCTCTCACCGGACTTGGACTCATACAATGAGTGCCACTCTTTTAAGAATGTATTCATGTCGGGGCGTTCATCATATACAGCGGAGTTATTGGCTAATCCTCTGTAAGGATAATCTCTAAACCAATCACCAGACTTGGCTACTCTCATCCTGTTTGAGTTAAGATCAGACAGAGAGATCAGAGCGGATCGACGTACACCACCTACAACAATTACACTGGCTATCTTGCACACAAGGTCATGGCATTCTAGTATAGATAGCTGCCTACCCGCTGAACCTCTGAACAAAGATACTGTAAACTTAAACAAATCTTCTAGGGGGGCAGGGCCAGATGATCTACCTCCAAAAGTCTTTAAACGCGCTCCAGCAGGGCGTAGACGAGAGAGATCCCATTTTGGCACCTGACCAGCATATAGACACGCAATTAGCTCACGGAGGCCCCTAGCCCACCCTGCCTTGCTATCCTGTACGACGATGGTTGTTTCAGTCTCTTCAAAGTGTTCATTCACAACAGGCAGATCATTTGTATACTTACGCTCTGCAGAGAAACCTACACCCGTGCCGCACATCAGTACATATAGTATCTCATCAAATGCACGAGGTGAGTCTACAGGAATGTAGGAACAGTTGTAGCCAGCAGTGTTATCTCGCTCTAGGGCTAGACCTGCAGTCATCAAAGCTCGCATAGATGGCATCACTTGCAGACTCAGTACAGCTTCTTCAAGCTCTTCTCTGTCCTGTATCTTGTGGTCATAGTTCTTCTCTAGGTGAGAAGACATAAAGTCAAAGTACCTATGTACTGTTTCCGACCAAGTTTCACGCCTATCTCCTAGCCACCGAGCGTAGCGAGATAGGTGTATGAACTCTTGATAATCTGTTGGAAAGTAATTATTAGCCATTGTTTCTCTGTTCCTTAATCAGCTTTTCAAGATACCACTGGCACTTCATTAAATCTTTGAGCGGCATCCCTTTGTGCTTGTACCTGCACACATATTTGAGGATGTTGCCCTTTAAATAGCCACTAAACTCCTCTTCAGTGAGAGACTCTTTGATTAGATCAATAGTCTCTGTACCACCTTGTGTATAGTGAGAGGGGCTGTTTACCGATTTAGCTAACTCTGCTATATATTTTTTTTCGTTCGGCATTAGTTATCCTCACTAAATTTAACTTTTATTACATTATCGTAAACATCTTCTACAATTAATTTCTTACTGTCTTCTTTAGAGTTTTGAACTATCTGTTCTATTGTAGCTTCATGACCAACCTGCATTAGATAATCATAATCCGTCTCTAACAGATTGAGCATACCCTGCATCAGGATATGGGCTGGGCCAACATCATCTGTGTCCGTAGTATCATATGCCCTGACAGTAACACTGTCAATGCTGGAGGGATCAAAGACTATATACATTCTGCCTGTAGCAAGAGAAAAAGATTCCTCTTCTATTCTAGACTTCATATCTTCAGGCAGATCAGAGTCGTCATCTGTAAACGTAAATGTAAAGTCATCATCACTCATCAAACCACTCCACTGGAATCTTCTTGTGCGCCCAATCAAATCCGTGGCGCTCTGCCCAATCAGCGTGTGTAGTCTTTGAGCCTTTGTATATTTTTTTATTTGCGTTGGCAAAAAAGAACTTCACTTCAAAATCTGGATTTTGTTTCTTTACAAGCAAGTGCTTTACTCTGTCCTGTTGGGTTAGTCTTCCCTTTACTTCTATATAGATATCATTTCTAGGTATATAGAAATCAGGTATATATACGCTGGGGTCACGCTGATATGGTATCTTATCAGGCTCGAACTCAAAATCAATACCTCTGCGGCCAAGGGCTACAGCTACTTCAGCTTCAAACTTTGATCTAAACCGCATAGTAATCAAACCTGTCCTTATTGTCGGGATTGGTATTTACCATCTCAATGTAACCCCTATCCAACTCTTTTTGAACATAGGGAGGTGACGTATCCTTTACTAAACCAAATGATCTTGATGGAAACACAACTAATCTACCCATTCTCAATGCGCTTCTGACATTATCAAAGCCTTTTAGTAGTATGGGTGATCCTTTGTAGTTAAAATCTTCTGCGGACCACTCTCCTTCTTTTGCCATGCTCCTCTTATAAATAATTTTAGCTTTACTGTCTTCTTGTAGAGACTTGACACGTAGAGCTTCTATGTGTGTACTATCTTCTTTTAAAGTATCAAAATACACAAACATAGCCCTAGAATTATACATAGTCTCAAACTCTGAGATAGTCTCTGTAACGTATAGGGGCATCAGATTTCATCCTTTACATGCTTTGTATACCACACCCTAGGTCTAGTATTAGCTGTAGAAGTAGCCTTCTGTTTGTACGCTGATCCCGGCCAACAGTATTCTTTGTAGCCACAATAGCCACATGTCCTGTTCATTAGCCTGTTCCCAGTACGCCTAGTCTCTCCTGTAGCTTTATCCTTATAGCTTTCAGGCTCATCACTAAATGACTTCTTAAACTCTGTGTCACCTAATACTTCTCTTATGTTAGTATCGGCTAATTGTAGCGCGGCCTGTCTGTCCTCCTCCTGAACAAGAGGAGCTTCACAAACAGCCCACTCACCTGTAGCTTTATTGATAGCAATCCAACCACCAAACTTAGAACCAGCAGCCTCTGCATAGAGATAGCCCTGTGGTACGTAGCCAAAAACATCGTCCTTCTTAATGTTGTTGTAACCACGATTAGCCGCAAACTTCATAGAGAAAGAGCCGGGAGCAGCGCTCTTTATATCATATATCTTATCATCAATCTTTACATCATACGTACCGCGAAGGGTAGTGCCACCTATGTCTAGGCTAACACTCTTCTGTTCACTTTGTATATTTATACCTGCAGCCTTCATAACTGTTACTGCAATAGCCTCTATCATATCACCGAATAGAAACTTCATTACGAGGGTATAATCTACATCTTCTTTAGCATCATCCCTCATACCCATCTTCTGTTGGCAAAGGGGCTTACCTACGCCAGACATGCGTACTTTTATATCTGGCTTCTCGCTAAACTGCCTTTCAATAGCGGAGCCGCACATCTCCTTAAACTCTTCGACAAGGTGAGGGGGAAGACCTTTGCCTTCACCCCTCGACGCCTTCTCAAGGAAATGCTGTACCTTATGTAGCAGCATACTCGACACTAGGCACTCTCAAGCTCTTGTGCAATGTCTAAGTCTTCCCTTGCCAGTACAGTGTCTTTGCGTTCATTGTACTGTTTTAGTACTCGGGTATTCCACTTATCAATATCTTCCATGAAAGTATTGAGTAGTTCGATATCCTTATCGGTAACCTTAATTGTTTGAGGCTTATCAAACACAGGAGTATAGTAGATAACGCTACCGTTAACATTACGCTTGGTTGCAATCTTTACACGCTGACCAAACATAATCTTGTTTGAGGGTACTTCACGAATGTAAGTGTTTACAGGCATGAAAGCAGAGCCACGCGCAGACCAGATAAAGGGAGTGCCTTTAAGGTCTACATCTTCTGAACCATCATTAGCACCATCAGCCTTAGTGATTACACCGTAGATAACCTGTGTACACTTGATGCTCTTCTGTATAGCATGTTCCAGAGAGTTAGTGGAAAGGTTAGCTATTTCATCTTTAGCCAGCTTACCACACTTATTGCCGCCGCTAGTATCAGGGAAATCATCACTAAGTGACGGGGCAAGAACTGTACGGATAGAATCTTCCGGGTTCTCTTGATTCCACAGATCATATGAGTAGTAGCGGACAAAGAAACGTGCTTCAATCTCTTTTGAATACACATTCTTATCACCTACCCGCAGCCTGAAAGAACCTTTGGGTAGCGTGTCACCCTCTTTGTTCTCGTTCTGCTGTTCAATGGCTAATCGTGGTAGCCCTGCTGCAGCTTCTGGCCTACTGGTATCTACCTGACCAATCATTGCAGCTATTCGTGCGAGGTTCTCATCATTAACCTCTTCAATCTTCATTAGTTCGCTCATTAAGTTATCTCCTGTAAATTGAGCCAATCGTTACCTATTTTTAATTCTATCTCAATAGGCATATCAAAGTCAACACCAAACTCTCTACTACACTCTTCAGGGATACAAAGCATACTCCTTTTTAATAATTCAATCATCATCTCTTTTTCGTCAGGGTGTACGTCCATTATGATTGAGTCGTGGACTGTGTTTATAATCTTGCTTTTAACCTTTGGTATTACCATAGCACGTAGACTTTTGTGCAGCCGGATCAGAGCTAGGGGTAACAGGTCAGCGGTAGCAAAACCCTGTACTGGGTAGTTCTTGATAGATGTAGCCCCAACCGCTGTTCCATGTCTCGTATACTTTGCGTAGGGAAAGGCATACTCTCTACCCGAAGGCAGCACTATCTTCTTTGTAGAGACTGCTTCTTCCTGTAGTTTATCGTGCCACTCGGTCACGCCTTGGTACTTGTTACGGAAGGCTGCGTAGTAGGACATCTCACGATTAGTTCCAAGTACTCCTCCGTACAGTGGTTTGAATGTGTGCGCCTTAGCATCCTGCCTAGTAACCGACATGATCTCTGCTGTATACGAGTGAACATCAAATCCACTCTTTACCTCTTCGTAGATCACTGGGTCTTTTGACAGAAAACCTGCTACACGAAACTCTAGTTGTGAGTAATCACCCTCTAGAATGTAACCACCTTCATACCTAGAAACAATTGCTTCTCTTGCAGGGAATGTTGCTCCTCTCGGCATATTCTGAAAGTTTGGTCTACTTGATGACAGTCTTCCAGTAGCAGTGACGCACTGATTAAAGCTAGGGTGAATATAGTTATTATCATCTTGATACTTTTCTAAGCTATCTACAAATGTGTTGAGGTACGTCCTTACCATAGAGTACCTAGTATACTTATCAACAAACTCTCTTGCATCACCCGTCAGATCAAGTCGTATTTGTGATAGAGTTTCCTTATCTGTTTTAAATCCTGCCGCTGCCGTGTCATCCGGTCCTCTTGGTATCACGCGTAGACCTGCCGCCTCTCTTAGCTTAGTATAGATAACTCCAACGCCCTCACAGGCTTTACACTTGCTTGCATTCTTACTTAGCTGGCCTGACTTCAGATAATATCTACTCTTGCCAAAGCCGGAACACTCAGAGCATTGCTCCCCTATTGTCTTGGCAACAGGCGGTGCTAGCGTTTTAACAGTAGAGCTAAACATAGCAGGAGACATTTTAGTCTTTCTCTTCTGTCTCTTTGTATGTCCTCTTTGCTCAGTACCTATATTAAAACTATCTTTCCACGCTTTCTTGTCATTAACTTTTCTTGAGTAAAGTAATATACTCCTATCATCGGGACTATCAAGATTAATAGGAGTATCACCCATAGCACGTTCAGCAATATCCATAAGATCAGTATAAAGACCATTATACTCTTCTTGATATTCTTTCTTAATCTTTGCAAGTTTATCATTTGATATTTTTATACCGGCGCGCTCTATATCAATCAGAACATCCAGCATCTCCATGCTAAGTTTAACAGTAGGCTGCATTGGGAAAGCTCATCTGTAGTTTATCTAGTTGTGACTGCGCTATTGGGAAAGCTCATCTGTAGTTCATCTAGTTGTGACTGCGCTAGCCTAGCCGTAGTTCTTACATCAGCTAGACAATACTCCTTAACTATATCCGGTGGCATGTCCTCGTAGGATATCTTGTCCTTAATATACTTCTCTGTCAAGTCTGTCCGCTTCTCCGGCAAACCCCTACGCTTTGCACACTCAGCTAGACTAATGGATTGTTTGATACCTCTCGCACAAAGATACTCTGCAATCATTGTATCCCACAGTGCCTTGTTGTATATAAAACCACACTCACGTAGCCACTGTAAATCAAACTTTAGATTATGACCTACAAGGCAGGTAGTATCGTCTAACCTCTCTTGTAAGAGTTTAGCCCCATCAGGTGTAGGTTCACATTGGTTGTGGTAAAAGAAGTACTCTCCATTAATTATAGTAGAGTAATCTTCTACAAAGCTCTGGTAGCCAACAAATACAATCTGCTGACCTGAGTATGGAGACGAAACAGACTTCTCGAAATCCATAGTTGTTTCTATGTCAAGTACAGTAATCACGAAAAGATATCCCTGTCTCCATCTCTACGTAATACAACTGACCCATGCCATCCATTTATCTTATTCTTGGAAAACTTGATAGTTCTAAAGTCTTCATGTTCAGCTACACCTATGCCTATAATTATGTCAGCCTCGCCAGCTTTACCTGTCTTACTTCCATCAAGCATAGAGTAATCTATACTCTCTCTACCATGTGCATCGTAGGACGCCTGAGATATAGCCCATACTGCTACATTGTGGCGCTTGGCTAGTTCTCGCGACCTACAGTATAACTCCTTGAGCCTCTCGTCGCCGCGTGAAAACTCTCCATCAATCCTTATCTTGTCTAATTGATCTATAAAGATAACATCAACTTCATTACGCGAACAGTAGTCCTCTATCTCCTGTACGGAAGTTCCTACACAGTCCATGAAAGATATGTGAGGTAATATATCATCCTGATATTGCTGTATAAATCCCTCTTTATCCTGTAGAACCTCTAGTCGAGACTTTTCCAGTATAGACTTGGCTACACGCATTCTAGTTTTCTTAACAGGCTCTTCGTTACCCCAGTAGGCTACCTTAAAGCCGTTCTTCACATACCAGCCGGACAACCAAGCCGAGAAGCTGGTCTTTCCTACCTCTGGCCGAGCAAAGATAACACCAAGATTTTGCCTATCTATGCCGGGAACGTGGTCACGTATCTGTGTAGGAAAGATAAACTCAGGGTCACGTTCGAACTCTTCCAGACTATCTGCTATGTTCTCTTGTAGTATAGTATAAGTTTTAGACCCCTTTATCTCATTGTTCTTTAGTTCTTCTACATTGTTGAGAAGAGAATTAGTATCGCTAGATTTACCAAGAAAAATGTCAAGTGCTTCCTCCCCTATCTGTTTTGCTTTTACTCGTTTCCAGAAACTGTGTAGTACATCAGATACTAACTCTGGATTTATCTTTACGTTTACCAGACTCTTAATTTGAGCGTGGGCCTCGTTCTTTGCCGCTTCAGGCATAGCAGGGTAACGCTCTGAATGTGAAAGAGATACATCTTCTAGTGTAAGATCACCCTCATACTTTTTGTGTAGGTGATTAATTGTTTCTACTATTGTAGAGACTTCCTTAGCAAAGTACTCTTTCTTGATTAAACTCGCTACTCTGTTGTAATTATCTTTCTCTAAACATGCTACCAGAACAGCCTTGTCTATCATACTCTTAGTACCTCTCTCGCCTGTGTTTCATCCAACTTCTTCAAATCTCTTTCAAGTATTGCTATGTCTACCTTGTCTCCTATTACGTGGTTGATCCTACTAGCTATATCTACAGCTTTAAGTGACGCATCTTTATCAAGTGCTACTGTCACCTTGTCAAAGCTATCTAATCTAGATAGGACATTTATCGACATTGTTGTGCCTAATAGCGCAACACCCGTTGCAAAATTAGATACAGATGTAGCAGAGGCGCAGTCTTCAACAACTACAGCGTGCTTATGCTTTCCGCATGTGTAAGGTAAACTACAATTACCATATCTGTACCACTTAGGTCCAGCATGTAAACCCTGTCCAATGTATCTTCCTGCTGCATCTACCGCCTTGTTACCATCTTTTACAAGAAATACTGCTCTATCTCTTTTGTAGTCGTAGCGTATGTCAGCTAACCCGTTCGACCAAGCCGCAGAACAGTTATTGTCGGTCAAATAGTCATAGAAGTTCTGTGGGCAGTTATTCTTACGCCAATTCTGTTTCTCTACCTCAAGCCCTACAGGCACATTAGTCTCTAGCATCTCATTAACTACAGAGAATGAGCTTTCGTTTAGCCCTTCTTTTATAACGCCACCTTTAGTACACTCAGCATGGAAACAATAATATTTAATACAGTCTGTAAACTTAGTTACTGATAGTGTATTATTACCATTACATATAGGACAGTTTAATCTCTTAGAAGTACCTAAAGGTATATCTAAACTATATATATAATCTTTAATAATATCTATAACCATATTAATATCCTCAATAGCGGGACACGGTAACATACCTCCTAGCATGGATATAAATATCGGTCAACCCCTAAAATAACGATTGACCCCAAATTAATTTTAGTGTAGGGTGGTCTTCCCTTTAATAGCGGAGGTGAGCCATGTTCACCATATTCAATCGAAGGCTGACGAACCCAGATCACACGCGGCGGATCATCGAAGCTGAGGTTCAGGATCAATTCTTTACTGTAGAGTTTACTAAGGCTGATGGTTCATTCCGTAAAATGAATTGTCGGCTAGGCGTAAACAAACACCATAAAGGTGGTAGAGATTGTAACACCAATAATCATATGCTAACTGTTTGGGATGCCTACTCCAAGGGCTACAGGAATGTCAACATGAACACCATTACAGCTATTACAGCTAATGGGGTGAGACATGAGTATGAGTAGCCCTCATAGTACAGAGTTTCTGCAAGAGATATTTAAGCTGTACAGGAAGGATGGATTATCCTGTAGGGATATAGCAGATATCATGACTCCCCAGTATGAAAAGCAGTTCGGCAGAGCTATGACTAAAAATGCTGTAATTGGATTACTCAATCGACATAAGAATATGTTTGTCGGCGCAGAACAAAGAAAAATTGTAAAGATAAACTTCTCTAACTTCATGGAAAAACTAGAGGAGGAGAGGCAGACTATGAAAGACAAGGATCAGTATAAGATAAAGAAATGTCTTTCTTGTAGGAAGGAAAGAGTTCTACACAAGGTTAGTTTTTTGTGCGATAGTTGTAAGAGTAGTGATAAGTTTTCCTCCGCTACGGAAGACTTTTCTGTAACGGGAGTAAGAGTGTGAATGTAAAAGAGAAGAAGGGCCTACAGTCTAAGCTAGGCGCTATGAGATACTATGCTGACAACGGCTACCATGTGTATAATGAAACTAACAACACTGGCCCTGTAGACTTTATTGCTATAAATCCTGACACAAAAGATGTAAAACTTGTCGAGGTAAAAACAATGTCGTTCCGTTCTAAAGATTGTAACTGGCGACCGGGTACAATGATTAATCGTCAGCTTTCATCTATACAGAAACAGTTAGGTGTAGAGCTTGTGTACTACAACATTAATACAGGACAAGTAAAATGTCGGAAAAAAGTGTAAATCGTAAAAAGTTTGTATCTCATAAAAAGAGACGGCCTGAGCCTGAGTATAGCAAACGGACTTATGACGGCAAAACTTTGCGTTGGGAATGGAAATATGAAACTGAATTAAATATCTACCCGAAAGATTGGGCTAGACGTTTTCCCCATTTAGCTGACCGTGGACGTTGGGTAATAACTGAGATAAAGTAAAGGTGGATTAAAACACTTGACAAGCGTTGGACGGATATGCTAGGGGTCAATTCTTCGAGAGGGGTTTGGTTAAGCGAATGCTGTATAACTTGAATAAGGCATGGCATAGGGTTGCGAAAGCGAACGTTTCAAGTGTGCCAAGCAGAAGGTTCGATTCCTTCTCCCCTCACCTTATTTACATGGAGAACCAACAATGAGTGTGCCTGAGACTGAAGGAAGTAACGAAGATAAGTTTACTGCAATGTACGATGAAGCAATGATAGATTTAGATTTTGCTAATGTATCTCAAGGTGAAAGAGAAATACTAGCAACTGAGCTTGCAAAACTACGTTGGGAGAAATAGCAATGAATATATTCTATCTAGATAAAAACCCCAAGATTGCAGCGCAAATGCACTGTGACAAGCACGTTGTTAAAATGGTGCTAGAGTATGCACAGATACTATCCACCGCACATAGAGTAATTGACGGTGATGAAGTTGCTGACCGTGAGGGCTTGTACGCTATTGCACACAAGAACCACCCTTCTACTGCATGGGCAAGGATAGGCCGTGGCAACTACAATTGGTTGTCGGACCTATGGGGCTATCTTGGTATTGAGTACACGCACCGCTACAACAAAGTACACAAGGCTGCTACGAAAGAATGGTTGTTCTACGCGCCTCACAACATACCACACAGAACAGTCTTTACTGGTTTAACTTCAGCGCCACCACAATGTATGCCTGACCACTACAAATGTAATCCTAACTCTGCGTCATTAGACGATGCAATCTCTGCATACAAGGCGTACTACATTGGTGACAAGGCTAGGTTTGCTAAGTGGACTAATCGCTCTGTACCAGAATGGTTTCAATTAGAGGAGGTTGCAGCGTAATGAAAGATACAAAGACATACAAGTGGAACTACAACGAAAGCGTTACATTTGAGGAGTTTGTTAAACGCATTTACCCCCTTATAAATGGCCCTGTAACTACACTATCAGAATGTGGTGGTGACATGTGGTTAACAGACTTACAAAAACTACATAACGCTAATGATACACTTTTTAGTATACTTAACCAGATAAAAGAAGAGGAAGTAGCATGAGCGAACTAACTGAATTAGATAAAGTGTATAATGTTTTACTGTCTATCCCGCGAAAGTCTCAAGAGGTTGCGGACGCTCTAAAACATGTTGATGAGCTTATCCACAAAGAGTTAAAGAAGAAGTCTAGGGCGACTATTAAGAGAAATACTGCTGCTAAAAAGAAACAACCTCCTGAAACATTCTCTGTAAAGTGGTGGTTGGGATAATGCACGCAATGGAAGATGTATTAGAGAATGAAGAATTGTTTCCAAGTAGTGTATTTTGGTATGCGTGGATGATGGAACATTATCTAGGGTAAATTTGTCGGCCCTTAAGTTTTGTCGGCCTTTGACTAATTAGTTTGTGCAGGGTTTGTTGGTTCTCCCCTGTACCATGCCCGGTGGCGGCGCTAGTCTCCAACTCCCGCTTCCACCGGGTTTTCTATCTAGATTAAATAAAGATTTGACAAGCGCGATTATTTAATATAACAAAGTCTTGTTTTTAACACATAGGAAAAACCAATGAACCACGTAGAAATAATCGAACCTGTCCACAACGTGTTGGAAGTGGCACAGATTAAACCTGCTGCCGTTCGAGAGCATAACGACGTTTTCGATCTCAGCTTTTTTGAGCCGCTGGAAGTTTACAAAGACTCGGTGTTTGATACTGACGGCCATGAAATCATGGGCAGTAAAGCATTGCGGTATTTCCACGATGGAAGCCTAGCCGATACCAGCGCGGTATCATCCAGCTATACACTTGAAAATCACGTAAACTTGTTTGGCAAACATGCTGACATTTTGCGCGAGAGTGAATTGCCCACTAACAACGTGCTAGTTCGCGACGAATATTCAGACTTTGGCATGAAGGCTAAACGCTCTATACAGTATTTAGATCAGGCCGTGGACATGTCTGGATCAGGTGATATGGTCTATTGCCGTTCGGATCAAATCAACTCGGTAAATTCCAAATGGGCTTTTCAACAATTTGCTGGCGCTTATCGTTCATACTGCGAGAACTCAATGGTTTTTGGTGGCGATAAGGCAGTCTACAACAAAGTGAAACATTCCAAGCATTTTGACGCCGCCAGTTTGTTGCGTACAGCCAATACAGTGTTCGGTACTTTCCGCGAGAACATTGACCGCTTCAAGGCATGGAAGGCAACGCCCGTTGATGATTCCACTGCTGGTACATTCATTAAGCATATCTGCCCCAAGGATACCACGGGACAGAAACGCATAGAACGTGAACAGCAACACGGGATAGAGATAGATTACTCTATGCTTGATGGAAGCTTGAACATTAAAAAGTTCCACGCCTTGTATGATTTGTGGGAAGAGTACAGCCGGGATTACTCGCAGGGCGGTGGCTTGGGCAAAAACAAATGGGCTTTATACAATGTGCTGACTCACTATGCCACGCATACACATGATAGCAGAACCTTCGAGCTAAACGGGGAAGAAAAAACCCACGTACTAGGCCGTAAGTCTGCGAACATGGTTAACACGGATCGCGGCGGTTATACGCTCAATGAGCAGATGGACCGTGCACGCGGTATCTGGGCAGTGCTTTCCGCACCAGCTTGGGCTTCGATTAACTAGTACAGGAGATGTGCCATTGAGATAATAGAGGCGGCATACAGAGTATGTGTAATAGTAGTAGTATCATTAATCGTTTATCACTTTATATTGTAAGGAAATAGAATCATGACAACCAAGAAAACAACAACCACGACTAATGGCGGATCACAAGTGTTTCTCTCGCAAGAGGCGCAAGATGCCATTGCTGAAATCCAGTTTAAAATGGCTTCGCGCTCACCCTCTGACATGCAAAAATATGCTGGGCGGGGTGGTATCTCGCTAGTGGTTGAGCAATTAGCGAAAGAACATAGCGCAGAATAAACTTGACGCCGGAAACTCCCTCCCGGTAAACTCTAGCCGTTCCCTTCGGGGAGCGGCTTTTTTTTAACTCTAATTAGGAGACCGGACTGATGGCAAACTTTAGCAGAAAGCATTACGTTACAGTTGCCCACGTACTGCGAACCAATTTGGCGAATTGCGAGATTGACTTTAACTCTAGCGGAAACGACGACGACGTAGACGAGATTTATGCTACCGCGACCGCACGAGTTGCAATTAAAGATATCGCGCTAGAGTTTCACAACGTGTTCCGCTTTGACAATCCCCGCTACGACGCCGATAAGTTCATGGGCGCTTGCGGCATTGATGATTGGCAAGACATTATCGAAGCAACGGACCACGACGTGCAACCATACGAAACGCCTGACTTTTACGGGGAGCAGGGCTAATGATTGATATTGATAAGAATGTGCCAGTTTTTGAGAATGGCATGTACGCTGACGCCGCGAGCCAGTTTGAGAAGTTCGACAGTGCTTTTTTGAAAACTTGGCGAGAAGCCAGATTGATGGAACAGGCATTACGAAACACGTACCGTAAACGTAAGTATGGCAAAATTTGCCGACACTCTAATCAGACCGTAAAACGAGTGACGCGTTTTAGAAGGCAGAAAGATAGCGATGGAAATGTGATCGGCTATCGCGTTTGGCTTATGGTTGACTATCCAGAATGCACAAGGGAGGTCGGCTAATGGCTAGACCAACTAAAAGTGATTACTTCGCGGTGTATGGTGCGTTTTTGGTGGGCTTCTTAGCTGGCTGCCTTGTTGGTTCGGCGTTGCTGATATGAAACCATTAACCAGATCACAACGGGAAGCCCTGCTAAAGGTTTACGGCAGAGGATGGGGCGGAAATCCCAAGCCTAAGACATACTTACAGTT
>Ga0209336_10000149_pt1 | contig 34702 bp, 59 predicted proteins | sample LinPmetageLP32_FD_184042 | JGI IMG/M metagenome (GOLD analysis project Ga0209336, IMG submission 184042) | Marine viral communities from the Pacific Ocean - LP-32 (SPAdes) (version 2) | ecosystem: Environmental > Aquatic > Marine > Oceanic | place: Pacific Ocean | collected 2009-08-23
AAACCTACGACCAAACACGTGGGAAGGACCCGTAAAATCGCAGAAAATAAAGATTATCTAGCAGTTCTTAATGCTTTTTTTATAGAACGAGCAAAGTTGCGTCTTAATCTTACCTGCACGTATCGTTTTGCCATTTCGTAAAAGCTCAATGTTTTAGGTATTCTTACACTTGGCACTAATGAGTAGAATCGTTTGGGTTTCTTGCCCGTTTGCCATATTGCTTCTTTAGCTTTACCACCAGTAACTTTAGTTCTTACAACGTTAGCCTTACCCTTTAAACCTTCTGGTCTAAATGCTGATCTTCTTCTCGGTCCTAATTTCTTTTGTGTTTCTTTTGTTGGTACTGCAATAAACCTACCACTCTTTGCAATCTTCATACCACCAGTCTGTTGTTTAACTAAGTAATCTAACCCACGTGAATCAAAGACAGATGCAACACCTATACCTTGTTTGTATTTATTCTTATCAGTCTTACGTACTCTAAATATACCACGTGCTAATCCTTTAGCTCTTGATTGGTTCTTAAATGCATTAGGGAATATACGACTAATAGTGTACTTACGTAGATCAAATGCAGTCGCATTCATAGCTGTAGCAACAGCAAATGGTATCTGTTCTCGCTGTTTCCTATTCATACCTTTAGTAAATTCTTTAATGTTATCTTTAACTTTAATCTTAAGAGGACTACTCATACTTTATACCATTCATATTTAAGTGTTAATTCTTCATCTTTCTTTACGTCTTTAGTAACACGCAACCAATGTACATCTTCTTTCTCATACCTCATGCAGTTAGGCATATTGCTGTGGTTAATGAACCCACCTAATGGTGTACGCACTATGTCTATACACGATGTATTAATAGGTGTTACGTGTGTTATGCCTATTGTAGTTCCTGCATCTATATCTTTATTTGTGAATATACCTTTACCATCAATAGAGCTATCTCTTATCTCAATATACTTTGGCAATGGTCGATACGTCAATGTATCGTGCTTTCTTTTAATAACATCATTTCTAATGCAATAGTCTGTAATGTAGCATAATACAATGCATCATCTTCTGTAGTAAATCCTTCTATGTTAAATATAACCTTCTTATTCTCTACAAATATCTTAACCTTTATGTCGTCATCATTATCTTGTGATGTAAATATTTTATGTATGTCTATCATAATATCCTTAATGCCCCACTATGCGAAAGGTAACATAGTGAGGCTAGAGCAATTAGTAGCAATAAGGGAGTTATGTACTACTTACTAATTGTTATCATAGTAAGCAATAAAAGAAAACCCCTCACAACATTATTGCAAGGGGTCATTGATCGTTCAACTTAAGGAAATTTTATAAGTCGCCAAAATCCTCTTTAAATTTTATTATGTATGCAACTGCTAAACAATATGCACTAAAAAATAATAAAGTTAAGGTTATACCTAATAATATATACATTATGCAATCTCCATTAATGCTGAAATTTCATGTACAATATTACAAATTTCTTTGGTTTCTTCTATACCACTAGTAAATTTTTTATTGTGTCTAGTTTCCCATATTTTAGTAGCAAATTTAAACTGCATATCATATCTATTTATTGATACAGTTTCTAAGTCCATAAAATATTGTGTTTTATAATTGCTCATTTTATTCTCCCCTAAATTGTTCTATATATAACTCATGCACCAATTCTTTCGGTGTCATTTTAACAAGTAACTGTGGCTTGATATATTTCCAATATCTTTTGACCCAATTAGTTGCGTCATGTTTAGTAATGGTATTATTTTCAAGACCATTAGCTACTTCTCGCATTTTTTCGTTAACGTATTCTTTCATATTAATCATTATTCTATCCCCCTTAAAAATGATTGTTTTGTTTTAATGCAGTCATAATTTCTGGTAATGATGTTGTATCAAAATACATATCACGTTCCATACCTAAACCATAACCACCCTTTAATTCTTGTAATTCAGTTAATGATACATAACCATATTCTGGTGTATCGTTACCTAAATGACAAATACCAAATGCTACATTGTTGTCATCTAGCTCTGATAAATACCAACTTTGGCTACCACTTGGATTAAAGACTTTTAATACTGCTTTGTTACTAGTCTTGTATTGATTAGCAGAATTTTTTCTTAATTTTTTTTCTATAGTTTTTGTTAGTAATTTCATTGTATTCTCCTTTTTGTTAAACATGGTATTAATTTACCATTTCTACCATAGGTTGCAATAGCTAATTTTTGGCTATTTTCCTTAGTTTATTGCATGTTGGACAATAAATAATTTCTAAACCATAAGAATTATACTCATAATCCCATTTTAATTTTCTAATTGTATTAAAGGATTTTTTACACTTTGAACAAATCAAATTCCAATTATTTCTCATGACCATTAAATCGATCATAAGTTTTGTAAATCTTACCATCTGTAAATTCTATTTCTCTAGCACTATGTGAAGCAATGCGAAAACCTTTAGGTATATTAGAGCCATACAACTGCATAAAGTATGTTACTGGGTCAATGGGTTTAACTGTTGGTAAATCTGTTTCCTCGTTGTACCTTTCGTCATTTAACCACGTGCTAAAATGTGGAATATATTGTTTTTCAGTAGTCTGTTTACATAAGTTGTTATACAAGGTTACTAATTTTGTATCATCAATATTAATTAATTTTTTATATGTATTATATGCTCTTTTTTTGCTACCTCGTTTGTATTGTAGCTTATTCCAAATATCCTCAAATTTTTGACCTAATATAATTTCTTTACCTTTATTATCATTCTTTATTTTATTGTCGGTAGGTTGTCGGTCATTAGTCGGTAGTTTGCCTGCTACCTCGCTAGTAAACTGGTAAGTGTCGTAATTGGTTAGACAAATTACAGTTATACCCTTGTCGGTTTGTATATCAATCATGTTACACTTACATAGTCGTTTTAAAAATCTACGTACTTTTGAGCTGTGCCAATCCCATATTTTTGCTAGGTAATTTGGTGATGCTAGTATTTGACCACGTTTAACATCTACAACATAGTTTTCTACACGTACTGTAGCATCTTTAAAATATACGTGTGCAATTAACCATATCCATGCTTGTACTTCGGTATATGGTTCTTTTCTAAATATAGGATGATCTAAACTAGTCCTATGTAATTTTATATATCCTGTCATTGCTCTCCCTTAATATCTCTAACATCTGTCTAAACACATCCCAACGCATTTGTACTCTTGGTTGTTCGTTGTCAGCAACTAATACCAATAGATCAGCACCACCTTGCCAACGTTCCATAGTTTTAAACCCTTCACCATTAGAACGTGCTTTAACTTCTATATTTAGACCACCTAACATATTGACTTGTACATCATGTGGAAAATCTTGTTTTGCACCACTATAAGGTTGCCTACGTGCTTGTATGCCTAAATCATTAAACATTTTAACTACCTTGTTTTCAACTTTGATACCTTTATGTTTTGCAGATTTGACCATTTATTGTTACCTCATTAAATATTACACTATAATCTTCTATATCTAATGCTTTTACCATACGTATAACAACACTTAAAGGCATTTGGTTTTTGCCACTTTCATACTTAGCAATTTGTTGGTGCGATAAATTCATTTTCTTGCCTAATTGTGCTTGGCTCATTTCCTTATCAATTCGCTTATGCATTAACATACGACCTACTTTTTTTATATGTTGTTTTTCTTTTTCAGTAATCATACCACGTGTCTTTCTCATCTTTATCTCCTTTACTTAAAATTTTATCTATCATTATTGATAGTAGTGTACTTTTGTGTATGTGTGATTTAAACAATGTAGTAGTTTTTCGCATTGTTTTAAATACTGTGTGATAATTTAATTCTGCATAATCACATACAAGTACACAATCTTTAGTATAAAACCACTCAACAGATTTTTTAATGTGTTGTTCATGCTTACGATACATTTTAGAATCTTCATAAATTCCACACGCATCCAATATTGCACGTTTAATAACTGATCTCCACAATAATACTTCTTTTGGCAAATTATCATCCTTTTACCCCCTATAATAAATTGCCCTGCCTTGTGTCTAAGTTTGGTGTAAATACAAAATCATATAATTTGTAACTACCCTTTCCCATCTTGCTTTTAAATGTACCACTATAAGTACCACATTTTAAATCTTCTGGAAGTAAAAACATTGATTGTCCATTATATCGAATATATAGACCACCTTTTTGCTGTCCAAATTTAATCCAATTATCACGTAAAGATACAAATTTACCTTTCCATAATTTTTTAATTGTTATTGTACGTTCTAATTCCATAGCACCACGTAACCCCTTCCTTCTAAACATTTTTTTACAATTTCTTGTTTTTTATCTAACATTTTAGGTGCTAACCACAACACCCTAAACCTAGTAAAATTGTAGGCTTTTTTAAAACCTTCTACTACTTCGTTTGTGTTATCATCTGCTATTGCAACACACGTATAATAGTCATCATCATATCTATCCATATCACCTTCTATGTTTGCTGATGATTTACCACGTGAATCAACTATTGGTCGTGTACTTGCACAGTTTGTTAGTATGAACATACTAATCAGTATTATCGTTAACTTTCTCATCTTTTTCTCCCTTGTTTAATTCAAATGTACTTTCAACATCTAACATATTTAAAACCTCAATAATTTTTTCTAATATTAATAAGTTTTTAGGTGTGTTTTTTGTTTTTATAACTATGTCTTTATTTCTGCTACTTTCTACTGTTAACATATTAATACCCCCATACATCCTTTCTTGCTTGATTTTTAATAGGTTGATTCCAAGTCCAGTCATCAGTATTTGGCACTATAAATCTTGCTAAATCAATTGCATCTTCTGCATGACTTAACAGCCTATCCATTGTTTCTATAACCCTAACTACTTCTAATATATACCTTGCGTTATTTTCTACTTCAAAATATTGTTCAGTAGCACCATTTTTTTTGCTATGACTTAAATATAATAATGCAGTTTGACAGTTAGTTGCTTTAGCATAAATTGTTTGTTGCATATATTCACTATCAGTAGGCTTAGATACTTTTTTACCTTTAGTCTTTAGGTCAATTAATAATCTATCCCCTTTAGGTGTAACTACTTCAAAATCGGTATAACCAATTAAAGGTATTTCACCAATAGCAGTTTCAATATCAACAGATATTTTCCATTGAAAACTTGCAATAGTACCTAATGCGCTAATTGTTTCATATCCTAAGTCTATTAGTGGCTCTATAACTAAACGTTCTTCTCTTGCCTTATCACTTGCTAAACCATTATCTATAATGCGTTTATCAAAATCTTGACAACCATAACGTCTACCATTTTCTATATTGTTTTCACGCAAGGCAATTTCTATTCCTTTTTCTACAGCATGACCACGTTCTACAGCAGGTGAAGTTATAAAAGGCATTTTTAATATCTTACTTAAATACCAATTAGCAGGATTTTCTTTAAAGTTTTTTATTGTTGAATAACTTAGAGGTAGTAAACCCCAATCTTCTAATGCACTCATAAAATTTCCTTTCTATAAAGGGGGCAATTAACCCCCCTTAAAATTAAAATGGTATACCTACGTCAGAACACGTAAGATCAATCTTTTCTAGTGAAGCACTTAAATATTTAGTACCTTTATTACTAGTATTAGACCAACCACTTACAATATAGATATTTTCCATATCATCACTTAAGTAACCTTTAAAGTCTGGCGATTTTTCGCTTTTCTTATCAGATTGAGGAAACAAGATCATTTTGTTTTTCTCTTTAGGTGCAAATTTTTTTGCACTTTCAACTTGTTTTTCTTTGTAGTCATTTTGTTCCAAAGACATCATTTTTCTCCTTTGTTATTGTTTTAATTTTTTTTGGTGGTTGGTTTATTATTGCAGTTGCTAATTCCTCTGCACTTGCAATGCTACTATCACCCATTAATCCAAGACCTGCTAAGGCTCTACCCCATGCACTTGTTTGACAATTTTCTATACATGAAGTTTGATTAATAAATGTTGCACCTCTTTTTTCTTCTGCATAACCATCAGACAATTTATATTTATCATTTGGGTATACATCACTTAGTAAATAAATACTTGCTTTCATCAATACTTTTTCTTCTGTATCAATTAATAACTCTGTACTTAATTCTATTTTAGTACCGAAGTGTTTGCGTAAAGTTTTTAACCTTAGAGGCACCATAGTATATATGTTACCCTTAAACTCCATTTTACCATGCTCACTTTCAGCTATTTCTATCATAACCTCATTTAGTATTTCTCTATATTCAAAATTATGACGTACTGTATATGTGTGTTCCATATATTGCTCCTTATTGTAAATTAAAATTATATAAAACTACTGCGTCACCAACTATATCGTGTGATGTACATGCACTAGCTTTTGCATTAAAAGGCAATTGTTTTAGTTTACCCTCTTCATTAATTAACATTTCACAACGTTTGCCTTTGTATTTGCATATTATACGTTCAATGTAACCACCTACTAATTCTTGATAACGATCTAAATTAGGATAGCTATTTTCTTGTATTATATGTTCTTTACCATCTGGCAAAATGTGAATCATATTATAAGTTATTTTTGTCATTGTATTCTCCCTTTGTTTGCGAAAGTGGTAGAGTCTGGAGGAATGACTTGCTCCCTACCACTTTCTGTATGTTTAACCTCTGCAAGTCATATATTTTTTTACCATAGCAACCATCAGTTGCAAGTAAATTCTTTTACTTTCTGTGTCCATTGATACAGTTCGATGTTAGTTTCCTTAACTTGTATTAACTCATGGTAAATAGTATCAATATGTACATATATATTTAACCCTACAACTATTATTAATGCTAATGCACATAAATTTACTGTAAATAATGTTATATTCATCTTCTTCTCCTTTTTATATACATACCATTTCTTGCGTATTTACTTGAAGCATCACTAATAACTTTTACCCAAGTCCATAATGCACTATGTTTGTTTTTTGGTAATGGTATATTATGTTTAACACACTTATTATAGTATCTTTTTTGGTGGTGTGTTATTTTGTTTTTGTGTTGGCTTACTTCCTTACTCCATATAGAAATTCTTTTATAACCTAAGTAAAGCATTTTTTCTTGTGCAGGTATAAAAGTAACTTGTATAATTTTATTTTTATTAGGTGATATCATAAAACATGGTTTCCACATATTCCAATGATACTCACCATAATTTATTTGTCCTATTGTTTTCATATTACCCCCTAAAAAAATAACTTTGGTCTTGGTCTTGGTATACCCCAACTAAATCCACCACGTGGCTCACCATGTTTTAATATTTGGCTTTCTTTGTATGCTCTACGTAACAAAGATAAATCAATATTAAAGTCATTGTAACCTTGTGCAATAACGTCATAATAAAGTTGTGAAGGCATTTTTACGCAATCGTCATGCACCATATAATAAGTCATGCAAGGTTCAGCATTATTACCTATTTTTATAGTAAATTCTTGTCTGTCATATAAATATGGGTAACCTTCGTAACCATCTAATGCATTTAAGCAATCGTCAGTTATTTTGTAAACTGCACCTACTACCTTTGCACCCTTTTTTTTGGTTATATCAGCAACACCCCTAAATACTAATTTAAAATTGTTAAGTGTTAATCTACCTATAGGTGTCGCTTTTGGACACCTACGTTGCATGTGGTCAACATTTAGGTTACTACCATAAGCAAAATAATACATTATGCGACCCTCCTATCTTGTGTCCATGTAGATTGTCCATCTTGTTTAATAAAGTGTTTCATTCTTTTTTTGTAAAACACTTTTACATCTGCAAGTGTAAGATCATTAAGATTTAAACCTTTAAACATAATATCTGCTCTAGGCAAAATATTTCTTAATGTTTCTTTGTTAGGATTAATACTTTTTACACTAGAAGTTGTATTACTAACTTCTACAAATCTGTGAACAAATTTAATCCAATTCCAAATTTTTGCAAATTCTGTAGTACCACTATGTTGTCTAAATTCTACAGTCTTGTATTTATCCCAAGATTGAAAATTAACTTTACAATATCTATTGTTGCTCATTGTGTATTGTAGTCGGTTAATAGTTCTACAAGATTTAATTTTTTGCATTGTTTGGTTAACCATTGTAACTGGTGTGCCAGTAGATCGGTTTCTAGTAGATACTGCATATTGTGCATTGTTAGTAGCATGAGAAAAATTATTGCAATATTCTGATCGTCTAGATTTTGGCATAAAGTAATCAATAACATCTTCAAACTTAGTATAACGTAATGCAATGTTTTTGATTTTTTTTAATTTCATATCGCCGATATAAACGTGAACGTGTAATCCACATTGTCTGTTAACTTTAGCACCTAATGAATTTAAAACTTCACATACTTTTGCAACAGTATCATGTGTTTGCTCATTCATTTTTAAAGGTGGTGAAACTAATTCAAATGCATTAAGTAAACCATGCAATGAACCATCACGTTTTACTACCCAATCTGTACTGCTTGAAGTCATGTGCGAATTAGAAAAAAAAGTTGGTACGTGCATATTTAATGTTCTTGCTAATAAAGTAGGGTCAACATTATATGCTTCTATTTCTATTCCTATTGTTCTATCTTCTGTATTCATTTTATTCTCCTTATTATTGTTAAACATGTCATTAATTTACCATTTCAACCAATAGTTGCAACAATATTCGACAATAAAAGTAAAATAATTTAATGGGGTTTTTAAGGGGTTTTTAATAGTCCGTGTATTTGGGGGGTACTAGACCATTGGTAAGAGGTAAAATCGTGCTGTATGGCTCTTAAAATGCGTATTTTTTGACGTTATAATGCTGATATATGCTATTTCTTAAATTTTTTTAATGTAGACACACCAAATGAACCACCGACTATTGTAAGTATAATAACCCAATAATAATCATTCGCTTGTCCTAATATTTCCCAACCCCTATTCATAAAGGGTTGTAGTGGTCCTATAAAATGACAAATAAATATGCCAGAGAACGTCAAAGTTAACCACTCGTCTTTCCAACTGTTTTCTGACTGACGTACTTGCTCCATTTGTACACCAATCTTAGCAACGTCTACATCTCTTACTGCTTCTATTTCTTTTGCTTTTATAATTTTATCTTTTTCTAATTTGTGCGTAATTGCACCAACTGTCTTTTCTGTAATTAGTTTTGTAATTGGATTGCTAAGTAAACCACCACCTAAACTTAATAATGGTTTTATTAATAAAAACGGATTCATTTTAAACCTCTTATCATTGTACTTAAAACTATTGCACGTTCTTTTGTTTGTATAGCCCAACGTGAATCCATCATTTCTTTTGATGCAACTTCCATATCATTATTAATTAATGCCTGGATAAACAACTTAAACTTTAATACACGTGGCAACCCCAACTGAAAACACATTTCAGTTAGGATTGATGTAATTGTAATTTTTTGTTTTTCCGAATACTCCGACCAAATGACAGCTAGGTACGTACCTATAATATGCTTTGCGTCTTTTTCTGCTATAGAATAATCTTTGTTAAAAACACCCTGCAATTGTTCTGGGCTATATATTTCATTTATTACAAAATCATCTTCTATAGTTACTAAATGACCATAGCCAATTGTCTTATAGCCTAAAGTGTCCTCGTATATTCGTGGCGAAAACCCTTCATGCTCTTTGATGCGTTTCTTCGTGTCCATTATGATAACAAAAAACTAACAATAATTAATGTAACTATTGCTACAATTATTTTGTTTTTTTTAGATAGACTCATAAACATTAAGTATAGAGTCTTTAATGCTGACTTAAATTGTGTCATTTTTTTCTCCTTGTTAAGGAACAACTTTGTTCCATCTGCCACCCTTATTTAACACCATTGGCAACAGCTTCGGTAGTCCATTGATAATTATGCCTGTACCTATAACTGGTCTATTTTTAAATAGTTTGTTATATGCATAAGCTAGACTGTCTTTATCAATTAGACACCCAACTTGTAAACCCCAATGTAATGCGTTAGGATTGCCCCAATATTGTATATTAAATGATGTATGATAATGACCTTGAACAACGTTTTGACCATATTGTTGACCTAGTTTAATAATATTAGCTACTTTGCCATGACAAAAATAAATGTCTTGTCCATTACTTGCTTTAATCACTATATCCTCGTGCCACTTCCAACCTTTACCTACTTGTAAAAATTCATTGTAGTCTTTTAAGTATGCTGTTGGTATACCAGAGCTAAAAGCCCTACGATAAGATAAACTGCCATGATTACTATGCACTAAATCCATAACAGGAAATACCTGTTCCATTTCTTTAATTGTACCTAATGATTTTTGTAATTCATCACCTGCACTTGCTAAATCTGGTGAGCTGTCATGAAAACTTATTGCGTGGTGATCTAATTCATCTCCTATATTTACAATACGATCTGGCTTATAAACCTTTTTTATACCTTTTAAAAAATCCATCATATCTGGATGGTGGTATGGTATGTGTTGATCGCTAATTACTAGGATGCATTGATTTTTAGTCATTTATAATTTTATCCAAATGTTTAACACCAGTAGAATCTTTAACCATTATTCCTTTTTCTAAAGTACATGTGTATTTTATGCGTATACCAGAATTTCTTTCAGCAACACGTTTGCCCTCTAAACATACAGACAAAGATGGTTGATGATACCAACCATCTAATCTTCTTGTGTCATTTTCTAAAATAAACATTGATAATACAACTACCATTTCAATCATTAATGCGTACCATTGTTTCTTAATTTATCTACTAATGTTTCTAAATCTATAATACGTTCTTCTAAAAACTGTACTTGCATATCTACTTTTTGTATTTGTGGCATATCAGCTTCTACGTTGCTTTTTAGTTTTTCTTGATTTGTTGCTAAAAATTCTACAAGCATAAACAATTCTTGTATTTGTGGACTAACCATATCGCCCTTTGGTACACCTGCTATAAATTCGTTTGCACCTTCTAGATCAGATTGCATTAACTTTAATTCAGTTTCAATTACGTTTAATCTTTCTATAACACCGAAACCAAACCAACATCCTATTGCTACAGCTCCTACAATAGAAATTAAATTGCGTATTGGCATATTAACTGCTGTATCTTCACTAATCTTCATAATTAACCTTTATAAAATGGTTACTAAATCTATTAATGATTTAACACTATCAGCAAAAACAAATATAAACATTGCTGATAATCCTAATATTACTTTCCAAATATTTTGTATTTGCACTTCCATTTTTTCCATAGACAATTGTATATGTTGTAAATGGTTAGTTTCTATAGTTTCAATTCGACTTTCTAATCGTATTAAAGTTTCACTATTCTTTTGCGATTGGCTCGGCATTAGATTCCTCTTTTAAGTTTTTTTCTCTTAAAAGAGATTCATTGTTTAATCTTAGATTAGTAATAACCATTTCTTTTTCGTTAATAATTTTTACTAAGTCTTGAATAGTCTGTTTTAATTGATCTTCCATTTTTGCTCCTAGCTTAATGAGTTAATATCAAAATCACTCTCAATAGTATCTGCTACTGGTGGATTTTTATGAACATTATTTTTTTTATTAAACATATTGTCCCAATGAGCTTCGTTCATAAGAACAAGTATTTCAGATTTAGAATATCCACTAGGTAATTTTGATGGTGTGTCTACCTTTTCAGATTTACTAAATGTATGAGAATAATCGCCATCAGTATATTTATACTTAACACTCCATTCCGTAACATTACCATCAGCATTTGTTTTAGGTATAGCTGATACCCATTTTTTAGTTATTGCCATATTATTCTCCTTTTAATTTATCTATTTGTTTTGATAATTCTTGAACAGCTTGAATTAATGGTATTACAAAGGCCTCTTTTGATAAAACTTGTGTATCATTTTGATCTGTATCCCAACCACTAAAATTATCCATTCCGTGTTTATCCATTGCTGTTTTTACTTCTTGAGCAATTAAACCATCTATAACAGTTGTTGTGTCCATATGATTTTCGTTTTCATCATATTGTTTCATATCTATTGGTACATCTTTTGAATTTTTCCAATTAAATGTAATTGGTCTTAATTCGTTAATAAAATCTAATGATTTCCAACCAACATCAGTTATGTTTGTTTTTAATCTAACATCAGAGCTTCTTGTCCAGTTAGCATTTGAAGTAAAACTATTAAAAACAATATTGCTTGGTTTACCGAAAGTAAATCTATCTCCTAGACCATCAATGGCATAGCCCATAACTATACCGTGTGATTGTGACGCAGAATTAGTGTTGGCATACGGACCGATTATTATATTTCTAAATCCACTTGTTGGGTTTGTACCAACACCATCACCTGCTCCTGCTCCTGCTTGTAATCCCATCATAGTATTTTGATAGCCAGATGTTAAAGCTGAACCTGCGTAATTTCCAAATAGACTATTTTGTCCTTCAATGCTACCGCCACCTTGTATTGCTCCACCTGCTTGATAACCCATAACACAATTATGATCAGATGAAGTGAGAGCGTCTAAAGCATAGTTACCAACGGCTACATTAAATTCACCACCTGCTACGTTTGCTCCTAAAGCGTCATAACCTATACCTATGTTTTCGTTTTCAGTATCGTGATTGTTACCAGCGTTTTGACCAATTAAAATAACTTTATTAGAAGATGTTAATGCCTCACCAGCACCTTGTCCAACAATGATATTACTAGTACCTGTATTAATATTTTGACCTGCGTCTTCTCCAATTAAAACATTAGCACTACCAGAAGTCATATCATATCCTGCAAGTTTACCTACAACAGTATTATTAGAACCAGTAAGAACACCTGCACCAACTGCTTGTGAGCCAACTATTGTATTACCAACCCCACTTGATACATTAAGTCCAGCGTGATAACCAACTGCTGTGTTATGACTAGCAGTTTGACTGCTTCCTAAAGCTCCTCTGCCTAATCCTGTATTATTTGCACCTGTTTGATTTGCATTTAAAGATCCAGAACCAATAGCAGTGTTATCACTACCCTCTGTAAGGTTTTCTGATGATTGATTTCCTATCATTGTGTTGTTTGCACCACTTGTAACCGCAGACCCTGCAATATAACCAACAGCAGTATTAAAATTGCCAGTCAATGCACCATCAAGTGTGAAGTTACCGACTCCTACGTTATATTCTGCACCTGCTATTGATCCACCTAGTGAGCCTTTACCTATTCCTAAATTGTTAGTTTCAGCATCGTGATCATCACCAGCATCTTGCCCTATAAATATATTATCACCACCAGTAGTTAGTGCTTGACCAGCCTCTTTACCTATTAAAATGTTACTTGAAGCAGAAGTTAAAATTTGTCCTGCTGTTCTACCTATTACAACATTAGCGCTACCAGTTGCAACACCAGTCCCAACAGCACTTGTCCCTATAACTACACTGTCTGTAAATGAAGTTCCAAGTCTGGCGGCGTCTGATCCAATAGCAACATTGCTTGATTGTGTTAAATTACTACCAGCTCTAAAACCTATAGCTACATTGTTTGAGTCATCAGTAATATCTCTACCAGCTTGGTAACCTACTAATGTATTACTAGCACCAGTATTTATTGCACCACCAGCATTATGGCCAATTGCTGTATTGTTATCTCCAGTCGTAATTGCATCTAATGCAGTTAATCCATAAGCAGTGTTGTATTGTGCATTATCATCTGTACCTGAAACATCGTGTGTATAAATAGAACCTGTGTCACCTTGAAAAAATGGAATACCATTAATAGTTGTTGCAGATAATGTTTCAACTTTATCTGAGGTTGCACCTATCGTAAGTACTGTTACCCATGCATCATCATCTTTATTTCTCATGTACAAAGTATTGGCGTCAGAATCGAACCACCATTGATTGGGAAATGTTGTAGTTGGTGCTGAATTTCCTGCTGAATTTGTTGCTAATGCTTGTAGTGAAGTATTTATCTCAGTCCTAGTATTTGGAAACGTTTGATTTGCTATTGTGAAATCTGCTTGAGTCATTTTTTATCCTTTTTTACTTTCTTTCCGTGTACTGTGCCAACACGTTTGGGGTTATCGTTATTGTGTATTATACTAAAACCATTATCTAAAAATTTTTGTTGATTACTTTCATCAGTAGTAATATTTAAATTACCTTTTCTTAATTTAACTTTGTTCATATATGTTTTTGTATCAAATTTTTTACTTAGAATCAAGAACCTACTAAATTGCTCTACCTTGTCCAGTTGCTACATAGTCAAATGTCACATTTTGTGCCGAACCACCTGCATTAGTAAAGGTTACACTAAAACCTGTTGCTGATTTACTTGTAACTGCTGTTTGTATGTTTTGTGCCGCATTTTGTGCCATAATCATAACACTAGGCTCTGCAAAAAAAGCATCTGTAAATGTAACAGCTTTTGTTCCTGTTCCACTTGCAATATTTTGTGCTTTTTCTGTTCTATCCATCATATACAGCCTAACTTGTGCATTATTAACTTTTGGTGATTGTGAGTTTACAGCAGATGTTAATTTTAATTGAAACTTAGCATATCTAAATTCATAATTACCATCTTGAAAAGGTTGAAACGTTGTATAAGTCGAATTGTCATCTGAAGTTGAAATAAATAACTTAGCATCCATTTGTGGTGAAGCACCTGCACTATCAAATAAACCTTGTGCAGAATCTACTAATCCTCCATGTTGGTCAAATGAGTTTACACGATCTAATTGATCAACATTTAAAAAACTAGATACTCTACCTTGATATTTAGCACCTAATGAAATTTGGTTAGCAAATGTATAAGTTCCTGTACTTTCAAAACCATCTACCTCGTCAAATAAACCAACTTTATCGTCAAAATTATTACTTACTGCGTCAAAAAGCGTAACGTCATCACCCTGTAAAATTAAAGCATTATCTTCAATAACAACTTGTGATTTAGTTCCTGCAAATGTTGTTTCTTCTGTTAGTGTAGTAGCAATATTTTGACCTGCAAATTTTGTTACAGTTCCTATTACACTATCAGCTGTTAATGATTCGTGTCCTAATAAATCAAATGCCTTGATAAAATAAACTCCTGCTTTAGCAGGTACTACAACTGTATTAGCAGGTGGACTTATTTTATCTACTAAAACACTACTATTAGGATATGCATCATCTGCATTAGGTGAATATCGAATATGGTAATATGCTAAATCTAAATCAATTGAAGTATCCCATTTTAATACTGCTATTTCATCTTGATAATCTATTGAAAAATTAGTTACGTTTGCAGGTGGTTCAGTTGCACCTACTACTTCGTGTGTTGCTGTTGTGTAAGCTGATTTGTAACCTAAACTATTTATTGATCTAACTTTTACGTTATATGTAACACCAGATTCAACGTTTAATATTTCTCTTTGTGTACCACTACTAATACCTGCTGATTTATATGTGCTATCACTAGTTTTTTTATAAACAACTTCATATTTATCAACTAAATAATCACTAGTACCTTTAAACGTTACAATCATTCTAACGTCAATATTTCCTTCTTGTACATTTACCATTTCATCAGTAATAGATGTAATAGTTGGACTACCAACAATTTTTGGATTTGGTAAAAACGTTGTAGGCAAATTAGCTCTAGGTAATTTTGTATTGTATGTATAAACGTTTGCATCATATTCCACACCACTCATAGCTACTTCACCATTTGGAGTAAGTGTTAAATTAGTAACTATGTATAAATTATTACTAAAACCTAAACCACTATGTGTAACAGAAATAATATCTCCTATTGATAAATTTTGTGCTTCTGATGTAGTAGCAAATGCAATTTTTAAACCACCTCTTGAACGTTTTAAAACTAATTCAGCTATATCTTCTGCTATGTAAGGATTAGTAGTTGCTGGTAACAACATTTCAAAATGTAATTCTTCATCATTATCATTAGAAAGCATAGTTGCATATTTATAACTTAAACCTACATTATTTTCATTTGTTGGTGGATATGTAACTTCATCACCCATGTAATTATTAAATTCATTATCAAATTTTGCTGTAACTCTATTATATTTTGATTGTTTGGTTTCACCAGTTACTTTTATTTGTCCTATTATCATATCTTCATTAATTGACAATACACTACTACCAGTACCCTCTACTTTTAATTTGTATAAACCACCACTAAATGTGAAAAAAGAACGCATTGCAGATAATAACATTTTAACGTTATCTATTAATTTACTATTACTACCTAATGCTACGTTTGCTTGGAACAATTTTATATTACTAGCACCTGCGTATGGTGTTATATCTGTATTGCAAATTCCTTGTGCAGTTATAAATGAAGCTGTGTCTATTTCATTAGCGTTTAAACCTTTACCATAAGTTGAATTAATTAAATAATCATGTAAACACAATGCAGGATTGTTTGAATATGCATAACTTGTACCATTTAAATTTGTGTTAATTAATTTACCTTTAGTAACAAATCCTATTTTTGGTATTCTGTTAAATGCATCAGAATTATATTTAAAACGAAATAATGCATGATTAATATTTTTACCTACATGTGCAGAAGTCCAACCTAATACATTAACACCATTTTCACCATCAAAATTATTGTTATAATCATATCCTGCTTCTATTCCATTAGTCCAAAAAAATTCAGTTGGATAAATAGTTGTATCTACTTCATCAATAGTTTCAACTGCACTGTACATTGGATGATCTTGGTTAATAGATAAACCAGAGGTATTTATTGGTTCAATTGTTGGTGTTGGTGATGTTAAGTTTGATGAGCTTCTTATATTTAAACCATTACCATAAGTAGCATCAGAACCAGAATAAGTTGCGTATAATTGATCGTCTAAATATAATTCAGTAAATTTTGCTACTTCACCTTCACACAGAGCTACAATAACATATAAATATTGGTTATCATCTGTAGTTGCTAACCATACAATATTGCCACCTAATTTACGTGTACCATATACAACTGGTAAAGCATCCATAGTTGAACGTTTGTTAACTAGTATACCATCGCCCATTAAATCGCTTAGGTCTGGCATATCTGGCATATCTGGTATTAACCAACCAAATAAAAAATCACCAATATCAGAAATAATATCTATAATTCCATCTATTACATCATCAACTATATCTATTATATCATCAATTACATCTTCACACATTTTTTACACACCATAACCATATCTAAAACCAACACGTCTAAAGTCGTGTTCAGCAAATAATTTATCTCTTGCAGGTAATTCTTTACCATCTAATGTATTTAACATACAAGCCAAACCTTTTTTATCAGCAATATTTTTAAATTCTTTTAATAATAAACTAGCTGTTTCTGGTGTTCTATGTTCTTTATTAATCCAAAATCCCATTTCAGTTAAATATTTTCTATCTGCGAACCACCATTCAACTACACTACCACATACAGCACCTATTATTTCTTTGTCTTTTAATAAACAAAGTACAGTACCGTCATTAATCATTCTTAATCCATATTTTGTAGCTTTCATTTTATTAATATCAGGAAATATCATATCAGCACCTTCTATCATTTCTTTAACAAATTTTTGAAACGTTGGTATATGATCTTTTGTTGCTACAATTACTTTATAATTATTATGCTTCATCTACTTTTTTACCCCATTCTAAATCTACTATTAAAGAATTTGAAAATTCAAAAAATTTATCTCCAGCAAATAATTTTTGTTGTGAATTATCATTAACTCGTCTACCTTTTTTCATTTCAAAGTTAGCCCAATGATTAGCTACACTTACTGATATACTACTACCTGCTGTTGTTTCTGTAATACTATAACCTTGTATGTAACCTTTAAATAAAATATATGGATTATTTATTAATCCACCTACATCATTTAAATATGCTCTATGTACTATAACTGGTCTGTGTATATGTTCTTCTGTTAAAAACAATTGTATAAATGCTTGGTTAACACCACTTAACCTAAAAGTCACGTTTGCAGTTGTTGGTTTACCTATTTCTGTAACTACTGGTAAACTTAATATTTCACCACCTGCTGTATATGTGTTGCCATCATAAACAATATCAAAATATGCAGTTGTTCTATAATAAGTAATACTACCTATTTGAAAACTAATTAAATGTATTTGATCTAAATGATTTGTTGCTAATTCAGTTACTAAATCAGAGTGTAAACTACGTGTCATTAGATCACCTCAATCATATCTATTTCGTATTGAAACAATCCTGTATTCTGTAATTGTATTTCTTGTATATCGTTTGTTAAAGCTACTGTAAATGGTACAGCATCATACGTAACTGCATTGTCATCACCTAATGCAGTAGTTAATGGTGGTTCTATTGTAACTGTTGCCGCATTACTAGATGAAGTAACATCTGTTACAACCATATAAATTTTGTCGTGTGAAGCAAATTTTATAAAATCACCTGCTTTAAATCTACCTGCACCATCACCTGCAAATCCATTCATAGCAATAGTTGTATCTCCTACTGCGTGTATTCCATTAACTAAAACTGATCCAGTTTCTGTTCCTAATGCATCATCAAATATAGGTGGTGTAAATGTAAAATTTTCTTTTTGACCTCTTTGTTTTACAACAAATGCAAAAACTTCGTTAAACTGTGTTCTGGTTAATGGTGGAAATGTAGCTCTTAGTTTCCACTTTTGATTTTGTAATTGTCTTGCTTGTCGTCTACCACTTATAGATGTACTAACCAATGTTGTTTGCATTGTTGTAATCTTAACTGATTTAGGAACGATACTACTAGGAAATGCACCACTCATACTAAGTTAGCCTTACCTTGTGTATTCATAGCACCATTAATCATGCTTATAATTTGTCCTCTACGTGTATCTAATAATTGCCCAAAGCCTTTAGCATCTACTGTATTAATATTGAACGTTATGTTCGTGCCTGATCCTTGATTAGGTACAATAGTTCCATCTGTATCTGGTACAAATGTTTCTGGTCCACCCTCACCAACTGTATAAGGTTGACCACTTTTAACATCACCACCAAAACGTCTACCACTATATGTTTGCGATCTTATAACACTAACTTGAGCCATACCTGCGGCAACTGTTGCGGCCGCCGCTATAGCACCAAATGGAAATCCACCATACGTTTTAAATGCTGTAACTGCCGCTTGATATGTTTTAACTATTGCATCTGCAATAGCATAAGCCTTATAGGCTTTAAATGCTTTTTCGTTTTGCGTTGCCATCTTAGCTAATGCTTCACCACCTTTTTCCCAAGTGTGTTGCAATGCACCTTGTTTCATTTCTTCCATTTCTTTTCTTTTTTCAGCTTCTTTTTGCATACTTTTCATTGAGGCTTCTTGATTGTCAAACCACTCTTTTGATTGTGCTGTAGTAGTTGCAAATGCATTACCTTGATCTATAATTGCACCAGTACCTTCATCTATAATTGGTTTTAATTCTTTTAAACCATCAATATATTCTTTAATAAATGCTAATGTTTCAGAACCTTTTTCATTAGTAGCTTGCATCACAATGTTACGTTCTATTTCTAACGACATTTGATTTAGTATTTCATTACTAAGATTAGCTTGTTCAACATTTAATAAAGCTAATTGGTCTTTAGTTTCTATATACAATTTAGAGTTATCACCTAACATACGACCTTGCATATCTAATTGAATATTTAATCTTTCTAACTCTTTTGCATTATCAGCAAAGCGAGCCTGCATACCACCTAAACCTTCTTCAAATATACCAAATACTTCACCTAACCTAACTGCCGCCTGTCCAAATGCTTTTAATAAATTTAGTAGCTCACCCATCATACCTGCTACCATTACTAAACCTTCTAATAAACTAATACCTATTGATCTTGCTAATGCTTCAACACCACCTTTAGATTCAATTTGTTTATCTATGAAAGTACCAAATTGTTTTACAAGATCATCAAATGCAGGAGCAAGTTGTGTAACTATTTGTTGTGTAAATCCAACGAAACGTAATTTTAATCTGGTGATATTATCGTTTAATGATTCTACACCTTTAACAGTTGTACTGCTTAAAGTTAAACCAAAACGTTCTGCTTCTTCTCTTATAATTCTTAAACCATCACTACCTTCTTCAATAGCAGTTAATAATTCTATGTTTCTACCACCAAATAATTTATAAGCTATTGCAGTTTTGTCAGCACCATCTTCTAATGCATTTAATCCATCTGCTACTATTAGGAATTGATCGTATAAACTTCCATTGGTTGCTTTTAATTGATCTGCTGTAATACCTAACTGTTCAAATGCTTCTTTTGCAATACCAGTATTTTTAACTAAAAAATCATTAATACCTACAGCTAGTGTACGTGAACCTTTAGCAAATGCTTCTAAACTACTACCACCTAATTCGGCGGCAAGTCGAAACGCACCTAAGTCCTCTGTACTAATAAATAATTGTCTTGAAAGTTTGCCTAGCTTATCTATTGCATCTAAATTAGATTTAATTAATAGACCTATACCTGCTACACCTGCTACACCAACTAATGCTGATTTAAAACTAAATAAAGCACCACCAACTTTTTTTAGTCCTTTTGTAACACTTTTAAATGCAGTTTTAGTTCTATCTTTTGCACTAATATCAAATTTTAATTTATCTGCCATATTTTTTTGCTTCTTGTTGTCTGTGTTTCCTATTAAAGTAAGCAGTCCACAAATTAAATTCTTCTAGTGTCATATCTAAAACACCATCAATGCTCATGTGCAGGGATTCAGCTAGAGCTAAGATATTCTGTAATTCAGAATCCCCTGCTATTTTTTTTCGTAATCGTGTGCGTTAGCACCCTCTGTAGCCATAATACTATTAGCAAGATCAGCAATTATATCTGGGTCTACTTTATGCATTAAATCGTCTTTATCACTAGATTTAAAAACCTTATTTTCGTTTTTATCTCTTAATTTTAAAATAACAACATCTGCTAGTACACTTACATCATCTGATTTAGCACCTTTAAACAAGGAACGTTTCTCGTATAATGTAAGTGGTGTAGCTGTAAATTCTAAAGGTTTACCATCTTCGTCTTTCCACTCTTTAACTTTTATTGTGCGAACCGACTTTTTAGAAAAATGCTCTTTAGCAATTTCCAATACATTTGTGTTTTCCATAAGCTATTAAACTGTAGCTCTAGATAATGTACCATTACCTACGAATGAAATACTAGCTGTTACAAGTCCATCTATTGCCGCACTATAACTATTAGAGGTTACGATAATCGCACCACTATAGTAATATGCACCTGATGCTGAACCTTCTGGATAGAAAGCTAATGTAGCCGCTGAACCTTCGATCAAAGCAATTTGACCATCCGTATCAGTTTCATCCCAGTTAACTTCTGCTGAACCACTCCAAGATTTTCTTCCTGCTGTGTAAGCTCTTGTACTGTGACCTAGTGTAGTAGTTTCTATACTTTCAGCCGCTGTATCTACAGTTACCGAAGTTACTTGTGCTACGTTAGTAGTGCCAACTTTAAGCACTGCGTCTGCTGTTGTATGTACTGCCATTTGTTACTCCTTATTTTTAACGTTTGTTTTTGTTTTATCCTCGCCTTTGACATTCCAACCTATACTTGCATAGTATTCTTTGTCGTAAGCAAAAATTTCCATTTTGTCACCCTTTGCATTGGTAACTTCTATTCTACCTTTAATCATATCACACTCCTATTTGTACAGCATTTTCTACTGTAAGATAAGTAATATCATAATTAAAACGTGCTAGTCCAACCTTTTGACTAGCTGTATCAAATTCTATTTCCATTGTTTTTAATTCGGTATCTCTAGCATGACCACCTCTTGTAATATCACCTGCCATAGCTTCTTCTACTTCTTCACTTATTGTATCAATAATATCATCTATGTTTGCACTACCTTTAACGTGTGCTTCTATTGTAACTGATAGTATTCTTTGTTGTGTTCTTGCACTTGTACCAATAGAAACATATTCAATAGCTTCATCATTTGTATATACTACTAATGCAGGTAAATCAGCACTACTTAAATTGTGTATTCTGGTTTCATGTACTCTACTACCAGTTGTACTTAGACCAGTAACTGTTGTTACTACTTGTTCTCTAATTGTTTTTCTTATATGTGCCATTATTCTTCTAACGTTAATCTAGTTACACCTTGTGCATCTGCTTCTACTTTTCTAACTGCGTATGTGGTACTATTAACAACTAATGCATCACCGAAGGCGGCAGAAGCAACATCAGATGTTTTGCAGGTAAATATAGGTATAGTAAAAACTAAATCAATATCACCACCAGTAGCAATATCTTCTGCTTCGTTGTCAAATAAACCACTTATAGTAGATGCAGTACCTCCAGATGGTGTATAAGTAGCACTAACACCAAAGTCGTTAGTATCAAAAAATATTGATCGTTCATTATCTGTTTCTACACTCATTTTTCTTTAACCATTTTTAAAACATTAAATGTTGGAATTATTGTTATATCACCAAAATAATCTATTGCACCATCTTCGTCAAATGTGCAACTTGCAAAAAGTATTGTTTTATATTTATCTTGGCTAAATAAATAACCCCTATTATGACATTGAGTAGGCTCTAATTTTTCTAATTCTTTTGCGTCTTTCCACTCACTATGTGAAATAATATCTAACCATGTTACGTGTACTTTAGAATATTTTATTACTCTAGATTTGATTAAGGGCTTGGCACTTATATTTAACATGTTTAATTTCTAGTTTGTAATTTGTTAATAAATTTTCAGTAATTTCTATGTAATTATTCAATGTATATTTTAAACACTCTGTTTCATTTTTAAATACATATTTAGTATATGTAGTGTTAGCATATTGTTCTGCATTAAAGAATAAGACAGAAGCAATTAAATACCAATTCACCTAGTCATTACTTTCTTAACTTTAGTTTTTACTTTTTCTGTAACTGAATTTTCATCTACTGGTACAGCTTTACCCATACCTATTAATGAATGATAATCATTTTCATCTACAGTAATTATAGAATTTGCTATTACGTGTTCACCTTTAACAGATGTATCTCTTAATATTTTAACTTTCATTTTGTTTCCTAACTAAAAGGGGGGCAATTAACCCCCCTTTAATTTTACATATTTAGTAAACTAATTATGCGATTAAGTCTTTGATTGCGGCGAATGATTCTGCATGTCTTACTGCAATATCAACGTCATATAAACCAACAACTCTTACTGTTCCTTTAGAAGAACCAGTATAAGGGTCTACAGCAATATCTAAGTTACCCCATTCACCTATGATTAGGTCATTGAAGTTACCAAATAATAATGAAGAACAATTACCAGATGCAGTACCTTTAGTTAGGGTATCTGGTGAGTTAGACGTGCTGTATACTTTGTAACCTAATAGTTCATCAAATGTATTCTGAATCATGTTTGAATCAGTAGATGCTACTTTAGGTTTTACAATGTTACGTGCAACTTGTGTTGGTGAAGTAATCCAAGCTAATGAACCTATATCAGCATTGTCTTTAGCAACTTCTGCCCAAGTGTTTACAACGTTAGCATAAGTAACTGCAAGACCATTCGTTCCACCTGCAACAGAACCAATACCAGAAGTATTAAGTATTCCTGTTGGAGTATTAGAAGTTCCAGTACCTTGAATTGCTTTTGCGTCAACTTCATTAGAAAGAGTTTTAATAATATCGTTTCTAATAATTGTTTCAATGTTTGGTGTTGATTGATGCATAAGGTGTCTTGATAGATCAGTAAATGCACCTACAGTTTTAGCACTCATTGTGACTTGTCTGTAAGTTGTGTTTACTTCACTAACAGCGGCATTTTCTGCAACCCATGACCCAGTTGTTACTGCGTTTTGGGCAGGAATAGCTACGGGTCCTACTAGACCAGATAGCACTAATGCACCTGCTTGTTTAACTACCATTTTATTTCTTAATGCTTCAATAAAAGAACCTGCTTGAAAATCAGTTGCAACAAGATTTCCACCATCACCTGCTTGTCCTGCAATCAAATCTCTTTGTTGCCATCTAAGGTCTGAAGGTACAAAAAAACCTCTAGGCGATTTGCCTGAGCTTCTTGCAATCTCATCACTTGCTTCTTTTTCAAGTCCTGCATTTGACCAATCATTGCTAGCCATTGCTTTAATAGCTCTAGCTATGCTGTAGTCTTGGTTATCTTTTTTCGACAGACCAACTTCATTGTCAGTTGTCAATGGTTTTGAAGTACCAATGTGATCTAAAACAACACCTCTAAATTCAGCTATAGAAAGTCCATTTTTAATTGCCTCATTAGATTTATCTCTTACATTATGTGAACCACCTAATGCTTCGATTTCTCTAATTCTTGACATTTCGTCTTTTCTAGCTTCTTCAGTTATTGCTTTAACATCAACTTTAGGTGCTTCTACTTCATTACTAGTAATTTTTATATCACTCATAACGTTATTCTCCTTTGTTTGATTGTTATTGTTATTGTTTCTAGAACGACCAACACCAACAGTTGTATCTGCAGGTATGCTCACACTAGATATTTCAAATGCCTTCCAATTAACACGTACATAATCAGACCTTCCATAGTCCTCATCTTCATCGTATTTATTTTTAGTCATTTTTGTTATTTCGTAGCCAACACTAATATTTTTTCTAATGCCATCTACAACGTCACGAAATACCTCATCAGCTAGTTGTGATTTTCCAAATCTAACGATAGCACGACCAACCTTGTCGTTCTCGCTAATTTCAGCTTTTTCGATAACCCCTATTTGTTTCGTTGCATCATGGTCTAGCAATAAAGGTGCTTGTCCACTTTCAAAGAAACTTAAATCTACATCTTCTCTTTTGTGTGATAAAACTTCTAAACCAAAATCTCTAGGATAAGGTTCTTCACTACTAAAAGCTAATTTAACAGTTCTGTTTTTTTTATCTATATTTTTTGCTTTTAAATGAAAGGTACGTTCTAACTTTTCAGTTAATGGTATTTCTTTAGTTTCTAAACCAACATCTGAATTTTTTTCTTCTGTTACAACTTCCTCTACTTCACAAATACAATCACCTTGTTCGCAAGTAGGACAATCTTCGTCTGCTTTAACTAAAATATCATCTTTTATTTTTTCTTCTTCTTCCATTTTAACGTCAGGCATGTGTTTTCCAAATTTAATAGTATAACTATCTTCATCTTCTGTTATTTTGTGTATGTGTCGTTTTTCTAAATCCATAACTACTTATATCTAATCCTCTTCTTCTGTTCCAGTCCCTAAAGGTATTTTATCTTTTGGACCAAATGGTTCAAATTGTGTTTGTATTCCATACTGTTCTGCTAGTTCTTTTTCTACTTTTATTTGTTGAAATACATCTTCTACATCCCTACCATAACTAGCTTGTACATCTTGCATACTTAAAAAACCATTTTCTACACCTATTTTTAAGGCATCTATTTCTTTTTTAGGGTCTACCCATTGCCACCCTCTAGGTCGCCATTGTACTATTGCAAATTTGTTAAATTTAGATGCAGGTAAGTTTTGCAAGTTATCAGTTAATAAATTCATTTTTAACCATTCTTTATAAACCTTATCGTGAAAACCTTTTATTATTCTAGACTGTTCACATTTATAATGATCTCTTTCTTCTAATGCACCTTGTCTTAAACTACTATAATTTACACCTTCTAAATCATTAGCAAGTGTGTTGTAACTTATGCTTAAACTACTTGCTACAGCACGTAATACACCTTTGCTAAAATCTCTAAATGCAGTTGTAGGATGTTGTGGGTCAAATGCTTCGAAACTAACACCTGTAGGCAACTGTTCAAATGTGCCAGGTTGTGCGTTCATAACAACGTTGTTTGTATCTATACTGTCGTCACCTAAGTAACCTTGTCCATCACCACTTTTAAAGAAACCCATTTTACTTGCACTAACTCTTGCGGCAACTAATTCAGCTTCCATATAACCATCTAACATTTTTAAATCTCGCATTGCACTACTTAAAGGTGGTACACCTCTTTTTTGGTGTGGTCTTTCTTGGTGATAGAAATGTATTATTTCTTTAGCAGGTACACTATTATATTCCCTTGAATAACTTGCGTTAACAAAATCATTATCGTATGGGTGACTTTTTAATAAATGATAAACTAAGGGTTTACCAAATTTATCTATTTCAATTCCCATTCTAATTTCGTTTTCATTATTTCTTGCAGGTCTATTTAATTCTTCATCTAAAAAATCTGCTTCTATAAATTCTATTGCAAATTTATATTGATTATTAAAGTTTGGTATAACTCTAACTAAAACTTCACCATCTCTTGCGTATGTTTCTGCAAATAATCTTTGTGCATCTACCCATGTTAATTTTCCGTCTGCACTACATTCTGCACCCCACATTTTAAATGCATTTTCTATAACGTTGTTTGCAAATGTATCTATTTGTCCATTTGGGTCTTTAGCACGTGCTTGTAGTTGTACCCCATTAGGACCAATAACATTATCTGTATATGTTTTTATATAACGTCTTGCGTAAGCATTATTTTTTGCTAAATCTCTTGATCTATCTCTTAGTAATCTTATGTTGTTTTTTATTTCTGAATCTGCACTTTTACTGTAAGCAACAAAATCATTCATTAATCTGCCAGTATTACTGCCATTGAATATACCATGTGCTGTACCTGCTGGTTGAAACCAATTAGCACGTGTTTTTGTTTTGCCTATAAATGCATCATACCAAGCCATAACTAAAATCTTACCTTAATCATTTTACCACTTCCTTCACCACGTTTAATATTTTCTAGTTGTAGTTCTTTGTTATATTCTGCTTTATAAAAAGATCGCCAATCAATTAGTTCTTGTGGTGATAGTTTTGCTAAACTTCTACCTTGTATACTATAACTAGCAACATCATTATCAGCTTTACCTTCTAATAAACTTTCTATTTTATCTATCATTATTTTTGCGTGTGATCTTGTATCACCAGTACTAGCAAAATAGTTATCTGCTACTGTAATTTTACCAGTTTGATAAATTATAGTTTCGCTATCGCTTGTTTGTGTAATTTTTAAAGCCCATACATAATCCCCTAATGTAAGGTTTACACTAGCTGAATTATCTATTGTAAATATATAATCATCACCACTTTCAGTAACAGTAGCACTAAACGTTGTACTTCCATTGCTTTCTAATCTTGCAGACCACGCTATGCTATAACTAGCTGTAGGATAATCAGCACTTATATCTGTACGTTTCCATACAGCAGTGTCACCTTTAAATATTGTTTTAGGCTCTACCTCGTTTAAATCTGTAAATATATTTGCCATTGCTTACCAAGAATTTGCGAAGTTACTATTTATATTATTTCTATTTATTACTTTATCTACCATTTTGTCTTTTGAATCAAGCCTATCAGCCAATCGGTTTAAATCAACGTTTAATATAGTTAATGCAGCTATACCATAAACACGACAATCTAATGCTTCATTACGTGTTCTTATTTTTACCCATTCACGTCTTGCAAAACCACGATGATATTTTGTTACTATTTTTTCAGCAGTTAATTGACTAAAGTATTCTTTATCATATTTTTTAGGGAAATGGCAATACCCTGCACCAAGTTCTGTTATTCTTAATCTTGAATATATTAATTCTTTTACTGTATCTACACCTATAGGAAACAAATGTACCTTTGCAATATTATTTCTACTAGGTTTACCAACAATACCTCTACCAGTACCACCCATACCTTTAATAGCAAATATACGTCTTGCAAATCTTTGTTTGCAAAAATTGTAAACTGATTGTGTATGGTGACCACCACTATCTACACAGCTACTAGTTATTTTTAATTTACGATTATCAAATGTTTCGTATTCTGCTGATAGTTTTTCATCTAACTGTTGCCATAATTGAGGGCTTGATGGGTCACCATATATAACATGATATTCCATACTCCAACTTTCTTCATCTCTACCCCATCCAATTACTTCTAATTCTAAACGATCATCTTGAACGTCAACACCTGCTGTAATTATTGCTATTTGTTCTGGGTATTTTTCACCATAATCTTCAACACGTTTCATTACATCTTCATTATCTAGTTGTTCTCCTTCATCTTCCCAACTTTCGCCAAGATAAGTATTTATAAATACACGTAATGTTTCTGGTAATTTTTTGGCAACTAAAAATTCTTTTACTGCTTCTTCTAATGTAGTCCATACTGAATAGATACCTGCTAAATGAAAACCTGCCCTACCATTAAATGTTTCTCGGCCTATCCATCTGCCCCTACTGATAGCTTTTAATCTATCGCTATCATCCCAACAACTACCACAATCTTCGCAGACATAGTGTGCTGTCTCTGGTTGGTTTTCTTCCCAAGTAACTTGTGACCACTTTAACACTTGCTCTGTATTACAGTCTTTGCAGGGAACGTGATATTGCCTTTGATCGGAAACATCATAAGCACTTTCAATTCTACTAGCACCTTTAGTGGTAGGTGTACTAGTCATAATTATTTTTCTATCCCAAAACGTAGCACTTCTTCTTTTAGCAAGTGAAACTGGGTCACCCTCTGTACCTGCAGACGGTGGGTATCTATCAATTTCATCACACAGTACAATTTTAATAGGTCGTGATGCAAGACCAGCAGGTGAATTAGCACCTACTATAGAAATATGACCACCATCAAATTGTTTGTGTAATACTGTATTACCACTATCTCTACTTTTAACATCAGCTACTTTGTCCATTAATATAGGACTATCTCTTAACATCGGTGCTAATCTATCTTGCGACCAACCACGTGCCATTTCAATAGTTGGTTGTATCATTAATATTGGACTTGCGTCATAAGCAATATAGTAACCAATAGCATTTAATAAAATTTCAGTCTTACCAATTTGTGAACCAGACATAAAAACAATTTCTTCAATAGTAGGGTCGCTTATGCAATCCATAATTTCTTTTTGGTACATTGCTCTTGCAGTTTCAAATCTACCAGTTTCACTACTAGCTTCTGGGCTTAATACTCTGTAATTATCTGCCCACTCGCTTACTGTTAACTTTGGTGGTGGTTGTAGTATTCTTAGGCTTGATTTCAATACTTCCTGCATCGCTTTGCTGTTCGTCTGCAATGTTTGTTTCTGCAATTTCTTTGAGTGTTTCATAAATCCTTTCTTTTAGTATTAATTTAGCTTCGTTTATGTTATTAGTTGTAACTAGATATGGTGCGGCTTTGTTTGGAATTGATAATAACTTGCTTTTTAGTAGCGACATTAACTGTAACCACGTGTTTCTTATTTCTGATTTTGGTATTAATTCGCCTTGTGTTTTGGCTTTTTCCATTTCTGTTAAGTCTGCTTTTGCTTTGGTTAATCTATTTCTGTGTAACAGAAAATCGTGAGGTGAACCATCTTGTCCATTTATATTTTTTAGATAATCAATATACCCATGCACACATCTAATAGAATCATATTCACCACGACTAGCTTTTGGTAATACACCATCTTTTGCTAACTGTTGTACACGTCTATCACTTAGCTTTAGTAATTTTGATATTGTTTGTAAGTCTGCCATTTTTTAGTATGTATTCTTTTTTTAATTCTAAGCAATGTATTGCTTTGTTTATGTTTTCTATTTGATTGCCTTTATTTCTTATCACATACTGAATTATATCTCCATCTATTTTACTTATGTTATTTGCTATAAAAAATTCCATTGGTTGTATTTTGAAACTTAAATAATGTTTACCTGCAATTTGTTGTTTAAACTTTGACATCTGCAATAGTTCTTTCATTTATTTGAGCTAGTTTTAATTCTTCTTTAACTACACTATTCATATATTTTGTGCTGTCTATTTCTTCTTGAAATGATTCTAATTTACTTCTACAACGTGCAATAATAATATCTAATCTTATTATTTTTTGTGTGTACTCTATTACTTCTGTATCTATTGTAGATAATGCTTTTGCGTCTGTAGCAGGTTTATTTAACTTTCGCCAATAGATAAACTTTTGATCTTTTAGTATATCTTGTTCTTTTGATAATTTTTTTTGTGTAGCAATGCCAACGTAATAATGCCTTAACAACGTTCTTAATTTTTCTGCAACTACTTCTGGTTGATAATATCTTAAATCCATTTATCAATTATACGTTTACCAATATATAAAACTAGTATGCCACCAAATACAAATATAAAATCTAAATAGTTATTTCCAGTATCTACTTCTACTTTACCACCATCAAATGCAATTCTTTCATTAGCTTGTATTTCAACTGTAATTATTTCTTCTGGTTGTAAATTATCTGTAATCATTTTATTTTGTATGGGTCAGTTGTCATACGAGGTGTTTTTTCTGGTTGTGAACCTGCAAATATATCTTCTAAATGTTTTGCAACATAAGTAACAGCACAACCCATAATGTTATCTTTAGTTAATGTGTCTGATATTTCTTTTAATGACCAACCACTTTGTAACAACAATGAATTTGATTTACCACTAGCACGTAATTCTCTACCTAACGTACTTTCATCTGGCTTAGCTCTTACCCATATAGCAACAGGTGTAGCACCTGTTTCAGTAAACTCAAAATCAAGTGTTACTGTTATTAATCTGTCGTCAATATACATACGGACAGTTTTACATTCCATTCTATTTTTTAAATCAATTCTCAATGCATTACTCACTTTTTAGGCTTCCAACCTTTGTTAAAACTTTCTTTAGAACCACGTTCTGTCATACCACTATTATCATATAGTCGTTCTACTTCTTCATCTTCCATACCTAACAGTTCCATTATATCTTCATCTGATACATTCATTTCATCTTTTAATTTTACTACAATATCTGCCATACTTAAAACATTATGACTACCTCTTGCTCTGTTATGCCTAATTGTAGATGCCATTTGGTGGTCTTTGTCTATATTAGTTAATTGCACTACTGGCACTAGTCCATCAGTTAATGCATATATTTCTTTATCTTGTGATACTGTCCACCTATGAAAACCATCTACAATTTCGTTATCTTCTCTTATAACTATGGGTTGTGTCCACCCATCTTGCATAATACTTATTTTTAATAGTTCTAATTCTGGTGGTGCTACGTGGTTTGGGTTGTAACTGTTACCTTTTAACATTTTACGATCTATCCATTTAACATTGTTTACTGGTTGTTTATTCGTTGGCATCTGCTAACTCCTTTGCATACATTGATTTACGTGATTCATATTCTTTTAAATGTTCTTTATTAAAAAATGCAGGTGCTTTTCTACCTTTAAAATCGCCACGTACTGCAATCTTTAATAAGAATTGCCAACAAATACCAGTTATTGGATGTGGTGTTTTATCTAATATGGGGTCTTTAGTTTTTTTATAATGCAAATTAATGTAGCTTTTTATACGTTCAGCAATCATACCTTGTTCTTTGTTAGGAAACTTTCTAATCCAATACTCAATATATTCTTGCCATGACATACCATCTGGTTTTTCTGGTTGTTTGCGATTGCTGTATAAAACACTTAACGCATGACGTGCCGCTGTATTAGCACCTTTAACTCTGTAACACATCTTATCCCATATATCAGGAAAACATTGAGCAAAGGTCCATAACCCTTGCAATGGTTCTTCACCAAATGGGGGCGCACATCTTTGTGCTGAATGAGTCATGCCTATTTTTTCCATAACATCATAAGCAGTATTATAATCCCAACCAAATTTTTTTGGTCCTGTCCATATATCAACAGTTTGCCAATCATAAACTGGATATGCTTTAAATATGTGTCCAACATTATTACATAAATTTTTTTGTTTTCCAGTAGACGATAGTTTGCGTGTTGCAAATCTAGTTATATCTACCTTGTTATCTATTGCTTCTTGTAAATTTATTTCTTCTTTAGGTTGTATTATATAATTCTCAACTGTTTTTTGTGCAACAGCTCTGTACCTTGTTAAACTTTCGTCAGCACGTATGCCAAGTATCATTGCAGTACGACCATATTTTTCTACTGGGTATAACAATGGGCTTATCATCGGTATACCTAACCTTGCACTAGGTACATCTGAATTATAATTATCTATTTTAGTTATTGCTTCTGGTGGTAGTGGTCTTACCCACTTGTCTTTATCTTCTGTACCCCACGGATACCAATAGGGTTGTTTTCTACTACAAGCATTGCGATGCACTATAGGCACACATAACCAACGAAAATTAATATCTTTCATTTGTGAAACACGTCTACAATATTCTTCTGTCTGATATGGTATAGCTTCTTCATCAAAGAATATAACATCCAGTGGTAACCTACCACGTTGACGTGCTACTTCTAACGTAAGATTTAAACAAGCTGTACTATCTTTGCCACCACTAAACGAAACACTAACAGTATCGAATTGGTCGAATACGTTATTTAGTCTTTCGTATGCTAGTTCTAGAACGTTTTTTTCTAGGTTTTGTTTTTTTAGTATTGCCATAAAACCAATCTATTATTTTTTTAATCATGTAAGTTCCTTTGTTTGTATATCTTTTATTTCATTTGCAGGTACACCATCTACCCACGTTCTATTAATCATTGGATGATCTTCGTGTGTAGGACCAAAATCACTATCTGGATGATATGCAATAACAGTCATAGTAGTTTCTTTACCTTCTTTATCTGCAAATGTTCTAAAACTGTGCCAACAATCAGTAGGTATTACAAATGTTGTACCTACTTTTAATTCTATTTTATCAAATAGTTCATTAAATTTTTTTGTTTGATCTCTGTCTTTTGCATCTATGCCTTGCATATATTTAGAATCTTCTTGTGTCATTGTACCAGTCTTAGGCACGATACATTCACCCCTGCCTTGTACTACAATACCTACACGCATGCTTGGATGTGTGTGTTGTGTTTGTAAAATATTAGGAATAAAATATAAACCATTTAAACATGGGTCGCCTAACAATACTGGGTCAAGCAATAGTGTATCAGTACACCCATCTATATATTTCATTCTGCCTTTATGTTCTATTGGTCCACCAACTTTAAATAAACCATTATAATTAATTCTAGTTATAACAATACCTCTACCATTTATATTTACACTACCATCATTTGGTAATTGGAAATACATACCTGCTTGTAGTTCTATATTTATATTTGTTTTATTATCTATTAGTATTGCTGTACCTTCTAAAATATAGCCCATGTGTGTTCCGTTATTTTCTAGTTCCCATCTATCGTTAACCATACCCCTTAATATTGTAGGATGTTGATCGTCAGTCATATCAGCTAATACATTATGAGTTAATTCATATTTAAAAAAGTTTTTAGTCATTGTAATCGTTACACAGCTTTATTAGAGCTTCACTACTTGTTGCGTACCCTTCTTTAGTTTTTATTAAGTTAATTATATTAAACACTTTTTTTCTTTCACTAGATTTCATAGTAAAGTTTATATTTACATAATCATCTGCAAGTTCATCTGTTACACTTTGATAAACACTATCTTCGTTGTTTTCACTTTCATCAGATATATTACTTAAACCACTTGTCATGTTTGCAGTATCTAAATTTAAACTTTCTATTTCTGCTTTACTAAAACCAGTTATATCTACAGCAATATTGCTTTTATCTATTTCACCTAATTCTAATTTAAGTAAATCAATATCCCATTCACTATCTTCTGACACTTTGTTATCTGCAATACGATATGCTTTTACTTGTGCATCAGTTAAATCACTAGCAACTAATACTGGTACTTTTTTTAAACCTAAATCTAAACTTGCATGGTAACGAGTGTGTCCAACTATAATAACGTTTTCTTTGTCTACAACTATAGGTTGTTTAAAACCAAATTCTTTTATACTTGCTTTTACTTTAGGTAAACTTCTATCGTTCTTACGTGGGTTATTTGCGTAAGGTGTAATATCTTTTATAGCTAATTGTTTAATGTTCATGTGTTTTTAAATATAACGTTCATACTAAAACTACGTCTTTCACCTTTAGGATCTGGTGCTTTATACTTACTTCTAAATGGGTTTACACTATGCTCTAACCAACTTGGAAACATATAAAAATCGCCTACCTTTGGTTCAAATTTCATACTGTTAATATTGGTTAACAACATAGAACCATAATGAAATGTTATATATCCCATTGCAGGGTTGTGATCTTGGCTTTCTATCTTTTGTGTTTCTTCGTAATCTTCTGGTAGTTTTAAATATCCTACACAACTTATTTGACAGCCAGTATGCCAGTGTCTTGGGTTATAGTCGCTTTCATATTGTCTTACGTACCAACCACTATTTATACCTGCTTGAAATTTATTTTTGTTTGCTTCAAATTCTTCTGCTGTTGGAAACAACAACCTACTAGCAACTGCCGCTATATAAGTATTATATTTACTTAGTACATCTTTACTTATTAAAAATTCTTCTTCAACCCTACCTGCAAGATCATTGCTGTAATCTGTCTTTTGTTTTTTACTATCTAATATGTCGGTGCAATCTTTATTAAAATCTTCAATCATTTCTAATGGTAGTTCTGTCTTAACTATAGTTGGTCCAAAGTTTCTAATTATATCTACACCAAATGCTTTAGGTACGTATTGATCTGCCATACTTAAGGTCTATCAAATAACGAAACGAAACGCAACATCAAATGGTCTGACTAAAAAAGATGAGGGGTCGAGCGAAACC
>Ga0209336_10000152_pt1 | contig 34585 bp, 65 predicted proteins | sample LinPmetageLP32_FD_184042 | JGI IMG/M metagenome (GOLD analysis project Ga0209336, IMG submission 184042) | Marine viral communities from the Pacific Ocean - LP-32 (SPAdes) (version 2) | ecosystem: Environmental > Aquatic > Marine > Oceanic | place: Pacific Ocean | collected 2009-08-23
TTGCTGGTCTAAAAGATAAAGGTCTTATGGGTCTAGGTATTCTTGCTGGTCTAGTTGCAGCTCCATTTGTAGCAATATCTGCATTTTTCACACAACTTGTAAAAGAAGTAAAGTTTTTAGATACACTGTTGAAAGGTGGATTAAGTAAAGCGTTTGCACCAATAAAGGCGTTCTTTAACAATTTAGGTACTAAATTTAAAGGAACTGGTCTAGGTAAAACAATTGATACATTTCTTGATACTGTTAAAAATCTTTTTAAGGTTGGTGATATTAAAGGTTTTAAAGGTCTTGCAATGTTTGAAGATTTGCAGAAAACATTTGGTAGAGCAACAAGACCTATACTTGGTGTTATTAATGGTATAAAAAGATTTGGTAGAAGAGTATCAAGAATCTTTCGTACAATTAAAAGTGGTCTTTCTAGTATGAAAGGTTTTATGAAAGGGTTTGGTGCAATACAAACTTTTGCAAGAACTGTTGGTACTGTACTTGGTAAAATATTCTTACCAGTTACCGTACTTATGACATTGTTTGATACAGTAAAGGGTGCAGTAAAAGGTTATGAAGATGATGGGTGGTTAGGTGCATTAGAGGGTGGTCTTTCTGGTCTTCTTACTTCTATTATTGGTATGCCTCTTGATTTACTAAAAAGTGCAGTTGCATGGATGTTGGGTATGTTTGGTTTTGATGAATCAGCTGATGCACTCAAGTCGTTTAGTTTCTCCCAGTTAATTACAGATGGTATTGGTGCAGTCTTTGATTTTGGTAAGAAAGCATTTGCATGGTTTGGTCAGTTATTTACAGACCCAGTAACAGCACTTAAAAATTTATGGACAGGCCTTGTCGGTGAAGGTGGTTTCCTTGACCTTATTACCACACCATTTAATCTTGCAGTAAATTGGTTATTGGGATTATTTGGGTGGAGTGACCCAGAAAATAAATTTAACTTTTTAAGCACTGTTACAGGCGCATTTACTATGGCAGTTCAGTGGGTAAAAGATTTATTCTCATGGCCTGAAGATGGTAATGTAGGAACAGCAGTAACTAAGTTTATTGATATTATTCTTGCACCATATAATCTTGCAGTTAATTGGTTAATGGGGTTATTCGGATTTAAACCAGAAGATTTTGGACAAGAAGGTGAAAGTTTCTCAATTGGTAAATTAGTCGTTGATGCAATAAAAGGTATCTATGAATGGTTTAAAGGTCTTCTTGATATTGATGTTGGTGCAATTGTTTCAAGTATTCCAGGCGCATCAACAGTTCTAAAAGCACTTGGTATTATAGATGAAAGTCCAGCAGAAAAAGCAAAGAATATAAAGACTGCAATTGCAGAAGCACAAAACAGAATAACAAGGTCTGAAGGTGGAGAAAATGTCTACTTTGGTCGTGAAGGTGTTGGTCAGTCTGATGATAAAGAAGAAATTGCATCACTACAACAAGAACTATTAGAATTACAATCACAAAACAAAGGTACAACTATCATTAATCAAATTGATAACAGTACTAATAATAGTGGGAATTCTAGTAATCAAACACTTTCATCAACACAATTGGTTGATGGTGCGGCTCCGGCTGGTGCTAAAATGGATTAAACCATACCTCTAGTTTGCATAAACATCCATGTAACTCCACCAATAAACCCAAGTATAACTACCATAAGTATAACTACCATAATAGCTTCAATGACTTTCCTTTGTCGTTCTTGTTGGTCATAGATTGCTCTCTGACGTTTTTTCCTAATATCCCCTTCAGTAGCTAAGAGCTCTTCCCAAGCAGATGGGCCTCTGGTAAATGAGATTATTTGTTTTAACTCATTCCTCATATCCTCTGCTTTTTTCTTAGCCATGAAGATTTGCATAGCTTCTTCTTCTACAGAACCAGCTTGAAATAACTTTTTAAATAGGGGGGGTTTTTTATTGTACTCTTCTGCCTTTTTGATATCACTTACAGCACCCATCCAGCGAGACAAATCTCCAGCCATGGATTCTATTTCTCGGCCAGCGGCAAAACCAGCTTTGATGGTATTGAAAGCTCCAGTTGCTAAGGCAACTGCTGAAATTGGGTCTACCATTTATTTGCACCTCTCACTCTCTCAAGAGTATTTATACAAATAAAAAAAGGGAGAGCATTTCTACTCTCCCTTTCACCTTACCTAACCGTGGGTATGGACGGACTTATTGAGTAGTCACCCTTATTCCTTAGCGAGTTTTTGGAAGTATGACATAGTGTCATCATCATCCTCTTCTACACTAGGAATGGTCGGTTGAGGTTCAGTTTTGAACTGTGGTGTTTCCACAACGTCCTCATCAATCATAGAGGCAGCAGATGCAGTAACAGTTCCAGAGAGAACATCATCAAGACGTTTCTTCAACTCATCATATGACTTGAAGTTAGTCGGTGCATGAAAATCTTGTAATGAATACTGAGTTTTCCATATACCATCAAGTTTCTCGTCACTGTCTGCAAGTGCAGTTACACTATCAAATTCAGACTTATCATAGTTCCAGAAACCATCAACCTTGCGAATCTTCAACTTGAAGTTCGCACCTTCCCAGAAATCGAAAGGGTTAATAGGTGTTTCGTCTTCAAACTCTGGTTGCATTGAAGCCATAATCTTATCAAAGATTTTCTTACCATAACGAAATAGAAACACTTTTCCTTCATTCTCTGGGTGTTTTGGGTCAGATACTACAAAGATATTTGAGTAGTATTCCAACTTTCTCTTTTGCTTTCTAGCAATCTCTTTATCAGATTCAAGTCCAGTATTCCACAACGCAGAGTTGTGTTCTGAAACTGGGTCTTGTTTACCGATAGTGGTAAGTGAGTTCTCAATGAACCATTTACCAGTAGAGCCTTGGAAAGCGTGTTTGAACATCTTAATCCAAGGAAGTTCTTCACCATCTGGTGCAGGCAAGAAACGAATGACTGCTTGTCCAGTACCAGATTTATCTAGTTCTGGTTTCCACAACCTTTCATCCACATAGGATTTCTTTTCTTGAGGGGCACTTTCTGATTGAACTTGTGCTAGAAGTTTGTCCAACGTATTGGACTTGCGTAGAGTACTAACTGACATATTTTTCTCCTTATGTTAATATATGTAATTGTATGTTTAAATATTTCACTTTATTCATAATATAACCTTATTTATACACTAAAATGAACCCAAAGTCAAGTCTTTTTTCGTAATTCTTTCCAAGAATATTCAAAAAGTTTTTCTCCAAATTTATCAATCTGATTTGCAATCTGTTGAGTTTCCCATTGAGTATCTTTTGCACAACGCAAATTACATACTCTTGCGAAAGCCATCAGTGTACCAGACCAATACCATTCAGTGTACAAATTCTGTGGTAAAACCATTCTTGCCATCTCTGGTGCAACTTGTTCTCGCAACAAGTTTTTATAAGTCTGTGTTACAAACTGTATTGCACCGTCAATATTATATTCAATGGTTTCATCACTAGAACCTTGTTTCTTATTATCGGCTTTAAGTCTCCATTCTTTAGGTGTATAGAATTCTGGTTCGTCATCTACATACCTTCTGGATACTTCATTCCACACCAAACCGACTTGGTGTTTTACAAGTTGTCTTGCAACAAAGATTGGAGCTTTAATATGGAACTGCATAGATGCGTGTCCAAATGGACTCCAATGATTGTGTTTTGCAAGATACTTGATTAGTTTCTCATCTGCAAGTGAAAGTAGTCCTTCTATATGACCACCTTCTGGAATCGCTTCCCATTCCGATTCCTTTGCAAATGATACACGAGCAGCATTAACCACACTTAGGTCAGAACCCATCTTGTCAACCAGTTTGACTTGCATTTTCTCTCCTAACATGGTCTTCACCCTCTGCTCGTGCTTCTGCATATGTATTTCTAGTAATAAATGCAGCTAACTTACCATTACTAAACAATTCTGCATGGAACACTGGTGGGTTCGCATTAAGTGTAAATGCAGGCCCCTTATCCGATTGTGGGATAAGGTATTTTGCTTGGTAAACTTTGTAGGTCTTACCCACGGTTAAATCTCCGTGGGGGTTTCCTAAAGTTAGTCTTAGATGCAAGTTCCTTGCACCTTAAAGATAACTCATCATCTCGTTTTACGAGTTCAGCGTTATCAAACTCCAGAACTTTAATTCGTTTCTGAAGTTCCTCTACCTTGGCATGATAGAAATCTCTTTCTTTCATTACACCCAAGACTTTAGATGATTGGTCATCCATTTACAAATACTCCTTAATAGTTGACATTGTTATAATCTTACACGATTGTTTATCAAAAGTCAAGACAGAACTGTAGTTTTTTATAAGTTTTTTTTGTTCTTTCCAGACGTATTGTTCTTCAATCTCTTCATCCCAATACTTACAGAAATCTAGTAGTGTTTCTAATATACACATAGTTTCTAGACTTACTTTTTTAGCAAGGAATTGTTTTAACAACAAAGGGTGTTGTTTATCTTTGACATGAAATAATTCATCAAATACTGTTACATTTTTGAATAATTCATTTAGGTCATTCTTATAGTTATACTTTAAACTTTCAATCCTTTTACGATAATCCGAATAGTTCTCTTCACTAAAATTACCAACCCATGACTTAGGGTCTTTGATAAAGTTAGAGATAAAGAACTTAGTTACATTCTCTTCACTAATATATTTTCGTGCTACCTTTGCAAAGAATGGTCTATCCTTCCTTTTAAGATATGAGTTCACTGTAACCTTAGCTTTTCCATGATACTTTGTATAGTCATAGTCACTGTTAAAGTGTAACTTCAATGCATGATATATTTTATAGGCGTCAAATGCTTCCATGTTATATCGGCAGTGTTGCAACCTTTGGAAGATAGTTAAGGTTTCTCGCATCCACCTCAACCTTCTCTTTCAAAGATTTAGTTATTAGGGGTTTAATCATCTCTGGTTCTAACTGATACTTATCACAGTAATCCAATAATGCATCCATATATGATATTCCAGACTCTTGGACAGTTTTCTCAATTGATATAGAAAACTTCTTAGGTGTCATTAATTTTTCTTGTACTTCTTCCATTATTTCCTCACTGTGGTTTATTAATTGCAAAAGATATACTATACCTTTTTTCTCTTTTTGTCAAGGGTGTTACCATATGCATCATCCACACTGGAAAAAGTATAAGTAATGACTCTCTAGGAATAACAGATACGTCATCACCATAAAATTCTCTACTATTATAATTAGTTTTAACCAATGATTTAATAGTATACGCTGGGTCAAATAGTACTAATATACCATCACGCTTTGGGAAACCATTAATAATAGTTTTTTCCTCATCAAAATCATCTAGGTCATCAATTTTTTCTAAACCTTTTGGATAGTAAACTCCACTCCATAATGTATTACCACTTCCATGCATATGTGGTTTACTAAATCCACCAGCATTATCAATAATGTTCCCCCAAAGATTCGATACTGTAACAAATGGAGCACTTATCTCCGATATACCACTATGTTTTAAAACTGGTATAGAAGCTTGTAAAATTTGTTCTTTTAGTGTTACAAAACTATCCCATCTATCTTCCATTTTTGATAAAGATTGCCAAGATGCGTTATTCTTTTTAAATGTTGCAGTTTTACCATCACTATGTTCTTTTCGTTCTGTTTCCATATCCTTTATAAGTTGTTTATTTAAATCTTTGTTTGCATTACCAAAGTTAACATAACCTAAAGGACTAGGAAATATAGGTTTGAAATGAATTTGGGTCATTCGTGTTCTCCACCTCTATCCATAGGGTCTAACTTAATTCTTTTACCATTAAAGAACATACTTCTTGCACGGCTAGGTGTAGATGTAGGGAAATTGTTGAAAAAAGATGAGTTACGTTTTGCAGTTTCAAATGTCGCTACTGTAATTACAATTACAGCTAGTAATATAACATGAGCTATTGCACTAAATCCAAATACATACCAACTACCTATAAGTTGAGCAAAAGTTGCACACCACATCCATGCAAGTATTTGTAGTATCATATGTCTTGTTTGTAAATCTGGAATATGTCTCAATGGATTCCTATCCATATTCATCACACCATTCCATGCATCATATATCCATTCTCTCATTCGCATTTATCCTTACCTTGACAATCCACTGGGAAACAATCAAGTTGAATGTCATAATACTTGTTAGTATGATTTTTAGTCCATGAATTTTTATCAGATAATTGTTCACACTGTTCAAGTGTGAATTCTTGGTTCAATACATCTTGATTACCTATGTAAGTCCATTCACCATCACCAGTTAATCCCCACATAGAAATGACTAATACAAATAATTTTTCCATAATATCCTCTTCATAATTAAGTGGTGGTGTTTCTGTTTCCAAGTACACCACCGAAACTCAGTAAAATTAAGCTGCTAGAGCGTAATCTACAGGCGCAAAATTATCGTTTGCACTTATCAAGTTTGACCAATAACGCAGTCATCCGATAGTTCTACTCGCCTCTATTTCCGTCAGTCGAACCTATTTCACCCCCATCATAACTACTCTCACGCAGTGATTCACTATCTCATCTAAGAGTAGTTATGGTGGAGGTGGAGGGTATCGCACCCTCGTCCTGCCCGTCATTCGATTTGTATCATCAAACTATGATTCTATTTATACCAGATTACTCTTCAATTGTCAAGTTTAATTTTGACCTATTTGCAATATGTTCTTCTGCAATCTCATCTTTTGATTGACCATAATAACGTACTGCATGATGATTGTCAACCAATAACTGATTAATATTGTGTTCACCACCATACCAAATTTCTCCAAGAATACGTCCATACTTACCCTTACCATCTTTGAATGTTTTCAAAGATAGTTCACCAGCATTTGTCCATTTAGTTAGAAATGCAGATGCAGCTTTTCCGTATACTTTTTCTACTTTGTCAGAAGTTCGTGATTCTGGCGTATCTATTCCATACATTCGTATACGTTGTTTTTGCATCCAAACACCAAATCCCAAGTCAATATCAACATCAACTGTGTCTCCATCAACTACCCTAACTAATTTACATTTATACTCATACATTTATTTCTCCCATGTGACTTTTGTTTTATCTGTTGATGGAATATCATTTAATCTGAAGTTAGAACCACCAGCCACAATACAAACAAGTCCATCAGCAATAAACTCCACAACACTAAAAGTTTTAGTTTCCATATTTACTGCAATTACAACTTGAGTCCTAATATATTGTTTACCATCTTGTGCTGGTGCAATACCGTCACCAGACATATAAGGTTTTTCCCCAAACTTCTTATCAACTATTGTTAACATTTGTTCTGAAGACATACAATTAACTGGTTTCTTTGAGTTGTAATTCGGTTCACCTTCTGGTATTCCATTATTATCTGCATATGCATTTGTTGTTAGAACTAGTGCTAAAACAAATGTGCTAAATATCCGTTTCATTTTCTTTACCTTTTATTATGTTACTTAATGTTTGCATTATTTCTTTATCAACACAATTAATCATTTTAGGTGGTATTGTTTTTTCATATTTTTCATACGATTTATAGAATAAAATATCTTGATTATCTTGAACATAAGACACACATTGTTCTTTTGAACCAAATTCTAAAAATGGAATAAACAATGGTGTCTCTGGTTCTCCACCAGAATTAAGCTGCGTTGTCATTACGACTATTATGAACCACTTCATTTTCTTTTTCCCAATGCGTAGTGAAATCGTCAATCGCTTCTACTAGTAGTGGTAAGTAGTCATGTTTAGTCTTGATAAATTCTTGAACGATTCCATCTTCAGTTACAACTAGAATCACAATCTGGTTGATTTCAATTCCAGTTCTCTCTTCAAACATTTCTGCATATGCAGATGCTTGAATGTAATAAGATTCATTCCAATCATCATTTCGTTCTCTTGTAGAGGTTTTGAAATCAATAATGGAAGGAATACCATTGTATTCACCAATACAATCAACTCTTCCTGCTACCATATATTTATCAGAATATAAACCACACTCTTGAGACATGATATTGTCTACCTTTTCTTTTAAGTGTGGTTTGATTTGTCCAAATAAAGTATATGGAAGGAAGTTCTTTTTATGAGTTTCATCATCAAAATTATTATTGAGAAAGTCTTCGCACATATGGTGTACTTTCGTACCCCTTGCGGCCGCTGTTCTCGCAACATAGTTTGCAACATCATCACCAACTTTCTTTCTCCACGCCATTAGACCTTCCATCTTACGTCTAGATAGAACAGTAGTAATAGATGGGTAAAGTTTCCCATCTGGAGTTTCGTAGAAACGCTTGCGATTAACAGTTTTAGTAGAGAGTTCTGTAATCTCTATTGGGTTGTGTGTAAACATAATATATCCTTATCATTTAATTATAACCATCATACCATAACTCAACACACTTGTCAAGTCATTAAATAAGTTTCATTGCAGACTGTGTAGTCTCTGTAACCCTTCTTGTCCAACCTCTACCAAAAGTTTTAAAGTGTTTTAACTTCTCATAATACTCTTGTCTATCTGATTGGTATGTTTTGACAACATCTTCAATACCATGTTTATCAACATATGCATCAATCATTTTAAGTGAGTTGGGGCCGATACCACCATCAACTGTTGTACCAACAATCTTTTGAATAAATTTAGCAGCTCGTCCAGTTCCAGCATTAACTCCAAAATCGAAAATGCAGAGTGCAAGCGCTGGGTGAAGTGCATCACCTTTTACTCTATCCCAATATTCAGTTTTATAGATAGGTGCAACATCTGTTACTTCTAATCTTTTCATGTCTTTCGGTCTAAGACCATTCTTTTTACAGTATGCATCATAAACTTTTTTAGTTACGCCTAAGTTGGTTTCACCGCCTGGGTCGCTGGGATGATTCACATAACCGCCTTCGTGATGCAAAATAAGTTCTAAACAATGATTATATTCTTTGTTTATCATTTTCCTTGTCCTCTATATTTTTTATAACTACGTCTTTTACTTTTATTCATAGTAGACGTAATTGGTTTCTTTCCCATTGAAGTACCTTTTGGAATACTCTCATGGGCCGATTGAGTTGAATACATTTTAGCCATTATTGTTCAACCCCTTTCTTTGTTTTACTAATTAAATAACTACGAACTAAACCAGAACGAACAATATCACCAATATTAAATTCCACCGATTTGAACTCTTCCATGTCTGCAATAATATCTAAAAATCTAGGCATACCATCTTTATCAGAATTTTTAGTTAAATCTGATTGGAAGAAATCACCAGAGAAAATAATTTTACTGTCTTGACCTACACGAGTCATAATTGTATCTAACTCATGAAAATTTAAGTTTTGACATTCATCAACTATAATAATTGCATTGTCTAATGTAATACCTCGCAAGTATGATGTTGTTAAAAACATAACAGAACCTTGTGCTTTTAGTCTATCATACAACATTAAAAATGCTTGGTCATTTGCTTGTTTGAACATAAACTGTACCATGTTCTGATACGGAATTTGATATAATGCTGTCTTATCTTCTTCATCTCCAGGCAAGAAACCAATTTCTCTTGTGGGTACTGCACTACGAATTAGATATACACAATCATATGGTGTAGATGGGTCTAATACTTTTTCTAGTGCAAGGTACAAGGAAATAAACGTCTTTCCAGTTCCAGCAGCCCCATGAAGAAATAATTCTTTATTGTCTTTTTTAAATGCCTCAAAGGCAACTTTTTGATTATCAGTAATTGGTTTGACAGTTACTAAGTCATCAATTTTTACATCTTGTTTTTTTGCCATTAATCAATCACTCCATGTTTCTTTAATACTTGTCTAGTTTTTGTACTCTTAATAGATTCTTTACCATATCTATCTGAAACAGAACTGCCTGGGTTTGCTTCTGCAATCCTAGACATATGTTCTTTCCACCCATTATCATTCTTGACCATATCACCAGTTCCACTATACGACATTGCAAATAGTGACGGTAATTGTTGAATATGGGGGTTATCTTTTAAATACTTTTCTCTATCACTGATATGAAAGAACTCTTCAAACTCTTCACCAGTTTCATTATTTTTAAAATTATAAGTTGGCATCAATTTTCTCTTTTAGTCTATTTATCTCTTCTCCCAATTCCTTTACACGAACTAGAAGTTGGTGGTTTGCCTTTTGCATTTCTGCAATTTCTTTCATATACATATCTTCTCTTGACATATGAGGTTTTTCTGTCCAACCGCTCAATGCACCACCAATTTCAGTAATATCATCCATAGGGTCATCCATTTCTTTCTCCTGCCTTAATTTCCAGAGCATCCAATCATAGTACCGTTCTGGTTCTGGGTCATGTTCATGTACCATTCTGGTCTTCCTCTTTCTTTCCAAGTTGCAAACCTTCTCTTTGCAACAACATAAAAATTACGATACGCTTGTACAGAATCACCATCTACTTTACATTGTGGAAATTCTTTCATAGCTTGTGGAACAGGCGTACTACCCATTACACTAGATGGTATATTCTTAGGTGGTTCTCGTAACAACCACCAATTATCTTTTGCACCATGTTCTTTCCCATACCTATATGTATATTCCTCACAAATTAGTTTATAGTAAGTAAACATTAACATATAGTTTTCACGACACATTCGTACCCAGATATTAGTTGGGTGGTTCACATGACCAGCAAGATACAAGTCTCTATTCATCTTTCGGTCTGGGTGTTTCCACCGTTTAATCTTTGCACCACTTTTAGTCCTACCATAGTATAATTCACCATCAAGAACCCTATGTGCAGTACACAACATTTGTTTGTACTCTGTAGGCATCTTGACAATGTGTTTGTCACAATGGTACTCAATTGACTTAAATGGGTCTTCATCTAGGTAAAAGAAATTCATAATAATTTAATCCTTTGTAGTGTATCCAATACTTTTTCTTCATCTGCCCAACCGATTACATCTTCAGTTATTGGTGTACTATAACACAAATCTCCACCAGAGTCAAGTACTGCAATCTCATACAACCCCAGCTTACCACCATAAGAAGTAGAGTGTTGAACTATAGATGCACCATACCCATTATCAAATTGATATGTGTACCCCCATCCATCATGGACTTTACTTTTCTTTGCATAACCTCTTAACGTCATTTTTCCCACCTATAAAATATATGGTCTTCAATTTCAATTGTCCTTGTCTTGGTTTTTCTCCAAGCAGGGAATACATAATCTGCATGGTAATGTGTTGCACCTTCAGTTATATCAACAACAGTTATGTCACCATAAACTAAATCTGCAGCCATCTCATACAATGCACCATAAGTTGTTGGTTCATGGGGAGTATCATCCTTACCATCACAGTACCAGCTAAATTGGCAACGGTGACGAATTGGGTAATAATTTCGTTCACTGTCTGGAACATTCTTACCTTTAGTTTTCCATGATTCTCTGATAGGGCCTTGATGTACAACTTCACAAATTGTATTTGGATACCTATCATCTTTCACACGATTTAATACAACTAAACTTACTGCAAGTTGTCCAGCGAGTCCTTGACTACGAGCCTCATGATACATATTATTTGCTAAACAGACTGCTTGTTTATCAAGGTAGTCTGTTGTACCTTTTAATGTTACACCTACTTCACCAGCGGAAGCAGATATAACAAAGGTTGTTAAAAGTTCTTTAAGCACTTTTTTCTACCATAAATGCATCCAGATATTCTGGATTAGATGTTTGTAAAGTATAAACACTACCGAAATACTTTTCAAAAGTTCTCAGTAAATTTATGTAGTCACCAGATTTCATCTCATTCAAGATTCTATCTTGCATCTCTTTATCAAAGTTACTTTTTTTCATAGTAGCATTTGCATATCCCAGAAGGCAAAATGCATTACCTTCTGAACCATCTAAGTCTATCACAGTAGTAGATGGTCTACCTTTTGCTTGTACTGTCATTAAGCAGCCTCCAACATTGAGAAAGGTACATTATAACTTCTACCTTTCATATTAACGATTGCTCTGGTCTGATTGATTTTCTCAACAATCCCAGGCGTCTTTTTTGTTTTTTGCACAACAAAAACATTTCCACCAACTATGATTGCAGATTTTGCTTTCATAGTTTTGATATCTGATATCATACTCTGTACTTGAGTAAGTTCAGATATTGTTAGACCCATAAGTTGGTCGTTCACTTTTGATAAATTTGACATGATATAATCCTCTCTTATGTCGTTAAAATAATTTAGTTCCAACTTCAGCAGCACGTTGTATCTCAAACGCTTCTGCTTGTTCATTGATATGTTGGTCTTGCAATTCTGCATCAACCATACCAGTGAATGATTGTGTCAAGTGAAACCACTTGTTCACAAGAAGATTTGCAGCTTTTTGTTTTTCTGCATCTGACATTCTTGCGAGTGACTCGACAAATTGTTCTGCTGTAATTTTCATAATAACCTCTCTTTTTTCATCTTATAGAATCACTATACCATGTTCTGACAACAAAGTCAAGTACTTTCTATCATACAACCGAAAGTATTTTTCACTACAAAAGTAGTATTTGTACCCTCTGATATTTCATTCAGAACCATTTTTTCTTCCTCTGCATTACCCAAACATTGATGCAAAGAAACAATCTCTGGTTGTTTGTCTGATTCACACTTTACTATTGCCCAACCGTCTATCGGATTTCCTACATTGTTAAACATTATATTTCTCCACTTTCCCAAACTTGTAATGCAAGACCATCTTGCAATCTGTATGCTTCTTTCTCCCAAGGAAGATTGTAGTAAGTAGTTTTTGGGTTTACTTTTCTACCCTTCCAAGTAGCTGCACCGTACTGAACACATTCGTCAGTCATTTCATTTCTTGCATACTGTTTGACATGAATCATCTCATGACACACTGTGGTTACTAATTCATTGATACCCATCTTGCTATCAATCTCAATTTCAAAAGTACGGTTATCATCTGTCATTCCACAGAAACCAACTGCACCTTCTTTTTTACTGAATGTTCTAAAAACAACTTCAATATCAAGTGTTCTAAATCTAGGAAGTAATTCTGCTATCATTTGATGTACAGTAGTAATAGCGATATCTCTTTGATGCTTTTTACCACCTTTTGCACTCACAAAATTCATAGTCTTTTTTCTCTCTTTTTTCATTATATTATCATTCTATACTAAAAATGGAGCAATGTCAAGGGTTATTTTTTATCCTTATAAATCAAGGGTTTACAAGGGAAAAAATAGGGGGTAGCTTTGGACTACCCCCTAAAGTGATTCGCAGATATGGGTTTTTGAGAGAGAGTGAGAGGTTTTACCATATCTTTGAATCGTAGTAAACTATAACACTATTTTGAGGCAGAGTCAAGTCTTACATACTCATCATTCCAATTAAATGCAGTTTTAACTACATTATCTGAAAGACCTTTGTATTTTTGATGCAGAACTTTATCCTTTATACTACAAAGAACTTCTGCTTCATTTTTATGCAAACCTTCTAACATCTGAATGAACATAGATTCTTTTCTCATTCTAGGTGTTTGATTATCTGCACCTTTAATGAAGTGCCACAATCTTCGTGATTCTTGAGAAAGTAGAGTATGTTCTGTACCTTCAGGCGCTTCATTTGCTTTGTATGGAGTATCACCCTCTGGTAATACCCATTCAATTTTTGGGTCAAAAGATGCTTTAATAATCATTCTAAGAGCTTCGGTATCGTTTTCTCTTAGAACTGCAATCTTCTTATCTTTAGTTTTTGCATTGTTTACTTTTTGCAACACTTCTGATATAAGTGGTGTGTAAGTTTTTATAGGTTTATTCATTAGAAATCTCCAATATTTTCCATTAGGTTTTTTAGTTTATACTTTATAAAGTAATTTAGTAGTTGTTTTCTATCACCATTAGGAGTATCCACATAAGATTGAATACACTCATTTACTAGTTCTTCTGGAATATAGTTTAAATCTATTAGAGTTCTATTTCTATGAAAGTTTCTCATCATCTCTTCATTACAGAAATCTTTAGGTTCAAGTTCAATCCAAGTTTCAAGTTTTCTTTTTGAGATAGGTCTTTGACGAATCTCATCTACGAAAGTACTATCTGGTGATAAAAAGTTCGGTACTCCATCACTTCTATCACCTTGAAGTATATGTGTCTTAATATATGTAGTAGGGTCTTCACCATTAAGAAATTTCTTTTGAGTTGGACTGTATTGCGATACAAAATTATGTTGTTGCAATTGAATAAAGTCTTTGTCTCCAGAAAGAATTAGTACCTTCTCGTAATTCTTTGGTTCTTTTGCAACATGAAATACTACAGCTGCAATGATATCATCTGCTTCTGCTGTTTCTACTTGCAATACTTTATATGGGAAGTACTCTGTCAATTCGTCACGAATTAAATGCAGAGTATCAAATATAGAATTCCAATCTAATTTAGATTCTTTTCTATCTTTTCTACGACTGTATTTGTAGTTGGGAAATATTTCCCTTCTCCAGTTATTTTTAGAATCATAACACAATACTAATTCACCATACTCATCAGAGAATTTCCTACGATATCCTCTCAATGAATTTAGAACCATATGTCTTACTAAATCTGGGTCTACTTCTTTACGTCCACCAATCTGCACCATCAAATTAGATAGTGTGACTTGGTTCATATCAACTAATATCATCTCCGTCACCATCATCCTTCGATTGAGGAATACATTCGTCAATCTTGTTCAAATTTATTCTAGTCATTATTGTCTTATCATCATTGGTTTCAGTCTTTACAATTAAATCCATAAAGTGTTGCATAGGATGGTCAAACCCCATTTGTCTATAGAGAGCACTCTTAACTACTTCATTAAGGAAACTTATATCACCAATAAATCTATCCTTCTTAATATCAAATCCATTTTCACCCACATTATGTATGAGGTTAATCATTAGACCCTCTGCGAGATTATCACAAAAGTCCAAATCCTCAGTAACCCTTTGTGCATCCATGTCAATAATCTTGGGTGCATCTTTACCTTTATATGTTGTTGGAAATTTTATGACATTATCGCTCAATAGCCTAACTCCGTTTTTCTCTTTTCGACTTTTTTCTGGTAACGTCTTTTTCCTGCTGCTTTTGCTTTACGTTTCTTTTCACCTTTACTAGTGAAATGAGTACGTTCTCTTAGTTCTTGGAAGAAACCATCTTTCATCAGTTTCTTCTTTAGAACTCGCATTGCACCATTTACGTCAGATGTTACGTTTCCGTCTTTATCTCTAATCTGACGTACTGTTACCGTCATCCCCTCATCTCTTGGAAACTTTTCCTTCTTATGAAAGGGTTTCTTATTGAATTTATTGTATCTCATTTAACTCCTTAACCAGCGTCTATTATTTTATTTAGTTTGTCTGTCTCAGACTCTTTTACCTTGTTAACATCTGCATCAAGTTCTTTAAATGCTTCGTTAGCTTTAATCTTAGACATTAACATCTTATCCTTCTTTAGACGATTAAGAAGAATTTTCTGTGCTTCTTCATCAGAGTATTCCAACAAAACATACACACGATATTGCATACCATTAGAAACAATCTTTGATTCTTTCACACTATATCCAGCAACATCTACATCAGCAACAATATTCTTTGTTGCAGTAGAAATCTCATTTATCACAGAAGCATCTAAATCAGAAGAACCTACTTTTGTCATAAATGATTTCGTTACAGAATTCAATCTACCGTTGATTCTATCTGCAAGAATTGTCTTTGCACTAAGGATTGCAATATCCTTTGATAGTTGCAACTCTGGAGATAATGCAGTACCCACCGAATAAATTGCCTCTTTATTATTAGGCATTTTGGTGAACCAATCTGGAACTTGTTCCACTTGTTCTTGCACTACCTTTGCAGTGTGTTCATATGCTTTCTTTACTGCAAATGGAGTTGGTTTGGATGCACTGTCAATATTGCCTGTATTTGCACACGCTCCTAAGAAGGCACCCATAGCGCCTACCATAATCACATTTTTAATCATTACTCTACCTCTTTCAATTGGTTTACGATTTGGTCACGAATACCACTGTCTACAAATATAGCTTTAGTGGTGGTTGTAATTTGTGGATAATATGTAACCAATACTATTCCTACCACAATTCCCATAATAAATTTCATTAGTTAAATATCCCATACAATACTGCATCAATGAACTTCGGTTTATCATTCATATAATTACCATAGTAATGTGTTGGGTCTGGACTTGAAGTTGGTCTAATTGGTTTAAACAATTCTGCCATCTTTTCTGCCTTACTCTTTTTCTCCACCTCAACATACTTTATCAAAAGTTCTGGTGGAGTATCACACACATACTCAGTTTTTGAACTCACAATGTTACCGTCTTTGTACTTGACTATTTTTACATAGTCACAGTCTTGACTTGAATGTGCATCTGGTATAAATGAACCAAGTACCCATAACATCAAGACTGTTGCACCAACAATCCATAATAAATTTTTAATCATAATCTACTTTCGTTACTCGTTAATTTAGTCTATACTACCAAATTTCTTAGGCAGAGTCAAGTACTTTCTGAACAGCATCTAAAGCATCTCCATTGTGGAAACCACCAATGTGCCAATCATACTCTTCTGTAGGGATATATCCATCTTTCCAATTGTAGATTGTCGCTGTGACATAATTAAAGTCTTCACCGTATTCATCTTCATAAGGAACTTTGATATCCAATGTCCAATTTGCATTGACTTTTTCATAAGGACTTGCATCTATGTATGTGGGTTCTCCAAATACTTCGACCAATTTATCATAAGTTGTTTTTATCTTACCTTGTAGGCTGCTCCCACTGAAGGCTACTGTATCACTGTTTTCAAACTCTAACATTCTATTACCTCTCCTTTGTCAATCCAAACCAAGTTTTCTTCAAACAGAACTTCCCAAGTGTCCTTTCTCTCTTTCAAGTAGTCGAACATATAGACATTCTCTTTCGCCCATTTGATAGCATCTTTTGCATTATCAAAAGTACCAGTTTTACCCCTTTTATTCATTTGGGTATAAACGATATATTTTAGTTTTTTCGCATTTTCCATAGTATTACCTCTCAATTATATTTACATTATACACTGTTTTTAAAACAAAGTCAAGGATTATTTTAGAAATAACCCCAGAAATCGTTCCACATATCGTCTACCACACCTTCTGCAATACCGATATCAAAATGAGTTTTTAAACCCAACTTCTCCACCACAAAGGCTTTCATCTCTGCGATATGTTCACACTCACCAATCTTGGTTTCAAGACCGTCAATATCAAAGACTTTCTCTTCAATATCCATGATGTAGTTCTTAACTTTTCCCATAATTTACCTCTTTCTCTATTATATTATCATTATACACTGTTTTTAGAACAATGTCAAGCCTTTTCTGCAAATAATTTACCCATTCCTTCAAAGACCACATTATAGGCATTTACCTCATATACCCAAACATCAAAGAAATCATCATCATCCATTTCGGTGTCTAAGGTGCAATGTGTGTTCCATATTGCGTTCATCTTCTCCATACCACCCAAAAGGTTACCATCTCCAAGACCTTTGATAGTAGTTACAGCGTCATCCCACTTAGGGGTTTCAACATAAAAATTAGGAATTCTAAACATATTTTTCTCTCTCTCTTTATCTTAATTACTCTTAGAGTATACCTTGTTTTCATAACAAAGTCAAGTCTTTTTTTGGGCCTAAAAAAACCCTTGAAAATCAAGGGTTTAGTTAGTTAATTTTTGTTAGGTTTTGAGATTAATTCCCACTCTTCATCCGTATATGGCCACATGATTCGCTACCTTAATTCTACAATTTTCTTATCGTATTCTGCGTTTGTTTTATCATTCATTCTGGATAGGTAAAAGAACGAATCACCTCTAGGTGTAAATTCATACTTCATCTGTTCCATGATTTGACGGTTTGCACTTAGTTGTTTACCTCTTTGAATGTTTAATAATGCTTTAGTAATATGATATCTTATCTCATCACAGACATGACAAGTACGCTCATACACAGCGCTAGCTACTGACATAATAGTCTCCTTTTTTTATTATTGAAAAATAGTTTAGTTTTAAACTACATAGTTATTTATAAGATTAGACCCATTCTGGATACGCAAAACTGTCATGCGTTTCCGTAAACAGTGTTAATAATATTGTTAACTCTTACAAATGTTGCACACTTAGATAATGATTTTAATCTCTTTGCACCCACATAAGTACACGCAGAACGAATACCAGAAAGTATATCAATAATGGTATTATTTACAGCACCACGATATGGAACTTCTACGGTTTTACCTTCGACTCCACGATATTCTCTATGTGGTACATTATGTCTAGACATTGCAGATTCAGATGCCATTCCATAGAATGTCATTTTTCCATCTACAACTTTACCATCACATTCATCATGTCCTGCTAACATTCCACCAATCATTACAAAGTCTGCACCAGCGGCAAACGCTTTTACAATATCTCCAGAATTAGTACAACCACCATCTGCAATAATGTGTCCATTTAATCCATGAGCTGCATCTGCACATTCTATAACTGCACTAAGTTGTGGATATCCAATACCAGTTTTAATTCTTGTCGTACATACAGAACCAGGCCCAACTCCTACTTTTACAATATCTGCACCAGCAAGAATTAGTTCTTGTGTCATATCAGCAGTAACCACATTACCAGCAACAATAGTTGCATCTGGGATATGTTCTCGTAACGACTTTATTCCATCAATTACAGAAATGGTATATCCATTTGCAACATCAATACCTATGAACTCCCATTTAGTATTATGAAGTGTCAACGTAGTTATATCATCAAGACCAGCCATCATACAGACATTACGACCTTTACCAAATGCAGTAATATCTTTTTTAAGATAATGTCTTGCTGGACAAGTAATCATTTTATGTTCTGATAACACACTGTGCATCTCTGGTGTTCCAACTGTATCCATGTTAGAAGCCATGATGGGGATGCCTGTCCATTCTTTTTTACTATGCACAAACTTATGAGTTCGTGTCATATCAACATCATATCTGGAAGTTAGGGTTGACCTTTTTGGTCTAATTAGTACGTCTGAATAGTCTAGTTTGATATCTTCACTTATAAGCATTGTATTTTCACCTTTTGTTACTGTTAAACAATTTTTCCATTTTATTTTGTCTAGGTCTTCTCATGACCTTTTCTCTTTGGGGGGGTTCTGTTTTTGGTTCTACTTTTTTCATTCTTTTTGCAGCTTCATCTTGTTTTTTCCATTTCACTTGTTCTCGCATACTTAACTGTGGTCTAAAATGTTCTAGAACTTCTTCTGCATTTTCTGTAAATTCTAACATAAATTTAATTGCAATATAACTATCACCTTTAAACATAAGACGGCTATTCTGGTAAACTTTACCTTTACCATCTTCCATTAGTATTGTACAATTTTTACAGTCAAACCTCATCTTTGTGCAGTCCTACAAAATACTCTGCATCAACTACAACTAATGGTTTATGATTATTTCTTTTAATCACAACCACTGGTTCATAGTTTTTAGAGTTTTCGACTGCTTGAGAATATGATTCCCATATATTTAATTTTTCTTGATTTTTACACTCAATAGAATAAGGGAACTTTTCTCTTGCAGCCCTTGCCATAATTAAGTCTTCACCACCAGCACCCATAGACCTAGATTCCACATCTTCTGGATGAACTTCTAATTTTTCAATCAATTGGTCACGAAACCATTGTTGTAATCTGCGACCTTTAGCTTTTGCACTTTGTGTTTTCATTACCATGACCAATCCCATTTCCAAGGTAACATTGAAACACCCAACATATTAAAGAAAATCTCGGCAATATAAACTATAACAACAAATATACAGATTTCAAAAATAAGTTTATACGGTTGGGGTAATTTATTTTTCCAAGCAACAAACCTACTTTGTTCTACCTTCTCATCAAGTTTTGTTTTGTTTATTATTTTTTCTGTCCACCAGTTATGGTCTAATATATTTTTCAACATTATAAGAGGCCAGAATATTATTTTAAGAATTTTCATATAGTTTTCCACTGTTGTTTTAATGGTGGTGATACAATTGATTCATCTGTCCAAGTTTCATCCCAAACGTCCATGTTTGCTTCAGACCACCTTGTGTAATCTTTTTCACAAACATCACAACGACAGTGGTGACAGACTAAAATATTCTTGTCTGCACCAAAGTCTTTGTATAGTTTAGTATTACAATGTGTTTCGTGTCCACAATTTTTGCAACCACTAATCATCCGATTCACTGCATTTACATTCTGTACAAGCACATTGTCCATGTTGACAACGACTATATTTGCAGTGACACTCATGACCACAATTTTCACAATTAGTCATAATCGTACTCCTCATATTCTTCGTTTACTTCATCTTCATCATCAATATTTATCTCACCACCACAAAAGACACAATGTCTTGCATGGTAGTATTTTTCTGACATTCCAAATTGAACCTTAAATTCAACGTCACAGTCATTACAATAAAGAACTTTTTTTGCCATATTCTATGCAGCCTCGTAAGCATCATCCCAAGTTCCAGATAAACCAGCAACCTCGTATTCTGTTACTCTGTTTTCAAAAAAGTTAGTATGGTCTGCACCATTAAGTACCCACTCTAACCAAGGTAGGGGATTTTCTTTCACTTTAAAATTAGGTTTCAAACCAAGTTGCAACAACCTTCGGTCTGTTATATACTTTATATAGGTCTTTACATCAATCGCTTCAAGTCCTTCTGGAGCACCCATCTTATAGGTTAACTGAACAAACTTATCTTCTAGTTTGACTGATTGTCTTGCCATTTCGTATATTGCAGCTTTGAACTCATCATCTACAATCTTTGGATATTCTGTACAGAACTGTCGGAATAGTTTTGCAATCCCTTCCACATGGATAGATTCGTCACGAATAGACCATTCTACGACCTTACCCATACCTTTCATCTTTCCATACCTTTGGAAATTCAATAACATTACAAATGATGCAAACAAAGCAATACCCTCATTCATCACTGACTTTGCCATTGCAAGTGCAAGACCTTTATGGGTTGAAGTATTTGAATCCATCATGAAATCAATCTTATCTGACATTTCAGAGTATTCCAAAAATGCATGATATTCTTCTGGTGGAAGACCAAGAGTTTCATTCAGTAGTGCATATGCTCTCTGGTGGATTGCTTCTCTATTTGCAAACGAACCTAACATATTTCTTACTTCATTATTCTTGAACTTTGGAATTAATTGGTCATAGTAGTTTTGACCAACTGCAACATCAGCTTGTGTAAACAGTCTAAGAATATTAGTAATATATTCTTTTTCAGTTTCACTAACCTTTCCACCCTTCCAATCTGCAACATCTTCTGCAAGGTCTACTTCATCTTCAATCCAGTGAACCTTTTCATGTCTTGTAGTAATCTCTACTGCCCAAGGATAGAAGAATGGTTTATAGGTTTCATTAAATTTTAACAAACTACCAGCACTTCTCTTCTTAAATAAAGTGTCTGCATATTTCATTAGGTTATCATACCCACCGATTCTATCACCATCAATAAATATTTGTGGTACAGAGTTTACTCTACGAACATCAGCAGGGGCTCCGATTACTTCTTTAATTCCATTGATTGATTGATAGAACTCTAGACGTTCTTCTTCATTATCCATTAATTGTAGTTCAAATTCAAATCCATTGTCATCTAACCACTTCTTAGTCATCTCACAAAAAGGACAATCTGATTTAGTTATTACTTTTATTTCCATTACTTTTTCCTTCCGTTTTTTATCCTTGACACGCAACACATTCTTCTTGTGATTCAATTTCAGAAACTAGTTCTTGTGATTGATAATCTTGTAGTGCATCTCTTTTAACTTTCTCTGCAACATTCTCTGCTCTTTGAGTTGTTTCAGTTCTTAGATAGTATAATCCTTTAACTTCCCTCTTCCATGCATTAAAATGTACTTGATGTAAATACTTTCTATCAGCACCAGCAGGGAAAAACAAATTAACTGATTGACCTTGACATAAGAATCTTTGTCTAGTTCCTGCTTGGTCAATAATTTTATTCTGGTCAATTTCTATCGCAGTTTTGAAAACATCTTTGGTTGCATCATCTAAAAAAGATAAGTGTTGTACTGAACCACCATTAGTAATAATGTCTGTCCAGACTTTATCAGTGTTCTTACCTTTTTCTTCTAACACTTCTTCAAGGTACTTGTTCTTAACCAAATGAGAACCAGCTCTTGTTCTGTGTGTGTATGCATTTGCTTTTAATGGTTCGATAGATGGTGAAGTTCCACAAATTATAGAACTATTAGCATTAGGTGCAATTGCAAGTAAATGTGCATTACGTCTGCCAGTGCCTTCCATATCTGGTGCTTCACCCCTCTGTGAACCCATTTGTAAACTTTCTGCAATTGCTTCTTTTTGGATATACATGAATATTACGTTATTCCATACTTGTGCAGATTCGGATTCAAATGCAATTCTTTTCTTATGTAAGAAAGCGTGCCATCCCATTGCACCAAGTCCTAATGACCTTTCTTGTGTTGCAGAAAATCTTGCACGACTAATCTCATCTCCAGCATTATCAATAAAGAATTGAAGTACGTTGTCTAAGAATCGTGTAAGGTCACGAATCATTGTAGTACCCTTCCACTCATCAAACATTTCTACATTTACAGATGAAAGACAACAAACAGCAGTTCTATCTTCAGAAGTTGCAAGGTGGATTTCATTACATAGATTTGAACCATTTATCTTCAACCCTTTGTCTTTTTGGGTCTGTGGTAATGCACGATTAGCGGTATCAATAAAATTAAGATATGGTTCACCAGTTCTAAATCTTACTTCTAATATTTGTTCCCATAACTTTCTTGCAGGCATTGTTTCTCTAACAGTTTTATCATGTGGGTCAACTAAATCCCAACTTTCACCTCTTTCAACTGCTCTCATAAATGCATCTGTAATATTGATTGCATTATGTAGATTTAAATTCTTACGATTAACATCTCCAGTAGGAACACGCATATTCATAAATTCAATAATATCTGGGTGGTCAACATTCATGTAAGCTGCATAAGAACCCTTACGAGTTTTACCTTGACGATATGCAGTCATATCTGCATCTACTGTATGAAGAAATGGCATCGGCCCAGGCGCTTTGTCTGACACTGCACGAATATCACTCCAGTGACCACCAACTCCACCACCCTTAACTGACAACCAACGTAATTCAGCAGTGTGGTCAATTAGTCCTTCCAGACTATCTGGCACATAAGTTAAAAAACATGAAATAGGAAGTGCTTTTGCTTTTTCATTTGGTTTTGGTGCATTTGATAAAACTGGTGATGCAAACATAAACCAACCTTTAGAAACATATTCATAAATTCTTTGTGCTAAATCCATATCACCATAACAATATGCAACTGACGCTCTTGCATATGCTTGTTGTGGAGAATCTTCACCGTCTTTACAATAGTAATCTTTTACCAATTTATGTGCTTGTTCAGATAACAATTTATCTCTATTTTTTTCTATATTAATTCCTAAGTATTTTCCAGATGATTCAGATGGTGGTAACTTGACCACCGTGGACGATTGCGCCATGGTATTCTCTCCTATTTGTTAAACTTTTTTCCAGTGTGATATCTGTGTCTTGGCTTGTAAACCAGAAAAGGTATTTGTATGTATAATATCAGATATTTCTTTATTTGTCAAACCAGAAATTATCATATCATTTATATCCTTTTCTTTTATTCTTTGAGGCCAGATTACGACACTATAATCCTCCTCAATCGCTTTTTCTATATTCTTAACAATTTCTCTATTTCTAGGTTCGTTGTCAAATACTAAAGTACTTTTAGTTTTGTATTGAGGTAGGCGCAAGTCTCCTTGAGCCACTGCAATACAATTTGGAAGAAACAAACTATCAATAGGGCCTTCCACGATAAGAGTATTCCTATTATCGTCCACCCTATCAAGACCAAAAATCTTTTGATGATTTTGGTCAAGTACAATTGTAATGTACTTCGGTTGTTCTTCTCCAAAAGACCTTCCTTGATACGCAAAAACCTTACCGTGTTTATCACGAAAAGGAATCACCATTCTAGGATGGTCATTCGTCAAATCCTTGAACTTATTAGGTATTAACTCATTAGTCCAAGTAAAAAACTTATTGACCAAATAAATATCATTGTATCTATGTTGGGGTATAAGGCGTTTACTGATAGATTGCACAGCTGGGTGGTCTTGTCCAAGTTCCCTAAACGACTTGTGTTTAGACAAAATGTCTTTTTGAATAAAGACAGGCTTTGGTATATTGAACTCTGGATTTTTGACATTCCCACCTCTTCCATTTGCTGTAGAACCTTCCTTGTATCTTTCAACAAGGTATTCTTTATATAGGGATTCGTCAACCTCTAAAACTAAGTTTGCAAGGTTTGTTCCCTTAGAACAGTTATGACATTTATAGAACAAATCATTCTTTGTTCTATAGACATAACCTCTAGCTTTTGATTTATTTTTCTGACTATCTCCACAAAATGGACACCGAAAATTCCAGAGGTAATCTCCTTTTTTGGAAAACCTCTGCAATCGGTGTGACATTAAGTTGAGATATTTAATATCTACAAATGTACTCATGTTGTAGATAATACCCTAAACTTGACTGAAAGTCAAGTCTTATTTAAAGATTTATTGTAATTACTTTTTGAATGATGAAACCAGCGACAATTGAACCACCTACAATCAACCATTTCCACTTTTCCAGAATACCAACACGACTAGATAACTCTTCACGCATCTTTCTGAAGTGTTCTTCTTCTGTTTTACTGTGAGCATTCATCTGTTCCACAAGTCTACGCTCCATCTCACCCATTGCAGTGTGAGTTTCTTTTGCATTAGTGGTTATACGAGAATGTAAATCTTGTATGTTATCTCTTAATTGATTCTCTTGTTCGTTCAATGCATCTTCCTGCCTGGCTAATTTTTCTTCATGTACCGCCATGATAGTATGTAATGAGGAAGAAACATCTGCAATTTTTTCAATTGCAGAATCAAGTCGAACATGAATTCCCTTCATATCCGATACTTCTCTTTTTAGGAGTTCAATTTCTGTTTCTACATTTACTGACATACAGTTATTTATTAGTTTCGATTTGCGAGTGGATTATCCAAACTCTTTTGTAACTTACGGTTTAAGTCCTCTTCAAGTGTGTTTAGTTCTCTTTTAACGAATCCTTCCAAACCAGATACCTTATCATTGAAACGATTGTTTGCATCATTAATCATATTACGAGCATCAGTCTTGGTTCTATCCATAAGTGCAGTTGCTTCATCTTCTAGTTTATCAATATCGTTCTCTACCTTTTCCAGTAGTTTCTCTGTACGAATAATTTCGTCACGCAAATCGTGTTTTGTGTCACGCATCATATCAACCGAATCATTCACACTGTCTCTGATAATAATAATCTCTTCTTTGAACACTCCAACTGTTTCTTTAACAATTTTCATATCCTCAGCCATTACTGCAAGTGACTTATCAAACTCTGATAAATCTGGTGCAACATATTCTTGGATTTGTTCTTTCATATCCATGTAGTCTTTATAAAATTCAAAGCCTCCCCATAGACCACCACCTAACATTGATACTAGTGGTATAATCATAAAGAGTTTACTTCCAGTAAGTTTCACTCCCCCATATTCTACTTCTGCCATTTTTATTCTCCTAATTAAAGTTATATTGTAAATCTTCCATTGCAACAAAGTTTGGGTCATTTAAAAACCATCTTGCATATGCATGGTCTACCACTGGTTTTGGTGGATAGAAATTTACTTGTGGTAATTTCTTTTCACTATAATCAAATCCAGGCACATATGAAATCAATGCAAGTAATTGTCTCTGCACTAACATCTGTTGTTCTATAGATACTGATTCCTCAACTTTTTTTGTTAACTCAATCGCTTTCTGTGCAAGTAACATTTTTATTTTTTCATTTTTAGTCGTTTTCTTTTTGACTACTTTTTTCTTCTCTGGTTTATCTATTTTTTCTGAAGGAACTGATTCTTCTAATTCTGCAATCTCTTTTTCTATATCATCCTCAGAAGTTGTTTCTCCTTGACCACCCACAGAACCATCTTTATCTCCAGGCGTTTCTTCAGTCTCATCTCTTTCTTTCTCAAAAGGATTACTAACATTCTCTTCTTCTATTGGTTCTTCCTCAACTCTTTCTAGTTCTGCAATTTCTTTTTCAATGTCATCTTCCATATTCATCTGGTCACCAGAAATAGTATCTTCAACTTCTTGAAACCCATTTCCACTATCCAGTTCCACTACTTGCACTGTTGGAACTTCTGGTAAAGTCATAACATTAGGAACACCCTCAATCACAGTTGTTGCAACAACATCTATTTCTGTATTTTCAATACCGTCATCAATAATCTCATCAGTCAAGTCCTCTAGTGCAATCGCTTCATTGTATCCTATACAAGTTACATCATACAATGGGTCTGATTGACACTGCTGTTCTATATATGCTTGTTGATATCCTATACAAGTTATGTCATATAGTGCATCAAAATCACATTGTTGTAATTGATAAGCTGCATCATAACCAGTGCATTGTGGGTCAAATAAAGGGTCTAGAGAACATTGTTGATTCAAGTATGCAGTTTGGTATCCAGTACATTTACTATCGTAAAGTGGGTCTAGTTTACATTGTTGATTGAAATATGCTTGTGCATAACCAGTACAACCACTATCAAATAATGGATTTAAACTACACTGTTGATTATAATATGCATTTGCATAGCCTGGACAAGCAGGGTCAGTTAAAGGATTCGCACTACATTGTTGAGTTAGAAGTGCATTTGCATAGCCTGGACAAGCAGGGTCAAATAATGGATTTGCAGTACACGCTTGAGTAAATAATGCATTTCCATAGCCTGAACAAGTTGCATCATGTAAAGGATTTGATGCACATATATCTGCTGAATAGATTACACTACCAACCATATTCTTTATTCTAGGGCCGTAGTTCCCTGACCAATAACCAGCATCATATCCAAATATTTCTACTTGTACATTTGCAACTTCAAGTTGGGTAGGTGCCCATGCTAATATATTTTGTTGTGACCAGTTTGGGTCTGCAAGGTTAGGATTAATATTATGAGTATCTAATCCACTATAATCATATGTCTCTGTAGAGATAACATTACCAGCAGCATCATACCCAACAACTTTTAATTCTAATACATCAAGACACTTACCATTTGTTTTTGCAACTAGACAACTACCACTAATTGTATTGTGGTTTTTATTGAAGATTTCCATTTGCATATGATAACCATCAATTTTTATACCAGCACTTCTAAGTGCTTGATTAATTGCAATTGAGAGTTCCCAAGTATCTTGAGTATGTTGAAACCATAACTCATCATTACCATTCCAAGTTACAATGTTTGCAGTGGAATTACTATTTAAAGTACCAGATTGAAAGTTGGGTAATACATTCTGTGTAGAATCAAATACTGGTTGACTTTGTTGTAAGTGTGTAGATGGGTCTTCTGCACAAGTTGTACCAGTGATGAAGTTTACACTTCCATCTGTAGAACAATCAGTTGTGCCTAGTTGCTGTGCGCTAGAGTAAGAATAGAAGCAGAGTAAGAAGACTGACGCCACCAACGATAGCACCGTTCCTTTTTTGAACATCTGATTTTGTCTCCAATGATATTGGGTCTGGAATTTTATCTGGATTAACCTTCCAATCTTCAGACGCTTGTTCTCCAATTTTACCCATAAATGGGCAAGGTGTGCCAGCCATTTCCATTGCATCATATACTCTTCTATCTTGGCAGAGTACAGACACGGCAGCTACTTTCATACCCATATCGTATAATGTTTTTGAAATTTTTAGTCTTTCACAATTTGCATCACGAATCATCTCACCAGTTGATATACCTAAAATTTGTGTTTGGACTGCTCCAGACACACCAGTGGTACATAGGTCAGATGATGAAGAACCCACTGAAGGTGAGATAGCAGAAGGTGGTGGAGATATAACAATCGTCCTTCCTTCTGTTTTCACATCAGATTTACTATCGGTTGTTGTATTAACAACTGTTTGTGCTATAGATGTAGAAGTTGTGGCTATAAGAAATAGTGCAACAATCAAAAAGTTTTTGCTCATATATGTTTCTCTCTCGAATCAGCATTCTAGTATACAATCGCATACAGTCTTATTTATAATGCAGATGTTCTTTGTCAAGAATTTGACAGTATAATAATTTGACGTTATTTACCGTCACCCATCTGACGTTCTGCATTAGTTTCTAACTCATGCAATCTTTGTTCCAACTCATCAATCTTTTTAGTTACATGGGGATATTTTTTTCTCCATGCATCTTCTGGTTGTTTGAACCAAGTCCAACCCCACCTTTCAACAAGATAATCTAGAAACATATCGAACTTTGCATAACACCAAAGTCCTGCTGTTGTACCCTTAAAATATGCTAAAAAAGCTGCACCAAATAATGCACCAACAATACCAGTGTAAATCCATAATCTATCACTGACCATTCTTTCAATCATCTCTAACATTATACGTCATATCCTTTAACTCTTTTAGCGTATGTGGAAATATTATGGTCATAAACACCATCAAAGAACTGTCGTTTAGACCATGCTTTAAATCTACCACGCATACTGTCTATGAACCTTCTCCACATATTCATTTTACATATTTTTCCATTGTATCCAATATATACATTTTTTCCATGATGCCTGTATCCCATCATCCAGAATGGAACTTTACATACTACATCATTGTTGTTCTGAAAACGATAATGGTCTACATTCAATGAACTTACCCACCTCTTATCACCAACTCTTGGAGAACCGTATGTATATAAACAATGTGGGTGAATACCCTCTTCTTGTAATCTTTTTGCACAGATAGTTGCCATTGCACCACCTAACGAATGTCCAGTGATATGAATTTTTCTGTCTTGAATATCTGCAACTGTAAAGTTTAAATCATCCCAGATTTTTTTAATCTCACCTTGAAACCCACCATGAACATCACCAGTATTATGCATACCTTGTCTTTGTATTGCATTTAGGTCTGCTTTAACATCAGACATTTCTGTCGGTTCTGTTCCTCTAAAAGCAATAATCGCATCAATATCATTCCACATGACATAACATTGAGCGCCTTCTTTGTCAATGAATCTATGATTGGTAAAACCATAGTGTTTGAATGTTTTACTCGCTTCTTCTGGGTCTTTATATGCAACACCAGAAAGAAGGGCCATTAAATATGGCTTATTCTGTATCTCTGTCATCTTTCTCACTCTCTGAAGGTCTTGTTGCCTCCTCGTAGTAAACGATAATCTGTTTCTGTTGTTCGATATACCTTCTCAGTTCTGCAAAGTTTTTTGATAGATTTTCGTAATCTTTTATAGAAATTGCAATATACGAATCTGCACCATTTTTCTTTTCAAACTCTTCTTTGAATTGTTCAAAGTTTTCTTCTGGCGATACAACATAAATCTTTATTTCGTTCATTTGTACTTGTCTTGGGTGAGGAACAATTGGTATTTGTTTCTCTACAAGTTTTGTTACCGTAACAACTTGTTTTTCTGGTTTATAGAAACTAGAGCAACTACTTAGAAGTAGTGTTGTCACCAGTAACAGACTCAAGGTCACCCCATAGTTTATCTGTCGCATTTTGCATCCTCTTTTCAATCAACCCAGGCTTCTTATTTGCAAGGTGGGTTAGATTATGTTTATTTAGAGTATTCCTTAGTTCATCACCATACTCTTCTGATTTTCTTAAATCTTGATTTAGTTGATTAGTGAGTGCATTTAACCTAACACTGTTCTCTTCTATTTTTGAAATAGTCAGTTGGTTTTCTTCATTTGCAACTTCTAACTTTGCGTTGTTCTCACGCAATTGTGCAATGGTTGCTTGCGTTGTGTCATAGTAATACTTGGCGGCATAAACTGCACCGCCAAGTAAACCTAGAACTACAATTAATATGTAAATTCTAAACATATATGTTACTCACTTTTCCAGATAGTCCAGATACCCCATGCAATTGCTATACCAGCAGCAATTTTTGCAAGTGGTGCCATGAATAGAATCATAAGTCCTAGTCCGATACATACTGCACCATCCCAAGATGTTCTTTCACCTATTCTGTTTTTAATCCAATTAATCATTTTTTTTCTCCTTAATTGAAGTTTTCATAACTAATAACTTTACTAGTTGTTTTAAAATCTTTCTTTCGCATAATTGTTTTGTTTGTTACTTCAAAACTATCATCACTCTTTGTTTTAATAACAACTGGTAAATTCAAATTCGTTGCCATGTCTTTCAACACAGCCTCAACGTCTGGATTATTAATGATATTCCTACCCTTATTCTTTTGTATCTTCTTAAAAAATCTTTGTAACTCAGATACTTTAATATCTGGACTATTTCGTGGGTCATTTAACCTATCTACGAAATGTCTGGTAAACTCAACATCAATACCGTATTTTCTCAGTATTCTATCTGCGAATTTTTCTAAATCATTAACATCCTTTTGTGTAAAGTCTTCATTAACATACTTACCATAGTTTTCTCTGTTCATAATCATAAACATTTTTTCTGCGAGTAAGTTGCCTGCGACATAATCTGCAAGGTAATGAAATCCTGCTTTAACTCTTCCAAGACCACATTCCTTTGCAGCCTCTTTAATTCCTTTTTCATGTTTTGGAAACTTCTCCGAAACATATAGTGCAATCAACATTGATTGAGTTGCATGACCAGATGGATAACTTCTGGTTTTATTTGTGACACTTGACATTGGACGAATAGACCTATCAACTTCGTGTGGTCTAGGAACATCAAATGTATCTTTAAAATACATAATTGTTTTTCTAGATTGGTTTACTATTTGTTTCATTTCATCATAGTGAAACTCTAAACCATTTTCTTTACAATATTGTTCGATTGCATAAAAAGAATTTTCATCATGAAGACGAATAGATGTTTCATCTTCTGGTGTTCTTCTTGCAATAATATCTTTCAATATTATAATTTCTTTTTTCATGTCAAATGTTGGTGGGGGGAGTTTGATACGCTTGTGTGCGTTCATTGGGAAAAACTTATACTCTGGTTTTTCCTCAACTTTTTTTGTTCTCTTAACAATTCGTTTTACCTTTGCATTTAGATTTGCAACTGGTTTTACGTTTGTATAATTTGTATATGTGACTAAACTCATCAATATCCCCTAGTGGTCATAAAGACCTTTGGTATTACTATTTATGTAAACTGGTTTACAATAAGCAGTAGCTTTATGTTCTGGGGGAACTAGAGATGAATAACTATAATTTCCGTATCTTTTCACGATACGACTTGCATACCAATTGCAAGTCTCAATACTGCGAAAATACATAGGTTGACCACCTTGTACTTTATCTGCTAAAAGGAAGACCAAAAGAAATGCGTGTATCATGCATCACTTAAAGACAACTCCAACAAGTTTCATAAATTGAGACTTTCCACCCTTGTTGATAATATCTTCCATCTTCTTCTTCGTATCTGGTTTTACTTTTCCAAGAGCTTGAGTTAATGCAGATGCAGTAAATAGGTCAACTCGCAATGTTCCATCTTTTAATTTAATCTTGTTGTTTTGTTTATCTTTAACAATTTTCTGAAGAACATCTACGTTTGCTTCATTAAGATACTCTTCACCAAAGTTGTCCATATTTTCTTTTACAGACTTTCTAAAGTTTGCTTCTCTCTTTGCTCGTAATTCACCCATTCTTCTAATAAATGCTTTTGATTCTTTTCTTCGACCATCATACTTCTGCATTTCTTTTTGTCTTTTTTTACTTACTGCATTGGGTGCCATGTCTACTCCACCACTTGCAATTGAGTTTGCTGGTGCATCTTCTGTTTTGATACCCAACATCTCATCTTCGTAAAACTTTTTCATTATGTCGTTAAATTTTTGTGTCATAGTTCTAAATCCTCGATTCCAACTTCCTTAATGTCCTCTGCACTAACAAAGATTTTAGTTTGTGTTGGTATATGTATAACTGGAAATATTTCTACTCCCAACACTGTATCAGATGGTGCAATCGGTTCAAATGCTTGAACTTCATCACCTTCTAATGCATCTGGACTTTCTGCATCTTCTACGTCAAATGTAATATCATTTACAAGTTTATAAAGGCCTTTCGGTAACTTACCGTCATCTAGTGTAACTTCTTCTGATATTGTATTATCTAGTTCAATGTTGTTTTCTTTCAGATACTTCATGAACTCTTGTTCCCACATCTTTGGGTCAACATCTTCTTTGAATGTATCCTTCAGTAAAAATAGTGCGGCTGCATAACTACCTAGTTTTGTTCTCAGACCAGGCACTTTACTAAAAATCTTTTTAATGTTAAAAACTAATTTATGAAGAACTGTATATGAATTTTTCTCTGCAATTGTATTGAGAATGGTAGGTTTATTCGTGCCTGGAATTAAGATACGGTTACCTACCTTATCAATTACTCCAAGTTTATATGCCTCTTGTTTTTCAAAAGGTGTTACCAATATCTTTATAAATCTATAGGTAACAAATAAATCTATCGCTCTTCCCATTATAGTTCCCTTAAAACTTCTGTAATCTTCAAATCATCATTAATTTCTTTCATTTCAGATGGTGGTAACATATTCAGATACACCAAGAAAGATTTCAATTGTGACCAATGTTCTGGTTCTATTTTAAATAATAATAAAGTAGAAGCAGCATCAGGCCCGAACACATTGTTCAGTATGATAATATGATTGAGTAGTAATCGTTCTTTTACGATACCGTCAACCTTATACTTTTTAAGTAATCTCTTGATATACTTAAATCGTTTCATATCATCATAAAACTCTTTTTCGCCTTCACACTGTGGATTATCATAATGTTTTAGTGCAAACAGTAATACATTATCATTCGTTATTTTTTCAAACATTTAAGAAATTTGTGCAAACACCTTGTGAGTACCAGTTGGAAGTTTTTCGTATACAAAATTAATACTTCTACCACTCTCAGTTTCGTTAACTATTTCTTCTGGAGCACTATCAATATCTTTTCCATAAACTCCACCGTGTTTCACTAGGGGTACAGAAATTTCTCCTTGTTCTCCAGTAAATTGAACATCACCAAAATTTATTCCAACTCGCATAAGTTTATTTCGTAATTCATCTACAGCTTTCTCTGGAACTAAGTATTCTCTAATCCCAATAGAACCTACAAATGCATTTAGTTTTTCGATAACAGAATCATCAGTCAAATCCATTAAGTTACCGTCTTCATCAATAGCATTTTGATGCTCATCAATTGAAGAATATTCTTTAAACGTCTTCATTTTTTATCTCCATCTTCATGTTCTTCATCAAAACCATCATCTCCATAAATTTCTTGAAGAGGTTGTTTTTCTTTTTTGTCCTTGGAAATTTTCTCAACTGGTTCAACCTTTGGGGGTTGATTTACCATTGGAATTCCACCAGCACCGTATCTAATTGGTTCAACCATAATTTATCTCCTAAGCAATTGTTGCGTTAAAGTTAGAAACAAGATACCACTTGTTATTTGTAAAGATACAAACAACTGCTTCACCAAGTGCATCAAAAACAACTTGGTTAGTGTTACTTGCAGTTGAACCCCAACTAGTAACTGTCATGGTATATTTTCTAGAACTTGTTGGTGCAGTAGTCATGACAAGAATTTTAATCTGTCCATTTGTACCATCTGCAAGAGTACCAGTTGCGTTTGAACTGAAACTCGCACCATCTAACAATGTAATTGATGTAGTTACATTGGGTGCAGTAGAACCAGTAATTGATTGTGCAGTTCCATCTAATCCAAGATAAGTTGGAATATTATTAAAAATGTTTGCAACACTAATCTTTTTGTTAACTGGTGTACCAGATGGGTCATCAATCACATGAAGTAAATCTTCACCAGCGATTGCATTACCTAAATCTGTTAACGCAGTAATTTTCTTATCAGCCATTTATTTTCTCCTATTAACCCTTTTTACTTTTGGGAATGCTACTATCGGTATTTTCCGATACCACTTTTAAATCAGAAAGGAATAAATCACATTGTTGAATCGCACCACTAATTGCATGGTGTTGTGCAACGAGATTTACCCTTTCTGCATCTATTTTATTTAAACTGTCTTTCACCGTTTCTAAATCTTTTTCAAGAGTTTGTCTACGAATATTAATTTCAGTCTCAGTCAATTGAGGCATAATTTATCTCCATTATTTAAAATTATCTATTATATATATTAACTATCTGGAGTTGCAACATCCTCTGCATCACCAGAAATACTTGAAGCAGCAACTAGAGTTTCATAATGAACTCTACCAGCACGACCACCAGTACCTACAGTTTTCTTAACCCAACCAATGTGAGAAACCTCACTTGCGTTTGTATCTCCATCAGAACCAAGTCCTTGAGATGCAACAGCAGTTGCTTGAGTGGCACCAGTTACAATTGTAAATGTTTGAGCATT
>Ga0209336_10000153_pt1 | contig 34582 bp, 51 predicted proteins | sample LinPmetageLP32_FD_184042 | JGI IMG/M metagenome (GOLD analysis project Ga0209336, IMG submission 184042) | Marine viral communities from the Pacific Ocean - LP-32 (SPAdes) (version 2) | ecosystem: Environmental > Aquatic > Marine > Oceanic | place: Pacific Ocean | collected 2009-08-23
TTAGCCATCATGCCTCTCCCAATAAACGCTTAGCGACATTAACCTGGCGGACCTTCAAGAAGTGTGAGTTTCTGAAGAAATGGCGATCCTCGACCGCCCTCACCGTCGCAGCTGGTATGTTTAGCTCCGAGGCGATTAACGTCGCCTCAGATCCTTTTAAAAGCTTCGTCATGATGACTTCCATCGTTTGATTTAATTCATCCATTGTGACGCCTCGAGCTTTTCCGTTTTGACATTTGTAAACACAACTTCAAACGTAGCATTGGTAATTTCATTCATAATTACGCTGTGCAATTCATCTAATGACAATTTTGCAAAATTATCAATATCGTCGGTGGCTATCGAGATTTTAAAGTCAGTCTCGCACCCCGTGGGTAAATCCATACGGATCTCGGCCTTTAATTTATCGACGTACTGTTTCATCTCTGCCCCCATCGTTTTTCCATTGCGTCCTGGTAGGCATCCCTCTCGAGCATATCATCTTCTAGGTCCTGGGCTTGAGTGGTCCCCCTCTCCTGGCAGTCATCCTCGATAGCTTGTTGGATGCCAGCCTCAATCTCATCCCACCATGCTAATTGATCTTTAGTAAACTCGGTACACTTTGCGACGTCTTTAGCTGCAACTTTATTTGCGTCTAAATGCACTTTAAGTTTTTTTGCAATCGTATCAAAATATTGACCACCAAGAATAATCTTTGCATCACCATCGTGATCCATATCATATTGGCCTTCCCTAAAATCCATTTGGGCTCGATTGTCTATGTCACCTTGAAACATCCCAAGCACATCATAATCAACTAGCGTACTTGGCTTAATTTTTTTCTGAACAAACAATTTAAGAAAATCGGTGTAACGATTTCTCAACTCAAGTGGCTCAATGTTATCAGCACACTCGATAAAATTGCTTACTTCCGAATGAGTGTAGTCCCACTTACCCAAAAATTTTATGCCAAATTTAACTTTCATTTTGAACTCCCTTTGTTACCACGTTGCTATTACGTTGCCCTATACTTAATCATTTTTACAAACTATACAAGTGTTTAGTGCGTGTATTATACAATTAATTATAAGGTTTAAAAATGCAAATTGAGCAGCAACAAATATATCTCAATAAAAACATACGCTTAAAGCTTAAAGCTCTAGCAAAGGATGAACGGGTTTCTATCAGTAAAATGGCAGAAGTTTTGATTATTGAGGGCATTGTTAAGCGACACGAACTAAATATGTCTCAAAATGAAACCCTGGTAAATGCTGAGAATGCGGCTCGGCGGGTATTATGAGAGGCAACAAAAAACGGGGCTATGTTCTCGAGAAGGAAGTGCAAGATTTTTGGCGGTCTTACGGCGTCGATTGCAAGCGAGTTCTCGGGAGTGGAGCCTATAAGCATTTCGGGAAAGACTTAGAGGGTGATGTTCGTTTAAACGGCCTAACAATTGAGTGTAAGCGACGCAAGGGTGGCATGGGGTTTAAGAGCCTCTACGATTGGTTTGCCCAGGACGACGCCGACTTACTTGTGGTGCGGGCTGACCGAATGCCTCGCCTCTATATCCTACCCGAAAAATTAATGGTCGAGTTCGCCCGAGAGATGGGCTGGCTCGACAAAACCAAAGAGAAAAAGGATGAGTAAATGGACTTAGGATTAACAAGTGACGGCGGTCAATATGTGCGGTTTATGCCGTCCGTAAACGCCTGGTTTGTAGACGGTAAGGAAACCGAGATAAAGGGCTTTCGTATCGACCCAAGCTCAATCAAGACGGGCTGGGGTAAGATTGCTGAGGGTGAGGCCCCTGACTACAAGTGGGATGAGCAACTCGGCGTGAGATCGATGCAGCCAAGCCCTGAGCATCGCCGAGGTTTTTCTCTCATGCTGCACATTAAAAATGTCGGCTGGAGAGAGTGGTCAGCGGTCACAGTTGGGGCTCTCCAGGGCGTCACGGCTCTATGGTCCGCCGTGGACCCAAAGATAAAGGACAACCCAGGGAAGGCCGTCGTTGTGAAATACACGGGCTCTCGAGCCGAAACGAAGGGAAAGGGAAACACCCGCATCCCGTTGTTTGAGGTTGTCGGCTGGGAAGACATGCCCTCGGGCGAAGAGCTAACACCAGAAGCTCCAAAAGTTGAAGCGATTATCGAGGACGAAGAAGCCTTATTTTAATCGCTCGGGACGCGAGGCTCTCCCCCTTGCGTCCTACCCGACAACTTGATTTTTAGGTGTATTTAAAAATGAAAGAGACAATCGTATTTATCGCGACAGTGTTTATGGAGTTCAACGACGAGGCTCATTGCAACGCATTTTATAAAAATTATAAGTCATCAAATGGCTTGTTGATGGGACACACCCCGACTTGTGCAATGGTCATAAGATATGAGGACCCTCGAGATTTAAGCTATGGCTCTCTCGATGACTTGGCCCCGCCCCCAATGCCACGGCCCGAGGGCATGTTTAATGATTGAGCATCACGCCTCATTGATTGCTAAGACTTTGCTCGGAGAGCCAAATGAGCGGTTCTCCAAGGGCTCAGAATTGCGGTGGGGAAACTTTGGTAGCTTATCGGTCGATCTAACGAAGGGAACTTATTTCGATCATGAAGTCGGTGAAGGTGGCGGCTTGGTCGATTTAATTCGGCGAGAAGGCAAAGACCCAAGCAGCTACTTGACCGAGCTTGGCATTGATAGCCCAAGCCCGCCCGCTCAGGTTGGCCCGCGAATTATAAAGACATATACATATTTCAATAAGCTCGGCGACGAAATCTACCAGGTTTGCCGATATGAGCCCAAGACATTCCGCCCGCGACGAAAGACGAGCCAGGGCTATGTCATGGGGCTCCAGGGTGTGACGCCCCTACCCTATAATCTCCCGTCGATATTATCCCAGGCACAAAAGGCCATCTTTATAGTCGAGGGCGAAAAGGATGCCGATAAGCTCACCGAGATGGGTTTCCTGGCAACGTGCAACAGCGGTGGGGCGGGCAATTGGAATAAAGCCCTTAACGAGTATTTCGAGGGTCGAGACGTCGTCATTATACCTGACCAGGATACCGCTGGCGAAAAGCACTTGCAGACAGTTCTCCACAATCTCCAGGACCTGGCAAAGGCAATTAAGGTCGTCAACCTCCCCGTTAAGGACAAGGAAGACCTGAGCGATTGGGTGCAGCAAGGCGGAAATGCGACGCAACTTAAGATCCTGGTTAAGAATGCAGCCCTGGTAACGGGGGCCGAGGACAAGCCCCAGCCGTTTAAGTCCTGGGTTCCCATGACGGCTCTCAGCATTCCGACTCGGGATTTCATCTACGGCAATCACTATATCCGAAAATTTGTATCGATAACTGCGTCCCAGGGTGGCTTGGGAAAATCGACGGCAATATTAATAGAGTGTATATCGATGGCCCTGGGCCGAGATTTGCTCGGAGTTTCGCCAAAGTCAAAAAGTCGGGTCGTCTATTATAATGCTGAGGACCCGATTGACGAGCTACAGCGACGAGTTCTCGCTTGCTGCCTACACTATAATATAGATCAGAACGAGCTTGTGGACCGCCTCTACCTGGCGTCGGGACGCGATTCGGATCTAATTTTAGCTGAGGGCTATGAGGGATTAATAAAAGAGGACAGCTTTGACCGCATCGAGGACTTCTGCACTGAACATAACATCGACGTTCTCTGCCTCGATCCCTTAGCCAATATGACCAGCGGGTCCGCCGAAACCAATGAAATATTTAAGGAAATAGCCCGTCGCCTCTCGATGATGGCGGACCGCTGCAACTTAAGTTGTGAAATTGTGCATCATACCCGAAAGCTAAACGGGCTGGGGGCTAATGATGCGGACGCCGTGAGAGGTGGGTCTGCCCTCATTGCCGCCGTCCGAAGTGCCAGGCTCTTAAATGGTATGAGTGCCGAGGAAGCAACAAAGGCGGGCTTAGAGACGCACACCAACCACTTTCGGATCGACGACGTGAAGAATAACCTATCCAAGCCCAGCGAAACGGCGACCTGGTACGAGCGAATAAGTGTCGAGCTTGATAATACCGACAGCGTCGCCGTTATCGTTCCCTGGCAATATCCCGACGCATTCAGCGGTATCACAAATAAGCAAGCTCGAGCCGTGCAGCTAAGGATCGATGCCGAGCGTCCCAGGCAGCACCACTCGGCAACAAATTGGGCGGGAATAATTGTGGCGGAAGAGTTGGAGCTAGATGCGTCCGACAAATTCGTAAAATCAAGAGTATCCAGCATCATTAAGGGCTGGCTAAAGACGAAGGTCCTGGCAATCAGCGAGGAGCATGACAGTCGGTCGGGGCGTGAAGTGAAAGTCCTGGTCGCTGGCGAAAATCGAGTGGAGATACCATAATGAAAATTGAGGAAGAATTCAGACTAAAACCTATCGAGCGGCGGTCAAATCTTGAGGCTCTCAGTACCTCGAAAATACGAAACGCCAGGAACAAACGGATCATAGCTCCCGACATTCGGGTCGATAGATTGGACGAAGCCCTGGAAATTCAAGCCCGATACTGGGGCTGGTATGACGACGAAAATGTCGTGATTTCCACACCTACCACACTAATCCACACTAAAAAAAGCTAGGTGTGGAAGTGCGAAATCCAACGCTCAGAACATCCACCACCACACCTATATTATATAGGTGGTGTGGGTGTGGCGTGGAAGGAAAAAATCAAGGTTCAAAAGCACCAAAAAGCTCTAAATCTTCCACCACAGTAAATCGAGGTTTTCATGAATAAATATTTTAAAAGTATGGCAAGTGAGGCCGTCATGGAATGCCTGGAGCATCTCTATGAAATCGAAAAGACGATGGACCGAAAGTATGGCAAGGGTGAAATCCGCAAATATGTAAACCGAGGGCTCTTGGATAAATTCGATAAGCAAGAGGATGCACTCTTGAGGGCGGTAGAAAGTCGGGATGAGGATAAAATCCTAAAGCTTGGTCCCGCAATGGTGAGAGCCTGGATTGCCGTCGATAATGACGCCCAGACCAATAAAGCTCCAAATGTCGATATTGATGTTTGGGAAACAAAACACCCGCTGTACCCAGACATTACGATTTATGTCAGCAAAACGAAATTTACCCGCCGAGATAAAAAGGGCGAGGTCTGGGTGTCCATCGATGAGCTAACGCCATTTCTGACGCCGACAATCCTGGCAATCAAAGAAAAATTTCAAGGAAGCGACATAAAAGGATTTCACGATGACGAATGCCCCTTTTGAATATGACATTAACCCAGATTGGATCAATTATATGGAAAATCATGACGACTACTGCACTGGCATCGAGGAAGTTGCCGAGACAATACGAGAAAGGGGGAAAAGCTACGGTACGCCGTATGCAAACCACCTGGAGATCGCCAGGCTCTGGTCAGTGATCCTGGACCAGGAAATAACGCCGTTGGGTGTGGTGCAGTGCATGCTTGCCGTAAAGCTTGCTCGGTTAAAGCAGACCGAGGGACACACAGACAGCTGGGAAGATGTTATAGGGTACGGCGGGATCGGTAAGGGCATAGCCAAAGTTGAGTATCAATTATCTGAGGCTAAGAAAAAGCTATGAACGAGGGTCCAACTCCAGAAGCTCTGGCACGGGGGGTTTACGCTCTTAAGAGGATCAGTAAGAAAGGTCCAAAGGTTTACGTTAACCAGGAGCCAACGCCGATCCACAGAGCTTACAATCGAGATAAGCTTAATCAAAGACAGTTCGAGGCTGCCAAAGCTTTCGAGATAAGATATATCGCTTATTGGTCCCGAAGCTCAGGGCGTAACATATTAGACACGACAGTTCGGGGCCGAGGGTCTACAGACGAAAGTCAGCAAGAGCGGTCGCTGCGAGCCAAGGAGAGGCTCTACGAGCTAGAGACATGCCTGGGCATGACTAAGAAGCACTTAAGCTTGCTGGTAGATATATGCGTCGATTATGAGCCTATAGGGGATTGTAGGCCGAATAGACGCCGCTATGTCAATTTGCTCGAGGGGCTTGATTGCATCGCTAATCAATTAAAATTGAGGTGATACCACGTTGCCCTTGACCTTGCGAGACGGCGTTTTTATTTTAGGTACAATCGCAAGACTTGTCTGAAAAGACAATTAAGTTTAAGCTACTGTAATTAAATGCGAAATTTTAGATAAAAACTATGAGTGAAATTGTAAAAAATAAAGGCGGACGACCAATTGGTTCGGGGCATGGTGAGCAATCAATCCTCAAGATACGGCGGGAGCTTACCTCTGCCCTACAGATCTTGGAGCGTCGGAAGAAGCCATTGCACATGCTTTTGGCAGACCAGCTAGAGCAAGATGCGTCTAAGACATTGAATGCATTGGGGAAATTCATGCCGCAGCAAATATCGCTCGATGTAGTTGGCTCTGAATTTAGCCAAGCATTGACCGAGGTAGCGTCAAGAATGGCTGAAATTAAGGCTCAAAACCAAGCTGACAGCGATATCCTGGACGTTACTCCAGAGCCAGCGGAATAGGTTCTTAGTCGCATAATCAATGTTATGTTACTAGTTAAGTTATTGATTTTATTAGGATTGAGTAATTTTTGACCGATTATTTGGGTAAAATGTCGGAAAACCGACACTTTTTTGCCGATTTTTCTGCATAAAATAGACCCCCCCCTTTCGCACACGCACGGGGGTCGGTGCATTTTATAAGGGTCCTCTCTAAATAAATGTTATTTTTACGAAATGCCTTGTCTCAGGTAGTGTTTAGCCACCCTCTCCTCCCAGGTTAAACGCCAACTTTAAGGGGTGGTGGCCCTTACCCCCCACCCCTTAATTTTTTGATACAAGCTACAGCATAAAGAAAAAAAATATGGCGAAAGATGCAGCGGACACTCTTGAAGCGTTGCACAAGGACCCCGTGCTATTTGTTCGGACTTGCCTTGGGGTTGAGCCTCAGAAATGGCAGCGGGAAGCGTTAACGGCGATTGCGAGCAATTCTAAGGTTGCAATACGATCATCTCACGGCGTCGGCAAAACGGCGTTTCTGGCGTGGGTAATTTTATGGATGTTGCTGACGCGGGTCCCGACGAAGATACCATGCACGGCGAACAGTGCGAGCCAATTGGAACAAGTTTTATGGTCCGAGATTAAGAAGTGGGCTCGTAAGCTCCCCAAGGGCTTCCAGGATGAGTTGGTGTTTGGGGCGGATAAGATCACGCTTAAGAATGTGCCAGAAAGTGGGGCGTTTGCGAGAACGGCTCGACGCGAAGCTCCCGAAGCTCTGCAAGGGTTTCATGGAGAGAACCTCGCATTTATTGTCGAAGAAGCATCAGGAATTGACCCAATTATTTTTGAGGTCGCCCAGGGAGCGATTTCTACGGCGGGCTCAAAATTAGTTTTAGTTGGCAATCCGAATTCCTCGGTAGGTTATTTTGCGGACGCATTTGGTAAAAACGCGGACCAATTTTATAAGATGACGGTGTCATGTTACGACTCGGAAATGGTTTCTCCTGAGTGGATCGAGGACATGAAGCGTCAATTCGGCGAGGAGAGTAACACCTTTAGAATACGTTGCCTGGGCTTACCACCCGAGGAAGACGATAACACGTTAATTGCTCGAAGCTTGATAGAAAGTGCGGTGGCCCGTGATGTTGAAGCGTTGGAAGTACATCCTGTTTGGGGAGTTGATATTGCACGATTTGGGGGCGACCGCTCGGCTCTAGCCAAGCGAAAAGGCAATGTCCTTATCGAACCGATTAAAACGTGGCAAGGCAAGGACCTCATGGAGACGGTCGGGATTATACTCACAGAGTATGAAAGTGTCCCTTATTTTGAGCGTCCTAGCGAGTTGCTTGTTGACAGTATCGGTCTTGGTTCTGGCGTTGTTGATCGCCTGGTCGAGCTTGGGCTCCCCGCCAGGGGAATAAATGTCAGCGAATCGCCCGCACTGCGAGAAAAATATATGAAATTGAGAGATGAGTTGTGGTTTCGTGCCAGGGAGTGGCTCGAGGCCCGCGATTGCAAGCTGGCAAAAGATGAAAAGCTGATACATGAGCTTGCGTCGGTGCGGTACACGATTACCTCGAACGGTAAATTTAAGGCTGAGGGCAAGGATCAAATGAAGAAACGCGGGCTGAAGAGCCCCGACTTGGCGGATGCCTTTGTTCTGACGTTTGGGACGCAAGCCTCGCGGGTTGGCGGGACGAATACAGCGTTTAATTGGTCGAAAGACCTGGACTACGGTAATTCTAGTTGGATTGTTTAAATGGGTTTATTTGGTAATTTTCAGCTTCCGCCCAATCTCTTAAACTTTTTGCCAAGCGAGCAAGAGTTACAAATTGCAAAGGCGACACGCGACGCCCAGGCAATGCAGCGGATGCAAGCAGATACAAACCCAATAAGGCGGGCTCCATTTATGGCTGCGACGGCAATGGGTATGAACCCAACCCTGGCGTCTGGCATACCAACGGCGATTGATTTTGCACCCGTGACGGGCGAAATTAGTGCGGCGGTTGATGCCAAGCAAGCGTTTGACAAGGGCGATTTGGCAACGGCTGGATTGCTTGCGGGTGCGGTTGCTTTGCCGTTTGTGCCAGCCAGTGCTTATAAGGCAGCTGGGAAGACAGCAATGGGATTGCTCGATAACATCGACCCGAATGCCGTGGGCTCGATGGGCGGTAATATTTTCGCGGGTCGCCGTGGCATAGGTGGAAATAATCCACCCCGAAATATGAATATTGACCCATTGGCTAGTGTAGACTTGCCACCAGGATCAGACCCAAGTTATTTAGGGGCCGCAACAAATAGAACGGAGCCCTATCCGAGATATCGACCCGCAAAAACGACCGATAGAATGCAGCGTCTTACGGATACGATAGCGGACGAAAACAACCAAATTAATAATGTATTTGATAGCTACATCGAAAAGGGTAAAAAGCTTGGTGGACCCGATTGGTATAACACTGAGGAACTACGCGATTGGATGACGGGAACCCTGGGCGAAGTCGAGGGCGACAGGCAGTGGCGAGAATTTATTGAGCTTATTGGTACGACGTCTACGGGCTCTAAGGTTCCGCAAAATATACGAATGGCAAGTTTTTATCGGGCTTTAAGTGAGGCGGATAGAGCCAGCGTAGCTCAGATTGTGAAGGAAGAGCGGATAACGCCCCTGGCAGCTGCCACAAAGCTTGGCGTTGTCCCAAATAAATCGCCAACTGATTATGCGTATGGTCACATCAAGCAAGGAAACCAGGCTGGCAATGTCACCAACCGAGGGGCGGGTCTGTGGGACCGAGAAGTCCCTGGGGATCTCACGGGGGCAGCTTTATCAAAACGATTGCAAGCAAACCCGAAGGTAAAGGGGTTTGGGAATGACTTGCTGGGCGACGATACAAATATAGCGGCGGACATGCACTTCATGCGGATGCTCGGAATGGCTGACGGTGGGGGTGATTTTCTTAACGCCCAGGCAAAACTGAGTGCGGACAATGCAAAAATTGTGTCGGATATTATCGGCCCCAGACGGGTGAAAAAATACACTTCAAGCCGCAAAGTTAATGGGAAAGTCGTGTCTGAAATTAATTTATTTAAAGCCTGGCAAGACGGTCATATTAAGGACACATCACCATTTCAAAAAATGCCGACAGCCTGGGCGGACACTCCAAAGGCGAATGAGTACGCAGCCTATGAAGATATGGCGGGTCGCGTCGCTAAAAAGTATGACATGACGCCAGCCCAATTCCAGGCAAGCCTCTGGATGGGTGCGGGCGATATGACGGGCCTAGCGGACGAAAGCCAGGGAACTTTTATGGAGTTATTTCGGCGGGGCTTAGATAAGCGGGCCTCCGAATTAGGCGTTACCCGCAAGGAAATGCTTGAAGATTTTATTGTAAATAAGGTCCCACTTGCGGTTGTCTTATCCGCTGGGGCGGGAGCAACTCAATTACGCAATGAAAACCAACAGCCACAAGGATTGTTATTCTAATGCATAAAAAAACATATATGAAAAAAATTACGATGAAGAAAGTTGCCAAGCCTGTTAAGGCAAAAAAAGGCAAAAAATCGGGTTATGGCAAAAAATCATGATTAAATGGATTTTAAAAATTTTAGGGATTGGCAAGCCAGCTAAGTCGCCAAAATACTTAGCGGGTGAAAAAGATACCGCCCCTACTCCCAAAAAGAAACAACCAACAAAAAAAGCGGCTGGTAGGAAAAAGAAGTTATGAAAGATACCGTATTTAAAACCCTGGTTAAAAGCGAAATTGAAAACGCTGTTAACTATTATGACAGCGAGTTTTCGGGTGACCGTCAGAAGGTCATGGACTACTACCTGGGTAATAAATTCGGTAACGAGCAAGAGAATAGATCGCAAGCGGTCCTTACGGAAGTCGCGGATACCGTCGAATTTATGCTTCCAAGCTTAATGAAAATTTTTTCGTCTTCAAACGAATATTGCCGTTTTGTCGGACGAAACAAGGAAGACGTTAAGGCCGCCGAGCAAGCCACTAAGCTTGTGAACTTTGTTATTAACTCTCAGAACCCTGGGTTTAAGATTTTACACAATATGATGAAGGACGCCCTTCTCTTTAAAGTTGGGGCGTGTAAGTTTTATTGGGAAGAAGCTGAAACCACTGTCACTGAAGAATACAACGATTTATCGGCGGATGAGCTAACGATGCTTATGGAAGACGATAATATCGAAATTATGTCTCAAGATATAATTGAGACGGGAATGCTCGATGAGCTTGAAAACGAAATTCCAATGGAACAGACGTTCAATGTCGAGGTCAAAAGAAAGACCAAGGGCGGTCAAGTTAAGATTGATAACGTACCTCCTGAGGAGTTAATTTTTAGCCGTAGAGCGACGTCTCTCGAAGATTGTAGTTTTATCGCTCATCGCACCAATGTGCGTGCTGGTGACCTTATAGAACAGGGCTATGACGCCGAAACAGTCTTTAAACATGCTGGACCTGGTAGTGCCGACGATGAGGAAGAGCGGACACAAAGATTTCAAGAAATCGAGAGTGGTTCCAGGCTAAATACGGCCGACAAAACGATGCAAGAAGTGATGGTATCGGAATGTTATATCAAGTGCGATTATGATGGCGACGACATCCCAGAGTTGCGACGAGTTGTGGTCCTGGGAGAAAATGGCGACGTCGTAAGTAATGAGCCGTTTGACCACGTTCCATTTGCTCTTTTGAGCCCTATTCTCATGCCTCACAGAATGATCGGTAGAAGCGTAGCCGAGACAGTTATGGACATTCAGCTTATTAAGTCCTCGATCCTAAGATCGCAGCTTGATAACTTATACCTGACAAATAATAGCCGCGTAGCGGTGGTTGAGGGTCAGGCAAATTTAGACGACTTATTAAATTCAAGACCAGCGGGTATTGTGCGAGTGCGGCAACAAGGTGCAGTCCAGGCATTGCCCGTTGCCCAGCTTGGGACGCAAGGGTTTGCGATGCTCGAGTACATGGATCAAGTTCGCGACCAGCGAACGGGCTTCTCAAAAGCGTCCCTGGGACTTGACCCTAAAGCGTTGCAATCAACGACCGCTAGTGCCATTAATTCGACGATCCAAGGGGCTCAATTAAAGGTCGAGATGATTGCTCGAGTATTTGCTGAAACAGGCTGTAAGGACTTAGCTTACGGCGTTTTACACCTACTCCAAAAGCACGAAACAAAGGCAGTGACGGTACGACTCAATAATGAATATATAGACATTGACCCTCGAGCCTTTGAAAATAAGTTTGACATGCAAGTAGACGTAGGACTTGGAAACGGTGTTGAGACAGACAAGCTCACAATGCTTATTCAAATTGCTGGTAAACAAGAGCAAATGTTGCAGCAATTAGGTCCAGGCAACCCAATCGTCTCAACGTCTCAATATGTAAACACACTTAAGAAAATCGCAAATATGGCGGGATTTAAGGATACGGATCAATTTTTTACCGCGAACGACGAAACCGACGCAAAAATGCAAGCTGTAAATGAGCCAAAGGGCGACGATAAAATGGCTATTGATCGGGCAAAATTAGAAGCTGATATCGCTTTAAAACGTGAAAAAATGCAAGCTGATATCGCGTTAGATCGTGAAAAACTACAGCTGGAAATGCAAATGCGAAAGGCTGAATTTGAGGCCGAATTGAGCTTACGGCAACAAAAACTAGCCCTGGGCGGTGAAATTTCATCCAATCTACCGAGGGTTTAAATATGAGCATACGCAACAAAACTTTAGAAGAAGAGGTTATCAGGGCAAAAAAGGCCGAAATGATAATGAAAGAGCCGCTAGTTCAAGAGGCTCTCTCCACAATTAGAGCCATGTATTTTGATGCCTGGCGATCAAGTGGTTCGTCCGACACGGCGGAGCGGGAAAAATTTCACGCTATGTTTCAAGTGGTCGATGAATTTGAGGGTCATCTCTCCGACGTTATGAAGTCGGGCCAGATGGCTGAAAGAGAGTTAACCAGCAAATATTAGGAGATATTACCTATGTCTAGTACCCCACAAGATGGATCTAGCCCCTTGTCGCAGTCAGATGCGATTTCCATGTTACTTGACAGTGAAGCCCCCCAGGAAACTGAGGTAAGCGAAAATGTTGAAGCAACTCCCGAAGAAACCACAGACGAAGTGGTTGAACCTACGACTGACGAGACTGAAGTTGAAGCCACCGAAGACGGTCAAGCTGAGACAGAAGGAGATGAAGTCGAGGACGATGATGAGCCTTATTACACGGTCAAGGTGGACGGCGAAGAATATGACGTCAACCAGGCTGAACTTATTAAGTCTTATCAATTAGAAAAAACGGCTCAGAAACGCTTATCTGATGCAGCTGAACAGCGAAAAGCTATTGAGGCTGACAAGACAGCGATTGAGCAAGAGCGTTTACGTTACGCTCAAGCTTTGCAACAAATCCAGGCTCAATTGACTACACAAAACCAGGCTCAGAAAACTGAGGCGGATTGGAACGCCCTCTATGAGAGTGATCCTTTGGAATATGTGCGTCAACGAGAAACCATGCGGGACCGACAGTCTCAAATGCAAGCTGTTCAACAAGAACAGGCAATTATGGCTCAACAAAATCTAGTTAGTGAGCAAGCAAAACTCTTAGAATTTATTCCCGAATGGAAGGACGCTGGAGTGGCTACAAAGGAAAAGACGGAATTGGTTTCTTATTTAAAGGGAAGCGGATTTAGTGAAAACGATGTAGCGAATGCAACTGACGCTAGAATAATAACTTTAGCCCGAAAAGCCCAACTTTATGACAATTTATTATCGAAAAAATCGGTCGTAAAAAAGAAAGTTGGATCTGCACCAAAGATGGTTAAATCTGGACAGCCGAAAGGTAAAATTGATGTTGCACAGTCACGAAAAAGGGATGCTTTTTCAAAACTTAGCAAGACGGGTAGCAGAGATGCAGCCGTCGAATATTTATTGTCAAAATAATCATGAAAGGATTTATAAATGGCAACTTACTTAACCGCAAATGCGGTTGGCGAGAAGGAAGATCTTTCTGACGTCATATACCGCATTAACTAAGATCGGTGCGGTCTAAATCGGATGAACTGCTGGAACCCTAAGTCAGACATGATATGGCAATCAGCATCCAAGCTATCCACCCAGCGATAGAAGGTTCAGAGACTACCTGAGAGGTTAGCCCTCTTAATAACAGGCTAGAGCGTCCGACATTGCAAGTACACAAGCCTTGTAATGATGATATAGTCCAATCCTCGCAGAAATGTGAGAAGGGAATGCGATCCCTCTGAGACACCACTTGTCTCAAACATGTCCAAGGAAACAACCTCGGGCGTAACCACTGAATGGCAAATTCAAGAATTGGCAGCTGCCGTTGACACAAATTATGTCAATGAAGGTGCTGACTTTAGTTATGCGAACCCCAGCCCAACCTCGAGGCTCACGAATATCCACCAGATATCGGTCCAGGCAGCGAGTGTATCAAATACACTTGATGCGGTCGATAAGGCGGGGAGAGCCAAAGAAACGGCATATGTTAAGGTCCTAAAAGGACTTGAGCAACGTCGGGACATCGAGAAAGCTTTATTTAAAAATGAGGCGAAATCTGGTTCTGACCCTCGGAAAGCTGCAAAGCTTATCACTTGGATCACCAACGTGGACAAGCCAAGTGATATGGCGGCTGCAACGGGTGATGGTTCAGATGCGGCTGATTTAACAGGTACTGCCGCAGCCTTAACTTTGGCTAAAATTGACGCCGCACTTCTAGCTGCGTACACCGACGGGGGCAATCCCAATATGTTGCTTATGTCACCAACAAATAAGCAAAACTTTTCGGGCTTAAGTTCGGGTTCGGTTGCGACTAACCAAATCACGACTTCCGCTCCAAAAGAAATTGCGATTGTAGGATCTGCCTCAATTTATTTGAGCGATTTTGGTGAACTGTCAGTGACTATTGATCGTCAGTGTCCGAACTCAGAACTCTACTGCATCGATACCGAGCATGTATGCCTCGGAACCCTTGCAAATCGTAGTTTTGCAGTGTCTGACGTAGCTCCTGTGGGCGATGCAACTCGATTTGCAATCACAAGCGAATGGACCTTAATTGTTAAGGCTCCAAAAGCTCACGCAGCGGTTATTGGTTTAAACGGTTCATAATAGAACTTTAATAACAAACAAATTGGGGCAGTTTTTACTGCCCCTTTTTTATGGAGAATTCGATGGCTAAAAAAGTTGTAAATGTAAATAATATTACGGGTGGCGTCACCACGATGGAAGACCAGCCCGAGGGCGGTTTTCTTATTCAAACGGCTACAAATATCGACCCCGTGAAAGACCTGGCAAAAGCTGAGGCGAATGAATATCGACCTGGCTCCATGATCGGGGATACGCAAAAGCACCACCAGAAAATCGGCGAAATACCCATGCCTATTTACCATCAGCTTATAGAGAAATTTGGTCAACCAAACCAGAACCCGAAGGAGTGGCGAAAGTGGTTGATGATTAATTCAGCATTTAGAACAACGGGCGGGCAACTGTAATGGCATTTGATACCTATGCAAATCTCCAGACGGCAATTGGCAACTTCTTAGCCAGGGACGATTTAGCGACACAAATACCTGATTTTATCTCTCTCGCTGAAGCTCGAATGAGCCGAGAGCTAGACACACGATCCCAGGAAAAACGAGCCGTGGGAGCAACAATTGTAGGGGAAGAATTTATATCTTTGCCTACGGATCTACGCGAAGTGAGGCTTGTAAAAATCAATACAAACCCCGTTTCAGTTTTGGACTTTATGACCCCAAATACTTTTTATACCACCTACAATTCAACAGGGAACGGCACTCCCAAAGCTTACTCGATTATTGGAACCGAGATAGCTTTACGCCCTACCCCCGACAGCGTTGTCGATGTTGAGATTATGTACGGTGAAAGCATTGCCAGCCTATCGAACACTCAAACCACAAATACTGTGCTAACTCGCCACCCCGACGCATACCTATATGGGTCACTCTCGGCAGCGTACACGTACTTAATGGACGAGGCTAGAAGCTTGCAATACGACAGCATGTTCACTCGAATTATGGCTGAAATAATTAAAGATACGGACACCGCTCGATTTGGTGGTGGTGCGTTAGCAATGAAAACTTCTTAGGAGAATAAAAAATGTCAGCAATGTCAAACTTTTTGGAGAATGAAATTCTCGACCACATCCTCGGTACAGGATCTTACACCATGCCATCTCAAGTCTATTTAGGGTTAGCCGTGGGCAGCCTCGGCGAAGATGGATCTGGGACGGAGTTATCAGGCAGCGGTTATACTCGGAAAGCCATCGACTTTGATGCAGCGTCTGGAGCGACCACCGATAACTCAGCGGACGTTACATTTCCAGCTGCAACGGGCAGCTGGGGCAATGTCGCCCATTTTGGTTTATTCGACGCGGCCACAAGTGGAAATATGCTGATATATGGTGCATTTTCGGCTGCAAAGACCATTACCACAGGCGATATTCTCAGAATTTCTGCTGGATCTTTGGATGTGACAGCAGCTTAACTTATGTCTCAACTCCTCGCTCCGCAGACACTCGAAACCCTTGATACTTGGGGCTCGATTGATAGCCTAGACGCATTTGGCACTCTCGAAGCTCTTGACTCAATAGAGCTATTTGAGACGACTGCTTCGGTGTCAATTGCGTTCACACAATCGACAGTGGCGGGAGAGATCTTATTTGCAGCTGGGGCTGCGTCGGTAGCAGTTACAGCGACAGCGGTTGCAAATCGATTATTTGACGCAGACAATGCTTTAAACACCACTTTTAATGTCGATGTTGTAAATTCTGGGGGTAATAAGTACAGGCTGACTATGACTGCTCCTGTCTCAGGATCAGCCTTAGTAGCCCCCACACTTACCTTAGTAAGGGGCGTTACTTACACCTTCAATGTTTCCGATAGCTCAAACAACAATCACCCGCTTCGATTTAAAGATAGCTCTGGTAATAGTTATAGTTCTGGAGTGACTGTAAGCGGGACCGAAGGCCAAGCAAACGCCACGGTAGTGTTTACAGTCCCAGGTGATGCACCAACCTCACTACGTTATTATTGCACGGTTCATGGCGAAAGCATGGGCAATACCATTTCTGTCACGGGCGACGCTTTTGGTAATGTCGCAAATATTTCGTTAACAGCAACCTCAACCTCAGAGCGTTTACGAACAGTTTCAGCGACGCCAGCAATAGCAATATCAGCCGTGGGTGGTGGGGTATTTAATCAAATCGGGGCTACGGCTTCTATCACACTTTCTATAGCAAATTCAGCAACGATAGAAGCAATCGAACACGTTTCGGCTCAAGTTATTTTTATTGTTTCAGCAACTGCAACTCCCCAAAGAATTCAGCATTCTTCAGCCTCTGAAACAATCGCGATAACAGGAACGGGCTTACCAAATTTTACGGCTGTATTTGGTGGATCTGAAACAGTCTCGTTAACTCCCGTTGGCGAGTTTTTTGTTACTTCAGCCTTCAACGCTTCACAAGAAATTTCACTTGCATCAACAATTAGTGGCGAAATTCTTGGTGAGCGGTGGATACCAATAACAAAATCTCTTAACAATGTTTGGCACTTACGATGATAGAATTTGGTGAATGGCTCCCAGATCAAGCTGACTTTCAAAATGTCGGTGCAACTGAAGCAAAAAATGTTTTAGCAAGCATAAAAGGTTATCGCCCCTTCTTTGATCTTTCGCCACTTTCAGCTGCAACCGACTCGAGAATACGAGGATTTTTCCCGACAAAAGCAAGTGACGGAACAACAAATCTTTTCGCTGGAAATGCGACTAAATTACTTAAGTACAACAATGGGACCACGGCGTTAGCAAATGTCTCAAAAAGTGGAAATTATACAGTAAGCGATCTTGATCGATGGAACTTTATACAATTTGGCGATGACGTTATCGCAGCGGGCTCGGCCTCAACAGTTTTACAGAAATTTACTCTCGGGTCTTCATCTCTGTTTGCGGATATCTCTGGGGCTCCAGGGGCTGATTATTTGGGAGTGGTTAAAGATTTTGTTGTGACGGCTGGGATTTCATATAGTGGCAATAATTACCCACGAAGGGTTCGCTGGTCACAGATTAATAATTCAAACGCCTGGACCGTAGGATCGAACCAGGCAGACGTCCAGGACCTTGCCGACTCAGGGTTTATTACGGGGTTCGTGGGTGGTGAGAGTGGTGTCGTTTTATGTGAACGTGGGATTTACAGAATGACATACATTGGAACCCCCCTAATATTTACATTTCAAAAAGTTACTTCTCATGGCTGCACTTACCCGCACTCCGTCGCATCTCTCGGTCCAAATCAAGTTTTCTATTTATCTCAGGACGGTTTTTTTATGTTTAACGGAGAAGTCTCAATTCCGATTGGGGCGGATAAGACTGATCTCTTTTTTGCTAACGATCTTTCACCGCAATTTTCTGACCGAATTTCATGTTCGATAGATCCGATTAATCAGTTTGTATGTTGGAGCTATCCATCTACGGAAAGCACAGGAAACCCCGATAAACTAATTTGCTATAATTACGCTGCTAACAAGTGGTCATATGTCGAAGTCGATCACGAATTCATAGGTCAAATTAATACGCCACCCTTCACGCTCGAGGCTCTCGATAATATTAACAGTTCAATTGATAGCCACACTATTACATTTGATAGCCCAGCATTTGCGGGCGGTAAATTTGTATTTGGAGCATCAAAAGACAGTAAGATACAAACTTTCTCGGGAACGCCGTTGCCCGCTACCCTGGAGACGTCAGAATTTGAGCCTAGCCCAATGGGCCGATCAATGATTAAGGCAGTAACACCTATAGTCTCGAAGGGCTCATCAGAGCCTACTGTAACGGCTCAAGTCGGAACCAGATCAAAGCAAACTGTCGCCCCAACATTTACAAATGCTTCAAGCTTAAACGCCGACAATACATGCTCTGTTCGATCTAACGGGCGTTACCACCGAGTTCGGGTAAATGCGTCAGGAACCTGGCGATATGCCTTGGGCGTCGATATAGACGCCGTAAAAGCTGGTAAGAGATGAGCGTTGGGTATGACAAGCTCCCAGTAAACGGGGCTCTACCTCAGCAAATTTCTAATGCAATTAATTTGCTTATTGACGGGAAAATGAACGCCTACGGGGCTTTTACCTTAGCAGCCTCGGCAACAACGACAGTGGTCACGGATCTAAGATCTGGTCCTGACTCGATTATTCTTTTTACTCCAATGACTGCTAACGCAGCTGGGGCGGTTTCAACAACATTTATCTCAACGAGGGCAAAACAATCTTTCACCCTAACCCACGCGAACAATTCGCAGAGCGACAGAACATTCACATACATAGTTATAGCATAGTTCCTGTCCCAATAAAAAAACTAAGAGTTATGTGGGGCTTTGTAGCTCCATTGCTCAAAAAAGCGGTCGCATTAAGCCCAAATAAAATTGCGATGCCCGACGTCCTCGAGGGGGCAGTCCAAGGCGTTTATACAGTTTGGATTATAACAAAAGATAATGAAGAGATCGTCGCGAGTATCGCTACCAGGGTGATCTCGTACCCAAGGACGGCCTCATTTGCGATTGAATTTGTGGGCGGAAAAGAAATTAAAAATTGGATCGATACAGCGTTAGACACTTTTGAGAAGGTGGCTAAGCACAACAATTGTACTCACTTTGAGGGCTACGGGCGTCCCGCTTGGATACGATACTTGGGGCCAAGAGGTTTTAAGCCAGCATTTACTACTTTTGAGAAGGAATTAGACAATGGGTAAAGGCAAACAAACAGTAACGAATATTACTGAATTTCCCGATTGGATTAAGGATCAAATGCAAGACACATTTGATTTGGCTGGAGATACAGTTAATGCTGTTTATGACGGGCCTCGCGTCGCTGGTCCCTCGGATAGTACACTCACATCTCGAGACATGATGAGCGACTATGCATTAAACCGAGGTAGCGGTCTTGGCGGGGCTAATAATACAGTAAACGATTTGATGAATACACAATTTAATGCTGGGTCTTCAGATATAGATGCTTTGCGGAACGCTTTAGGGCAAAATACAAATACTGATAATTTAGTGAGATTATTAGGGGCTTCTGCAAATACCAACGAATTACAAAACCTGGTTGGTCAAAATACTGATATGTCGGGGCTCCAAAACGCGGGCAGCCAAACAATTGATTTAAGTCGTCTTAATACAATCCCTACAAGCTCTGACACTTCTGCACTTAATAACTTGCTAAACAGGCAAGCCTCAGTAGATGCTTTAACAAGTCAGCAAGGACGTCAAAATGCCGCTGGGTCTATGCTTACAAATATGGCTATGGCCCCGTCGTCAAACCCAGCCCTTCAAGCTCAAATTGATAATGCAATTTCTGGAGCGACAGACCAGGCTACATCGCAATATGCACTAGGTGGAAGATTAGGATCTAATGCTTTTGGAGCAAGTTTAGGTTCTGGCATAGCTGGAGCCGTCGCCCCAATTTTATCGCAAAATTTACAAAACGAAAGAACTCAACAACTTCAAGCCGCTCAGGCACTTGGGAATATTTCTAGCACAGATTTATCGAGAGATATGGGTCTAGCACAAAGCGTGGCAGACCTGGGCCGAAGCGACTTAGATCGCATGAGCAATGTAGCCTCGAACTTAGCTTCAACTTCTGGTGCAGATATTGGAAGAAATACGAATATCGCGGGCATGGGAATTGATGCAAATCAAGCAGATTTGGCTAGAAATCTCACGGCTCAGCAAGCAATCACAAATGCACAACAGCAAGATTTTGTAAACCAAATGAACTTAGGTGGTGAGCTAGCTGGTATGAGCGAAGCGGACCTAAATCGGCAATACCAAATTGCAAATTCTTTAACAGGGGCTTCAGCGACAGACCTTGGAAGGCAAGTAGATGCCGCAAGCACTATTGGTCAACTTACAGGTCAAGACGCAAACCGAGCATTGCAAGCCCAGGAAGCACAAGCCCAGATGCAACTCCAGGCAGCCCAGCAAGCAGCTGTGTTAGCGGGGCAGCAACGAAATGCAGAACTTGAAAACATGGGGCTGTTAGCAAGCGTTGGGGCAGATCAAACGCTTGACCAACAGGCACAAATCAATGCTGAAATGGGCTTACTTAATGATCAAAATGCAAGTCAGCAACAAGTGCTTAGCAATATGTTGGCTGCAAGTGGGTTGGCCCCAGCGGGGAACACGACCCAAACTACCACGGGTGGTGGAGCTAACCTAATGCAAGGTCTTGGTGGGGCAGCTACAGGGGCGGCATTGGCAAAAGCCCTGGGCTATACTGCAACTCAAGGTGCAGTTGGTGGTGGATTACTTGGATTATTAGCAGCATCTGATATTCGCCTTAAGACTGACCTCAAATACCTTGGAAAAGAACAAAACGGACTAAAAGTTTACGATTGGGAGTGGAATAAAAAGGCCAAAGAGCTTGGGTTAGATATATATCCAACTCGGGGCTATATCGCCCAGGAAGTAAAACGAAAATTTCCAAGTGCGGTAGTCTATGGAGATGACGGGTACTTGAGGGTAGATACGAACGCAATTCCAGCAATAGAGGTTTAATCATGGGTTTACTTGGAGATACTGCGACAAAGTTTAATAACTACATGAATACCGTAACCCCCGCTGGAAATATGGGGCTTCTTACGGGGGGTCTGAGCCTTTTAGGAGGTGGGAGCTTGCCTCAAGCTTTGCAGACGGGCGTAGGTATGACCAACAACATGCGAGGTTTTGGTGATGACGCTAAAAAACGAAAGGCTCTTGAAGTTTTAAGAGTGCAATTTAAGGATGACCCCGTAAAACTTAGAGCATTGAATGCTGATCCCGAAGGGTTCCTGAAAGTCTACCAGCGATCCTTATTTGCTACTACTGGAGACACAAATATAAATGTAAATACGGGTCCAGATTTAGAAGCATTAGCAAAAGCTATGGGAAAAGACCAGGGCCAAAACATAGTTGAAAATGCTAGTAACGCATCTCAACAACTTAGAAATTTAGGCGAACTAAGATTTTCTATAAGTGCAATGGAAGAAGCGATAGCAGAGGGCAAGGCAATAACAGGCCCATTCTCTGGAACAGTTAGTAAAATATTTGGGCCTGTCGGTGAATTTTTATCGGGAAACGCTGGGTTAACCGCTGTGCGTGAAAGCGTTGCTGGAGTTGTTCAGCAAAACTTAAAAGAAGTATTGGGCGGTCAATTTTCACAATTAGAGGGTGAGAACTTAATTGCTCGAGCATTTAATCCCCAAGCAAGCCCAAAAGAAAATTTACGAAGATTAAAATCTTTGGAAGCCCAAATGACTTTAGCTCTTAAACAAAAGCAAGATCTTGAGGCTTGGGGTAAATCTACTGACCCAAATAGAGGCCCCGCTCCGCTAGCTCCCACTATGTCTGATTATTATAATGCCCTTAATATCGACGAAGATGCTTCGGGTAATCCTGTCGTGACAAGCACGAGTTCTGTCCCTCAAAGTTTTACAAATCGATTTAGAAACTCCACAAATCCAGTATTAAAGGCCATGAGTGACCAACAAATTAAAGATGCTTGGGAAATATTAGACGAAACTAAAAAAGCAGAATTTCAATAAAGGAAAATATTATGGATGATCAAGAACTTTTAGATCTACTTTTCTTATCTGAAATAAATAAAAATAATAAAAAGCCCAAACCAAACGACGACGGCACTTTTGGCACTCCGCCCGACGAAATGGTCTATGACCCCGTCAAACAAATCTTTGTCGATACAGCCCTGGCTGCCGAGCGTATGCCAACGGGTACGGGTGCTGGGCTCCAGGTCCTCAAGGGAGTGCCAGGTGTTCGAGGATATGTCGATGAGATAATGGGTGCAGCTGTAGGTGGTGGAGACGATGTACAAAGAAGAATTGCGACGCAAACCACGCGGGAACTCGACAAGCAATTTCGGGGCGAATATCCAAAAACGTCTATGGGGCTTAACATGGGCGGTGGAGCAATGGCGACCGCAAACCCGCTAATTAGGTTCGCCACAAACCCTCGGACCACACTTTTTAACAAAATGGTAAAAGGCGGAGCTGGGGGTTTACTCCTAGGTGGCACAGAGGGTGCAATTGCGGGGTCTGGAGACGCAGATGGACCTGGCGGCACAAGTGGAAATCGAGTGCAAGGGGCTCAGCGAGAAGGGTTTATGGGGGGGCTAATTGGAACTCCTCTAGGCATTACAACGCCCGTCTTAGGGTCCGCCGTTAGAACCGCCTCTGAACGGGCTATAGACGCTATTACCCAGGCGGGGAAAACCAAAGCAGCAAAAGAGTTAGGAGTAGGAACTGATGCCGTGAGCGTCCTTGGGGCAGCCGTCCAGGGTGATGACATCGATAAGGGGTTTAAAAACATCAAGGAAGGGGGCGACGGGGCTATGCTTGCGGACGCTGGACCCGCTACAGCGGGCGTTCTTGATACGGTTATGCAAACGATTGGACCCGCTGCCCGAATTGCAAGTGATAAAGTTACTGCTCGAGCCAACGAAACATTAGTTAAGATGAACAAAACCTTGGACAATATTTTAGGTATGCCCCAGGGCAAAAGTGATCTTACCAAGAAAATAGGATCAGAAACTAAGCAACAGCGAAGCGAGGAATATCTTCAAGCTTACGGCGTCCCAATCGACTATGCCTCAAAGACAGGCGTCGCTTTGACTGCAAATGTGCGGCGAATAAATCGGAGCGTTTTTGCAGCTGCAAATGAATTGCTAGAGGCTGACGGCGGGCAGAAGATTATATTTAAAGTTGTTGACGATAAAGTCGAGTTGCAAAACCCGCTTAACGTCGAGCAATGGGATTATATTACGCGAGGCTTAAGACAAAAGGCTGCAAGCCTTGACGGTCAAGGTCTGACGGGTGGTCAAACCGATATTGGGCGAGCCTGGGAAAACTTATCGCTAAATATTCGTGATAACCTTAAAAAAGCAGTACCAGAGTATAAGACAGCCCTTGAGACAGCCAGCGACACAATTGGTCGGGTCCAAAGCGTAAATAAAGGCTATGACTTACTCAGTGCAACGGTGAAAAGGGAAGACGCACTCAAATACATTAAAAACGCGACAGGGCCAGAGTTAGCTGCAATGAAATCGGGACTTCGTCAAAAAATCGATGACACCCTGGCAAACGTAACAAAAGTTGTTTCCGACCCAGACATGGATGCCAAAGAGGCTAAGAAAGCTTTGCAGATGCTTACAAGTCGCTCTAGCTTAACAAAGCTCAATGCTCTCTTGGGGGGTAAAGATATGGCAAAATTAGCCAAAGAACTTAAGCAAGCAGAGCGGGCGTTAAGTCTAAAAGCAAACGTGGCACAGAACTCAAAGACATTTGGACGAACGACAGCAAATGAAATGATCGATGAGTTCTTGCAGCCAAATGCACTGCAAAATGTTGCCCGTTTAAGGCCTGTCGAAGCCGTAGGTCAAATTGCCAGCGTATTAACAAACCAAACTGATGAGGCCTTAAATCTAAAAGGTCAGAAAATCAGAGCCGAAATTGCAGACGTATTAACCCGCCAGGACAATGCTGGGAGATATCTCTACATTCTAGACCGATTAGGTCAGCGTCTACCCATCACTGAAGCTCAGGCCCGCTCGGTTGCTGATGCTTTTGTTAAGGCGACAACAACTCCAGCCTACTTATTATCAAGCGAAAAATTAAAGGAGAACACGCAATGACAAAAGACGCATTATCTGAGTATTCAGCAACAGCCACCGCAAATACAGATATTGGCGGTGTAAACATTGATGAGGGTTGCCCGCCGAGTGGCATTAATAATGCCATTAGAGAGGTCATGTCTCATCTGAAAGAGACAGATAACGGCACTTCAGCTATTACCTCACCTCAAATTACTACAATAAATTTGGGTCATGCATCGGATACAACAATAGCTCGATCTGGGGCTGGAGTAGTTACAATCGAAGGTGTTGAAGTAACAACAAATACAGCCACTCAAACGCTCACAAATAAGACGCTGACTTCAGCGGTTTTAAACACTGGCGTTTCTGGTACAGCGGTTCTTGACAGTGATACAATGTCTGGAGCGAGTGCTACTAAATTAGCGTCGTCAGAGAGCATCAAAGCTTACGTAGATACTGAGAAATTCAGCCACACAGATACGTCCTCACAGGCCTCTGTAAACGGGTCTGGAAGGACATATATTCAAGATATAACTTTGGATACGTTTGGCCATGTCACGGGCCTTGCGACGGCAACGGAAACCGTTACGAACACCGACACCAATACAACGTACACTGCGGGTGCGGGTCTTGATTTATCAGGCACAACATTTTCTTTGGAAAGCGATGCGAGAGGCGATTTGTTTTACATAGGGCGAGATACGAACGATTATATTGGAGTTGAAAGTACTACGATTAATTTTTACCTCGACGGCAATCTCGATATGCGACTTGAAAATGATGGTGATTTGCACGTCGATGGAAACGTCGTTGCCTATTCGACTACGACTTCAGACCCGCGTCTTAAATACAATATCAAGCCCGTAGAAGATGCCCTCGCAAAGGTCAACAAACTTAGCGGCTACACGTTTACTTATCGGTCAGACGGTAAAGCGTCAGCGGGAATATTATCGACAGAAGTAGCCGAAGTTCTACCAAGTGCCGTGTCTCAATCTAAACTGCCCGTAAAAATGGGCGAGAAAAATGAAGTATTATATGACGTTGTTCAGTACGATCAGCTTCACGCTTTGCTCATCGAGGCCGTCAAAACACTCACTCAACGAGTTGAAGAATTGGAGGCAAAGTAATGGCATTACAGGCATCAGGTCAAATATCTCTAAGTGATGTTAATACCGAACTAAGTCTTTCTTCTACGGCACAAATTGCTTTAAATGATGCAGCCGTAAGAGATCTGATTGGCAAATCATCTGGGGCTCAATTTGGTTTAGCCGAACTGTATGGAGCTTCTTCAGTCGTCGGGTGGATCTATAATTCTTACAACTTAATGGATCAAATTAATACTTTCTTTGCTGATGCAAAAGTAAATTCAAACGGTGATGTTTTCGCAGTACTAATGAAGTCCACGAGAGTAGCGGGACGGGCTACAAACAATGCGGGCGGTACTACTTTTGCTACTGATCTTTACCAAACTATTGAACTTCACAAGCTTAATAGTAGTGGGGTTCTCCAAGACCGAAATACTTATGCAAACCAAGGAGCCTATAACGAAGGTCTTGGAAGGTTTTCACCCTTAAATCCCGCACGACAGATTGGCATACCTCACATGAAGCTATTGCTTCAAGGCACTTCATCGATGTATCTTGATTTACAAGGTATTGACTGGCAACAATACATATATGATTATGGAGCTTATATCGCTCAGCCTGTCATAACGCTTTTCAAATTTAATCAATCCAATTTGAATCAAGAGGACTCTCGTTGGCATCACATCCACATGAACAGCAGAACCAACTCTTACTTTGGTGGATCTCCTTATACTTTAAGATCAGGAGCGTATGGGCATAATATTTTTCCCGAAAAGTCACACACTTTTTTAAATGGCAGCGGTAAATTTACTGTTTTGGCTTCAACCTTTCAAGAAAATAATCAAAAGCAATACTTTTTAGAGGCAAGATATCCATCGAACCCAAGTTACAATTCTGTACCAGAAAATCTTTCAGCGGTAAGAATTACCACAAGCAATAGTTCTTTTTCACACACACAAAATTCAACTGCCGTGGGAGTTTCGTTTGCAGCGAGTTCCAGTGAGAATTGGCATATAATTTGTCCGCAAGAACATAACTATTGCCTCTTTAAAAAGACTGCAACGGAAAGTACACAAGGATATTCGAGTTACACGCAGAGTAATGGTGGGTCACGCATTAATACTGCGTCAATTACAAAAGTAAACGCAGATGCTCATGTTAGAGATCTCAAACGGGATGGAAATGGAAACCCTGCGGTCTTTGGTTATGGGGGAACAAAATCTTTTAACGGTACTATTGCAGATGGAGTTTGGTGTCAAAAATTTAACTCGTCTGGAGCTAAAACTATAAGATTTTCGTTTTGCGGGAACAATCCAAGTTCTGGGAGTGGACACAATGGTCGGTATTCAGAGGCTATATTTGATAGCAGTGACAATTGCTACATGGTGGGAACGAGTCAAATTACAGAAAACAACGATGGTATTTGGTCGAACAGAAATAGTCAGAAGCCCTATATCACTTGGATTGCTTGCTTTAATACAAATGGTATTTATCAATGGCATAAGTATTTGGACGTGAAAGAATGGAACGCGGGGTGGTCAAGTGGTATGGCGGCTTACGCCTATACCTATCCTGTTCACATAACTGGTATTTCACTGAATGATGATGAAGACCTCATCCTTTCTGGAACAAGCCAGTACCATCCAGGCAATGGCTATCCTGATAAATATAATGCTTTTGTTATGAAGTTTCCTCGTAACGGGTCTGTATCAAACGGATTTGTTGGTCATACTGCAACAATGCCGTGGGGTCATACGGCTAATATTGGTATACAAATTGGAGAGTTCGGTGGAAATGGAAATGAACAATTCGGACAATTCTTTGCTTGCAGCGAAGGGAACACACAAGCTTTTCAAAACAACCTCTACGAAACAACATCAGTTAATTGGAATTTTTACTCATCAAGTATGAGAAACAGTTCAAATAGTTATACATCAAGTTTGCCTCAAGGCGGTGCGAAAAGTCATACTTCTTCAGACATAAAATATTATGGAGTGGTTTATGCCTACAATTCAAACGAAAAACTTTCAACTACTACGCCGCCTACCGAAGCAAGTGGGGCGGGAACACAGGAGTTTTAAATGAGCCTACGCTACGCACACATTGAACCTAATTATCAAAAACAAAACACTCATATGCCGAACAAGTATTTTTTCCCAATCAACCTTTCACAATTTGAGGTAGACCGTGGAATAAACTTAGCAGAAAAAACAGATGAGTGGTTGGCAGAAAACTTTTTTTTCAAAATAAATAATGGCTCACTCCCAACAAAAAGAGAAGATGGAAACAATAAAATTAAACTTTCAAACTATATTCACTACGACGAAGAGGAAGGTTATCACACCAAGTGGATTTTTAATGAGATTGATATGGACTGTGACCTACCGATGACCGACGAAGAAATACAAATAGCCAATGAATTTAACTCAGACTAACTAGGCAGTAGAATGAAAGTCACCGATTTGAAAACCGATTTTGAAACTCATAAAGCTGTTACGGAAGAGCGATGGATCGAAATCATTTCAAGAGTGAAGCGATTAGAAATGGTCTTAGTAGCATCGGCTGGGACAACTATTGTTTTGTTATTGAGCCTCGTCGTAAAAGCATAAAAGAAAGAATTTAGCATGGACCCAATAACACTTGCGACGGGGGCCGTAGGAGCATTTAAATTGCTCAAAAAAGGTCTGAATGCGGGGAAGGAAATTCATCAAGTTTCTGGCGAATTAAATTCTATTCTCAATTATATATCTGGCGTCGAGCAAGCCCAAAAAAACAATAAAAAGAGTGACCCCTTAAACGACTATATTGAGTACGAAAGAGCAAAGACGCTAAAAAAAGACCTTGAAAACCTAATCTTTGATATGAAAGGTTCCAGAGGTGTAGCGGTTTATAAGTCGTTCGTTGCTAAGGCCGAACAGACACAAAGAGAGGGTAAATATCAAGCTATTGCTCGAAAAAATAAAATTCTAAACATTTTAAGTATTCTTTTGGGAGCCTCAATCACGATTGGAGGTGGTGGGGCTTTGATCTGGTTTGCTATTGAATTTTCACCCTAATTACTGGCTGCTTTTGAGTTTTGTTTTGTTGCTCATGGCCTACTTCTCATCAATTTCTGATAGACCAACTTGGATGTTAATAAAATGAACGAAATGATACCAGACAAACGAGCTTACCAAAGCAACAGACGCATTATGTGTTACATAGCTTTGGCTCTTATGGCTATGACTACTGTGGCAACCATCTGGGACCCTGTTCGCATGGCACACGCTGATGGGGCTATCATGACACAGTACATAGCTCTCAGTGGTTTGGTTGGAGCTTATTTCGGATTTAGTCGAACATCAGGCTCTGCCTCAAAAACAAAAACAGAAGTAAAAATGGAAAAATGAGTATAATAAACAATTTGATTGGTCCCGTGACGGGGATTTTAGACAAATTTGTCGAGGACAAAGATCAAAAGGCTAAGTTAGCCCATGAGCTTGCGACAATGGCTGATAACCACGCCCAAGAATTAGCCAAAGGGCAACTAGCAATAAATCTCGCCGACGCAAAGTCTGGAAGCTTTTGGCAAGGCGGCTGGAGGCCGTCAATTGGCTGGTCATGTAGCTTAGCTCTCTTTTATTCGTTTGTCCTCCAACCATTTATGACGTTTGGTTTTGCGGCGGCTGGATATCCAATTCCAGATTTGCCGTCTCTAAACACTACAGAATTATTTCCGATTCTTGGAGCATTGCTTGGAATTGGATCATTAAGAACATTTGAGAAAACACGAGGAGTTGCTAAATGACAAAACTTACACCGTCGCAAAAGGCCCGAGCAAAAGCGATGAGTAGACGTAGAGGCGTTAAATACCCGAATGCCTGGTCAAATCTTACAGTCGCTCGGAAAGGTACTAGCAAAAAACCCAAGAGTAAAAAATCGTAGTTTTGAGGGACAAATAGATGGCACTTACAAAAACTGAAAAGGCTAAATTAGGAAGACTTGGGTTGACTGGTCTTAATAAGCCTAAAATGACACCCAGCCACAAAACGAAAAAAGGTGTCGTGGCAATTCGAGATGGCGATAGCGTAAAAGTGCTTAGGTTTGGGGCTCAGGGCATGGGCCACAATTATAGCACCGAGGCTCGATCATCGTTTAAAGCCAGGCACGGCTCGAACATCGCAAAAGGCAAAACTAGCCCCGCTTATTGGGCGAATAAGGTCCTCTGGAGCGGTAAGGGCGGTTCTACAAAGCAACCACCAAAATCACAAAAAAGGACATTTGGATAATGGCATCAAAAAACTTTAGACACTCACTCCAGGTAATGCTTAAATCTGAGGGCGGGTTCCAGGCGGACAAACGCGATGCGGGAAACGCTGGCGACGGGCATGGGAACCAGGGATCGACAAACCTGGGAGTAACAGCAAAGGTCTGGGCATCATATACAGGCAGTCCAGCCCCCATCGATGTCATGAAAGGGCTTACCCAGGATCTAGTCGCTCCAATGTACAAGACAGAATATTGGGATCGATGTAAGTGTGGCTCCATAGATCATAGCGGGCTCGATTTTTTCTTATTCGATATTGCAGTCAATTCTGGCGTCAGCCGAGCCTCAAAAATGCTTCAGAAAATAGTGAAGGCTAAGGAAGATGGAGTAATCGGGATTAAGACCCTGGAGAAAATTAACTCTGGGAATAATGACGAAATGATCCAGGCGTTGCACGACGCTCGAGAAGCTTTTTACAAAAAAGCCAAGGGCTTTAAGACATATGGCAAAGGCTGGCTAAAACGTAATAAGCACTGCCTCGAGGTCGCAAAATCGATGGCATAAAAAAGGGGCTCTAAGGCCCCTTCTCTCTCATTTTGTTATAAGCATCTTCAAATCCGTCAACATATGACCAAGCCTCGTCATTGTACCAAACCCGCTTAAAATAATTATCGTAACATTTCAACGCGGTTTCTTCACTAACATTGACATGACCTTTGACTATCCAGAAAACTCTATATGCCTCTTTTACACTTGGCATCTTAAATCTTTCTCTTTGAACTAAACTTAGTCTCAAGTTCTAAAAATCGCTCAATTTGACGAAATAACTCTTTAAGATGATCGTTTTTGAGGTGAAGTTGATTTTTATTTTGACACTTTTTATATTCAATCATCGCCTTTTTTACGTTAACCCAAGTCTCGGGTATTTGGGACCTCAACATGTCTATTTCAGTCACTTGACCCCCCTAGTCTTACCCCCCGCTGACTTCCAGGCGTAATGGTAATCAAACCCATCTCCTTTAATTTTTCACGCTGTATTCTCACAGTTTTGATAGACATGCCTAAATCCTTGGCGGTTTCTTTGAGGGTTGGGGCGTATTGGTGGACCTTAATGAAGTTCTTAAGGTGATCGAGGACAAGCTTCTGGCTGGGACTATCGAATTGTATCATTTTCAAACCTCGACAACATAATTTGACCATATTTAGAAATAACAAGCTCACGCACTTTTCCCGTTTTCTTGATATTCTCTGCGACTGACCTGGCGGAGCGTAAGCCCTCGACAATTTCATATTGTTGCGTCCCCTCGGGAGTGAAGCCCGTTTTCACCCAACTAATTATATATCTCCCCATTAGCTTAACCACTTTGGAGCAATACTTAAGCTCTTTTGACGTTCGATTTTTTCAAATCGAGCTGGCGTAACCTTTTCGGGCTGAGCCTTAGTTTTTCGCATCCGCCACACAATTTCACACATACGATTGCCGAGTTTATCGTCCAGGTAAGCCCGCTCATGATTTCCCATCTCATCCATTATATTCGCCTCAAGAAGAGCCGCTAAGGATTGCATCGATTTAATTGCTTTTTTAGTTTCAACAAACTCCTCAACAACGTCACTTATGCTACCTAAATTGATCTCAGGTAAGTCAGGTTCCGCCGTGGCATAGGCCAGGGCTGCGTCTGGACCATCGAGGGCTGGATACCAATCAGGTCCCTCGAGCCGCTCATAGAAGTCTTCCAGAGCATCGATGATATGAGCTTGCATTGAGACGTCGGCCTCATAAACATAAACGACAAGCCTGTTTCCATTGTAGAGCGTCGGAATTGCACCCCAGGTGTGACCCGTACAGAGCATCTGTGCCTGGAGTTGCCAGGGACCCCTGTAGGCAGCTGGCTCGAGCGAGAATGTGGCCTGGGTACATTTGCTCTCGATATCGCCGTCGCCAATAAGTTTAATGGATTTCTGGCCCTGGGGAAAAATTATCTTTTCGCTCGGAGTAAGTGTCTTCACACCATTTTTGACAATGCCGTCCAGGCTACACTCCAAAAAATCTTTCTTGAATGTATAGACCCGATTAATTTCTGTGTCGATATCTGGCAACCCGAGAAGAGCCGCACACTTTACAAGAACTAAACCCTCGAGCAAATTACCCCACTCGGCGGGCTCTCCAGCGACGTATTCTTCCCTGGTAAACCCCTCTACCCCTCGATACGAGAGCTTGTCGTTCAATAAATTGTTGCGACTTTTATAGGGTGATTTGTTCATTAATACGGGAATTTCTGAGCCCGAAACAAAGCGGTTATCTGTAAGTTTTCCTACCATTTCTTACCCCCAAACCACTGCAATAAAAATAAGAATTGCTGCTACCGCTGGTAGGAATAAAAGCTCTGTTAATAGGATGAATAGACTGACTAGGTGAGCCTGTATGTTGTGCTTGGTAGATCTATAGTCATAATATATATTATGCGAATATCGCAGTAGTGTGGAATAGATAAGTTTAATCATTATGAACCTCAATTCAATGTGTTATGCCCTACTGTTAACTCGATAACGGGCGTTTACTAGCTTTCATACAATATCTAAACACTTAGAGATGGCTCGACACAACATGTTGTGTTTTGGCTACTTTGCCCCGTGGTAGTCATTACTGGGGTTCCTGGGCATCAATGTCGAGTGATCTGCGTCGCGTTTTAGCGACGTATGACAGTGATAAACCGAGGACCTCATTAATTGTATCCGATGGGCAATCTTAGTGTCTTCTTTTTGTATCGCTCTTAAATCATCCAGCAATTTCGATAAATGTAAAATACTAGCGTCCAAGTGCTTTTTCGTTAGAGCGGGAATTGTTATACGAACCGCAGACCTACCGCCTAGTGAGTGAGCGTAAGCTGTCTCGTTTCGGAATGCTCTTTGGCGAAACGCGGGGTCAGCCCGTCGTTCGTGCCATTGGTACTCCTCTTTGCTTACATATCTCTCTTCGGATGGTAGGTACTTCTGCTTGCTCATCTTTCTCTCCTTTTCGTAACACTAACGTATCATCTTTTTATCAGATGATAATGTTCACTAAAACTACATTAACCCAACGTCAACTAGCTCCCGACTTGAATAGTTTATAAGCGGCACAGAAGTCAGTGACATGCTTGTTTCGCATCTCCGTGAGCGTTTCCAAATACTTAATGTGAACGTCCACATGGTATTGCGTAGCTTGGACATAACGCACACCTTTGATGTCATATTCTTCCACCCAACCCTCATGAATACAGTCATTCGCAATCTTACAAATTGAGGCTCTGGACACTTTCATAAGGGTCGCAATTTTTGTTGGAGTGTAGTCTAGGTTTACATCAATCTTGGCTTCTATGAAAAATCTTGAACTCATCCGCTTGACGGGGGTTGCGTTGAAGTATCTGCAAATTTTGACAACATTGTCGCCGTAGTTCATAAATTGTTGGCGATCCCACAACTCCTTTTCCATTTGGATATTACTCAACATGTACTGGTTAAATGTTTTGTATGTGGACATATCGGTTTCGACGGTCCATTTATTTTCAGGCATTAAGTTCATTGGATTGACCACTCTGATCTACAGGCGGTGCGTTTTGTGGGTTAGACCAAGATGATTTTGGCAGTGACATATAGTTTCCCGCTGTTTTTTTAACTTTACGAAATTGTCCGTTCAACATTTCAAAAATAAACCGTTTTAAACTCTGGGATGGTATTCCGAATTTGCCATTGACGGCTCCTTGGATTGACCCCGATCTTATGGGCTTTTTATTATAGTGTTTCATTTTTCCTCTCCTTTGGTTACATTTCTTACCGAACTCGCGTACCACTTACTCCCACCCTTAGCGGTGGGTACATTTCGGGCTTCTAAGCCCCTCGCTATATCGTTAAGCGAGACAGCCCCCTTGCTCTTTAAATCGGCAATTATGGGGCGAATAGTTTCTCTAAACTTTTCAGCTTTAGCTAAATTTGCCATTCCCGCAAGTTTATTATTTGAACTCCCTTTCGGCGGTCCAAATTTTTTCCCCGCCTTTTTAGCCCTCTTCAATCCATCTGAAACTTTCCTGGAATGTTCCGCTAACGCAGTTTGGGCCATAGTATTCATACGCTTAATCAATACAATATTTTGACGCTCATCGAGCATCAGTGGATCGTCCGCGACAATCACTTTAACGCGGCTCGCAACGATCTGAGCCAGGGCGTTAAGTGAAAATTGCAGACGGTCAAATGTTGGAGTTAATAGGATTGCCTGGCTATCCTGGGCGACCTGGAGAGCATTTTTTAACTGAGGATAATGTTTAAAATCATCCTCGATAAATTCCTCGATAATTTCCCCGTCGCCTCTCTGCAATATATTTTGCAATTGCTGTCTCAGGTCGTCGCTATCCTCTTCCAGGTAGCCAACGTAAAGACCAAAACGGGGTTTCATTGGGTTCTCCATATGCTATACCCATTCCATTTTATGTGTTTTCTGATTACGCATTTTGATTCCTGTACAGCCATAATCAGCCATCCAATCATCCAGAGGCTCAAATAACTTTTGAGTTAGGTTATCATTTAAATAACCTTTTGCGTACAAAACCTTATCATCATCATAAAGTTCAAAGTAAAATGGATAAGTTTTAGTTTCCAAAACTGTACGCTCTTTTGGATCTTCTCCATCAATAATGTTATGAGTTATAATATAATTTGCCATTATCTTCTCCTCACATAACGGGTTGCTCTTTTCTCATGGACTGTTCGGTTCGCAAAGTCTGTCGCACAACCTTTTGTGCAGAAATATCCTTCTTCAAAATAGTAAGTTTCACCGTCCCAAACTTTAAAACCAAACGATGTTTTACCTGTTAAAATCATGTTGCCCGCGTACTTGTCGTCGTCTTCTCTATACAACAGTGTCCTTTGACCGTCTTCACTTTGCCTATAAAACATGATGTCAGACAAATGTTTCTTAGCTTTTCGGTCGCAACCACTGCAAGTGGCTCGATGATTAAATGTAACACTTGTTGACGGCGTAGATAGTTCTTGCTTCTTTTCATTAGCCATCATGCCTCTCCCAATAAACGCTTAGCGACATTAACCTGGCGGACCTTCAAGAAGTGTGAGTTTCTGAAGAAATGGCGATCCTCGACCGCCC
>Ga0209336_10000154_pt1 | contig 34376 bp, 37 predicted proteins | sample LinPmetageLP32_FD_184042 | JGI IMG/M metagenome (GOLD analysis project Ga0209336, IMG submission 184042) | Marine viral communities from the Pacific Ocean - LP-32 (SPAdes) (version 2) | ecosystem: Environmental > Aquatic > Marine > Oceanic | place: Pacific Ocean | collected 2009-08-23
TAACAGTGACATTCATCGGAATGTCCTTTACAGAAACTCTAGACTTAGCGTAATATAATACCGTGGGTGGGAAACTTTGAGACTTTTTGATCTTGATACCCACCCGCACTAACAGGAGAAAATTATGTATCAAGCTGATATAGCAAACACGAACGTAACCACTGAAGATAAAATTGTTATTGCGGGAAGAGCAAGAGCTTATGGTATTGTACTGAATACTACAGGAACTGCAGGAGACTTTCATTTAAAAGATGGCGGTGCTTCAGGAACTGTAAAATTTAAATACAAAACTACAGGCACAGCTTCAGGCGCATCACCTTTAGTAATTAATTTTCCACAACCAATTTTGTTTACTACAAATTTGTGTGTGGCGTTTGTAACGGAACATGTAACTGTTTGCTCTATATTTCATAGTGGCGGAAATAATACGTAGGAGGCTAAATTATGCCAAATACTACTTCAGGCACTAATGTTTTTGAGAAAACATTTTATATAGATGAGATAATTGAAGAGTCTTATAATCGAATAGGACAATTCGATATGAGCGGTTATAATCTAAAAACTGCTCGGAGATCTTTAAATATTTTATTTTCTGAATGGGGAAATAGAGGTCTTCATTATTGGGAAGTAGCAAATACAAATATCACTTTGGTAAATGGAACTAGCGAATATGTTTTGTTTAGATCCACGGGCGACGGTAATTCAAACGGAGTAACTACTACCTTATCCGCAGCCATAACTACAACTGCACAAACTACAGGAATTACATTAGCTTCAAAAACAGGAATGCCAACTTCAGGCACGATTAATGTTGGATCTGAAAATATTAGTTATACAGGATTTAATAGTTTAGAATTAACAGGAGTTACAAGAGGAGTAAATGGAACTACAGCTGCCACTCACAGTAGCGGAGCTGCAGCAACTAATTTTGTAAATGGTGCTGCTGAAGTTTTAGAAATGTCTTATAGAAATGCATCTAATGTTGATGCACCTTTAGAAAAAATATCTAGATCTCAATATCAAGCTTTATCTAATAAAACTGCAACAGGTCAACCATCACAATATTATATTCAAAGATTAATAGATAGAATTATAATTAGATTATATTTAACACCTAGTAATACTGAAAATGGAAATGTAATTAATTTTTGGTATGAACAAAGAATACAAGATTCAGGTGCTTACACTAATGCAACAAATGTACCGTACAGATTTGTTCCATGTATGTGTGCAGGATTAGCTTATTATTTAAGTTTAAAATATGCACCAGAAAAAACACAAAACTTAAAACTATTATATGAGGATGAGTTGAGTAGAGCTTTAGAAGAAGATGGTTCGTCTACGAGCACATATATTTCTCCTAAAACTTACTACCCAACAACTTAATTATGAGTAATTTATCAAAAGGAAAATACGCATTATTTATTTCAGATCGATCGGGATTGGCTTTTCCTTATCGAGAAATGGTAAGAGAATGGAATGGTGCTAGAGTTCATACTTCTGAGTTTGAACCTAAACAACCACAATTAGAACCAAAACCGTACACTGCAGATCCTCAAGGTTTACCTCATCCAAGACCTGCAAGAGTAGAACCTCCAACTGTAGATTTTTTAAACGATGATCCTTTTACAACTATTGGATCTTCAACTTTAGTTACTGTAGCTCAAACAAACAGCACAATGTTAACAGATGATGCTGTAAGATTTCAAGCAGTTAAAAGCCCTGTCGGAGGAGTTACAACAAACACCTTACAATTAGGGACAACTTTAAATGGAGATGTTACGACAACAGCCAACACTATAGTTTTAAATGATACTTCTATTTTTCCAACTTCAGGATTTGTGGTAATTGAAAAAGTTCACGCTCAAGACGGTACAATTGATGCTGGAAGAATTGAAGATGAAACTGTTCAATACACAGGAGTTTCAGGAAGCAGTTTAACAGGATGTATTAGAGGAACAGCTGCCCCGTTTAGAGGAAAAACTCCACCTAACACAACAGCTAGAACTCATTCAAGCGGAGCTAAAGTGTTTGGAAGCTATAAAATAACAATGATTGAATCTTCTATTCCTTACACAGGACAACCATCAACTTTACCTAGAACTAATAGTTTTACTTTTAATTTAAAATCTAACGCAACATCAACAGAAACGGGAGGCGGTCTTGAAGTTTTGGTAGGACCTGTTAATGTAAGAGCATGACATACGATGAATTAAAAACAAAAATTAGAGACTACACAGAAGTAGACAGTAATGTTTTTACTGATACTATTATAAATGGTTTCATTGAAGATGCTGAATTTAGACTACTTAGAGAAGTTGATTCTGATAATAATAGATTTTATGCTACAGCTACTTTGACTGTAGATCAGAGATATGTTCAAACTCCCGACGATCTTTTAATAGTTAGATCTGCTCAAATTGTAGACTCGAGTGGTGTAGGAGCAGGTACTGAAAGAGACTTCCTAGACTATAGAGATACCAATTTTATGGCAGAATATAACAAATCTGATGCTACAGGAGTTCCAAAATACTATAGCTACTGGGATGAAGAGCATTTGGTTTTTGCCCCGGTCCCTAATGCTACTTACTCAATTCAATTAAATTATATCTTGAAACCACAAGGATTATCTAGTACAAATGCTACTACATACTTAAGTAAAAAATTTCCCAACGGCTTATTGTATGCTTGCCTAGTAGAGGCATATGGATTTTTGAAAGGTCCACTTGACATGCTCCAACATTATGATAAAAAATACGTTGAAGCAGTTAAAGGATTCTCAATTGAGCAAATGGGAAGACGAAGACGAGATGAATATCAAAGTGGTGTTCCTCGAATTGGAAAACAATAAGGAGTTTTTATGGCAATAACACAAGCAGTATGTAGCAGTTTTAAAAAAGAACTTTTAGACGGAGACCACAGTTTCAAACAAACAGGTGGAGACACTTTTAAATTAGCTCTTTACACATCTTCAGCAACTTTAAATGCAAACACAGCAACTTACTCAACCAACCCAGGCGGCGGATCTAATACTGAAGTAGCAAACTCAGGTACTTACTCAGCAGGCGGTAAAGCATTAGTTAACACTGGAACTTCAGTAGCTTCAGCAGTAGCAATAACTAACTTTTCTAATTTATCTTTCACAGGAGTAACTATCACAGCAAGGGGTGCATTAATCTACAACACAACTATGGGAGCTGGTTCAGGTACAACTGACGCCGTAGTAGTTTTAGATTTTGGTAGTGATAAAACTGCAACTTCAGGAACTTTTACAATTCAGTTCCCAGCATTCACAACAGCAGCAGCGATATTAAGAATATCCGGATAATAGGAGAAACCTCCTATGGCGGATAAAACTTACACAGTCACAGTCGCAACGGGGCAACTGTATAATGGCGGTGGCGCAACAGGTAATGTTTATTATCTCGACGGTGTTCGTGATATGGATATTGTGTGGACGCAAGGTGCTACATTAAGATTTAATCAAGACGCTTCATCAAACGATAATCATCCATTATTATTTACAAATGATTCATCAAATCCTAACTCTGGAAGAATAGAAACAGGAGTTGTTTATAATTTAGATGGATCATCAGTTCCTTATTCTGATTACGCTAGTGGAACTTTTAATTCAGCAACAACTCGATATGTAGAAATTACACCCGCAAGCGCACAAGATCTCTTTTACTATTGTTATTATCACGGAATAGGAATGGGAGGAGAACTAGATATTGTTAATGATGCATGGGGATCTTTAAGTTGGAGTACAGGTCCTTGGGGTAATCAAGATGATTTATCATTAACACTTACAGGACTTCCATTAAGTTTAAGTTTACAAAATGTTACAGCCACAGCAGAAGTAAATTCTGGTTGGGGAAGATCTACATGGGGTGCTTTAAGTTGGGGTGTAAGTTTTGCTAACGAAACAGCACAGCCAACTGGAATAGGCATGACCGCCACTTTAGGTGATGAAACAACAGCTGGAGAAATAAATAAAGGTTGGGGCAGAGAAGCTTGGGGTCGACAGGTTTGGGGAGATAATGAAAATTTTGTAGATGTTGATGTAACAGGAATTAGTTTAACAGCTAACCTTGGATCAGTAACAATTAGTGGTGAAATAAATATTGGTTGGGGCAGAAAAGAATGGGGAGAATTAGGTTGGGGTGTAAATACAGCAACCGCCAATGCTTCACCAACAGGAATTGGTTTATCCTCTTCTTTAGGTTCAGTATCTTTAACAACTGAAGTAAACACTGGTTGGGGCAGACAAACTTGGGGTGATTTAGGTTGGGGTATACCTGGAACTACAATCGCTCAAGGTTTTAGTTTATCTGCTAGTCTTGGTTCTGTAACCGCAACTGCTGAAGTAAATGCTGGTTGGGGCAGAAAAACTTGGGGTGAAGGTTTATGGAATAACGATGGAGACAATGTTGGTGTAGCAACAGGATTTGGATTAACTTCAACAGTTGCTGATGTAGGAATATCTACTGAAATTAACGTAGGTTGGGGAAGATCTACATGGGGTGCTTTAGACTGGGGTGGAGTATCTGATTCTATACAAGTAGCACCTACAGGAATAGGTTTAACAGCCTCTTTAGGATCTGGTATTTATACTCCAAATACTATTGCCTCTCCTACAGGAATAGCCTTGACAAGTGCAGTTGGTAGTGTAAGTTTAACAGGAACGGGGACGGTAAGTTTAACTGGAAATAACTTGACAACGTCTACTGGATCGCTTAATGCTTTAATCTGGGAAACCGTCAATACCGGCACAACCGCTACTTGGAAAGAGGTTGACACCGCAGCTTAAATTTAATAAAAATAACAAATCGGAGTAAATAATTATGGCGAATTCAACATCAAGTTTTTTAAAACTTACAGTTCAAGCAACCGGTGAAAACTCGGGAACTTGGGGACAAATTACAAACACAAATTTATTAATCGTAGAACAAGCAATTGCTGGTTATGAAGCAGTAGCTCTTAATGCTACAACAGGTGCAACATTAACAGTTTCTAATGGTGCGGTTTCCAATGGAAAAAATGCAGTATTACAATTAACTGGAACTATTACAACAAACGTTAACGTAGTTGTTCCTGTAGTAGAAAAAGTTTACATCGTAGACAATGCCACTTCAGGCGCTTATTCAGTAACAGTCAAAACATCTTCAGGATCTGGAGTAGTATGGGCTGCAGCTGACAAAGGCACGAAGATGGTCTATGGTGATGGTACGAACATTGTGGACACAGCTTTCACAGAATTATCTTCAGACTTCTCACCGCAACTTTCAGCTAACTTAGACACTAATGGTCAAAATATTATTATTGATAATACAAAAGCTATTTTAGATGAAAACTCTAATGAGCAAATTAAATTTGCTACAACAGGTTCAGCTGTTAACGAATTTTCAGTTACCAACGCTGCATCAAGCGGCAGTCCTGCACTTTCAGTAACAGGTGGTGACACAAACGTTGACATGACGTTAACACCAAAAGGAACTGGTAGAGTTACAATTAATGGTGGTGGAAAAATTCAACAAATAGCAGAAAAAGTAACTATAGCTGCAACGGGTACAACAGGCGTAACTAACTTTGATGTAGTTACACAATCTGTTCTTTACCATACAACAGCAGCTGCTGGTAACTTTACAGTTAACATTAGAGGTGATGGTTCTACAACTTTAAACAATATTATGGACACAAATGAGTCAATCACAGTTGCTTTCTTAGTAACAAATACAGGCTCACCATATTATCAATCAGCTTTTACAATTGACGGATCAAGTGTTACTCCAGAATATCAAGGTGGAGCTGCACCTTCAGCTGGTAACGCTAACTCTGTTGACATATATACGTACACTGTAATTAAAACTGGAAGTGCTGCTTTCACAGTATTTGCGGCTCAAACACAGTTCGCGTAATAACATAGGAGAAGAAAGAACATGCCAATAATTGGAGCAAGAGGCGCAGCCTCAGCAGCAGGATTCGGAGGAATAGGCGGCGGTGGAAAAAGTTTTATTGAAGCCACTGGTGGAACAGTAACTGAATTTGGTGATTATAAAGTTCATACTTTTACTTCATCAGATAATTTTGTCGTTTCAAAAGCACCTCCAACTGCAGGTATTTCTTATACTATTATAGCAGGTGGAGGAGGAGGCGGAGATGGATCTTCTTACACAGTAGGAGGTGGAGGCGGCGGAGCTGGCGGAGTTAGATCAGTTACTGACGATAGCCATCCTGTAACTGCCACAAGTTATCCAATAGTAATTGGGGGTGGAGGAGCTCCCGAAACAAATGGATCAGTTTCATCTGGTTTTTCAATAACTTCAGCAGGCGGAGGAGCAGGTCAAGGTGGATCTGGTTCTACAGGCGGATCAGGAGGCGGTGGAGGCGGCCCTTCAGGCACTGGAGCAGCTGGAAACACACCACCCGTAAGTCCACCTCAAGGTAATAATGGAGGAAATGGTGGCACAGTACCTAACTCTCCTGGAACTACATATAGAGGCGGTGGCGGCGGAGGAGCAACAGCAGTTGGAACTTCAGGCCCACCAGCAGGAGTTGGAGGAGCAGGAACAGATTTTGCACCCATATACGGCACACCCATAGGACCAACAAATACAGTTTTTGGAGGCGGCGGAGGCGGCGGCGCATCTAGAAATACAGGAGCAAGACAACCATCTGGCGGCGGCGGAACTGGCGGCGGCGGAGGCGGCGGCGGTGCTAATACAGGCGGTGCAGGTACAGTTAATACAGGCGGCGGAGCTGGCGGCGGCGGAATGCAAAATGTTTCAGGTGACCCCCCTTATCCAGGTGGATCAGGTGGATCAGGTAGAGTTTTAATAAGGTATTTATTTAAATAAAATTATGGCACACTTTTCAAAATTAACAGAAAATACCAACGAAGTATTAGGAGTAGTTGTTGTAGATAACAACGACATTTTAAAAAATGGTGTTGAAGATGAAGCTACAGGAAAAACGTTTTTAGAAAATGCAGTTAATTGGCCAGCTAATCTGTGGGTTAAAACTTCATATAATACAAAATACAATCAACATAAAGAAGGTGGAACACCATTTAGAGGTAATTTTGCTACAATTGGTTATACTTGGGATTCTGAAAATCAAATATTTTGGCCCCCTAAACCTTATCCTTCTTGGGTAAAAAATATTGCTGAAGCAAGATGGCAATCTCCTATTGGAGATCATCCAAATTTTAAATCAATTACGAGCCCTGAAGATATTTGGCCTGATAACGTAGATAATTCTGAAATGTTAACACCAAATGGTGATGGTAATTCCTATGAGTGGAATGAAACTACTTTGTCTTGGGATATAGCTTAATACACATTATTGAATTATATAATTAAATATTATATAATGATACTATGAAGAAAGACTTACTCAATAAGAAAGAGATATATTATGGAAGTATTAATATGCCTAAATATTTTGAAATAAATAGGTATGAATTAAAATCAGATATATTAATTTCTTTTATTGAAAAGAAAACAATTTCAAAAGATACTTTCAAATATGAATGTTTAGATTATGTTGTAAACCATTCAAAAACACATCAAACATTAATTAATTATATGATTGAACATTTATATCTAAAATATAAATTAAATTTAATAAATGTATTAAGTTTTGCAAATGTTTTAGATAAAAACGAACAATCTTTTTCTAGAAAAATTAAAAATTCTAAATATAAATTAGATAAGTCAAATTATGTTATGGTATATGGAATAGATGTTAATGATGATTGTTCTATTGTATTTGAAGATGAAAATTATTCAAACAATCAAGAACTACATCATTTTAATATAAATAATAATGAGTTTATATTATTTAAATCGACAGAAAGATTTTTTATTTCAAAAAATATTTCAAATAAAAAGAATATATTTTTGATAATAAATTTAGTAGATACATTATATTAAACATGAAATTAATTAATTATTACTGGTATTTTAAATCAGCTATTCCAGAGAGAATATGTGATCAAATTGTTGAATATGGTAAAAGTAAAAACAAAAACACTCTTGGTTTAATAGGGAGTCTTGGTGCTAAAAGAAATACAAAGAAAAAACCTTTAACAAAAAAAGAAATTAAAGATTTAAAAAAGAAAAGAAATTCTAATATTGTTTGGTTATCAGAACCTTGGATTTATAACGAAATTCATCCATATATAAACATAGCAAATAAAAATGCAGGATGGAATTTTGAATGGGATTGGTCAGAGGCTTGTCAATTTACAAAATATGGAAAAGGTCAGTACTACGATTGGCATAATGATTGTTGGGAAAAACCCTATGAAGATCCTAATCCTAATCGAAACGGTAAAATTAGAAAATTATCTGCAACAATTAATTTATCTGATCCAAAAGATTATAAAGGTGGTGAACTGGAATTTGATTTTAAAAATCAAGAACCAAATAAAAAATCTAGTACCAGAACTTGTACTGAAATATTATCAAAGGGTTCTTTAGTTGTATTTCCGTCTTTTGTATGGCATAGAGTTAAATCAGTAACGAAAGGAGTAAGGTATAGTTTAGTGATGTGGAATCTAGGTTATCCCTTTAAATAAAATGATAAAAGAAGAACTATTTAATATACCCATATGGTCAACAGAAATTGAAAATTTTATTGATAAAAAGAAAAAAATTGAAAAGATATTAAAATCTTTTCCAGAAGAAAGAACTGGAATTCAAACATTTTTAACAAATAGGCATATGGTAAGAGAATTTCTTTCTGAAAATTTTTCTAAAGTTTTTAATGAAGAATTATCTAATTTAGTTAAAGATTTAAATAAAAATATAATCGTTGATGATGTTTGGTCCATTTCTTACAAAAAGGATGACTATCATATGACTCATAATCACGGAACCTTGGGTTTGACTGGTATTATATATTTAAATATGCCAAAAAATGCTTCTAACACTTATTATATTCAACCTTGGAATAATTGGATTTCAGATAAAACAAATTATTTAACTTTTCCTATTAAAGAAGGAACCATGGTAATTATTCCAAAATTTATTAATCATTTTACTCTTCCAAATAAATCTAAAAAAATAAAAAGAGTTATATCTTGGGATATGAGTGTTGTGAATTAAAATGAATTTTAAAAAACAAAAATATATAATTATAAAAAATATTATAGATGTTAAATTATGTAAATTTATTTTTAATTATTTTTTATTAAAAAGAAAGGTTGTAAAAACATTATTTGATCAGAAATTTATTTCTCCATTTTCAATTGAGTGGGGAACTTGGTCTGATAAACAAGTACCTAATACCTATTCTCATTATGCTGACATAGCTATGGAAACTTTATTACAAGAGGTTCAACCAATAATGGAAAAACACACCAAATTAAAATTAATCCCTACTTATTCTTATGCAAGAATATATAAAAGAGGAGATGTTCTACATCGACACAAAGATAGACCTAGTTGTGAAATATCTACTACTTTAAACTTGGGTGGCGATCTTTGGCCTATTTATCTTGAACCTTCAGGTAAAAAAGAAAAAGCTGGAATTAAAATTAATCTAAAACCTGGTGACATGCTTGTATATTCTGGTTGTAAACTAGAACATTGGAGAGAAGCTTTTGATGGCAAAGATTGTGCTCAAGTATTCTTACATTATAATACATCTTCTAAAGAAGGTGAAAAAAATAAATTTGATGGAAGACCTTTTCTTGGATTACCTAATCAATTTAAAAAATTATAATGAAAATTGTTAGTAACAAAAATTTTTTATTAACTGTCGATAATCTTTTTACAAAAAAAGAATGTGAACATTTGTTAAACACATACAATAAAAATTGTATTTTACCTGAGAAAAATAGTAATTATAATTATTTATATAAGGATATTGAGGTAAATACTTTTCCCTTTTTGGAAAAGTTAAATAAAATAACTTGTTTGTATAGAGAAAAATATCCAGAATCAGATTTAGTAACAATGCCTTGGAAATTAAATTATTTAAGATTTAAACTATTTAAAAAAGGAAAAAGTTTTATTAACTTTCATTCTGAACTTTCTAAAAATTCTTTTCATAGATTTTTAAGTATTCAAATTTATTTAACAGATCATAAATGTGGTACTGAGTTTTTTAGGACCCATAAAACAATATCAAGTAAAATAGGAAGGGTGTGTATTTTTCCAGCTTATTTTACACATACACACAAAGGTCAACCTGATATAAAAAAAGAAAGAGCAATAATAACTGGTTACTATACTTTTTATGAAAAAATTTAAAATTAATACGCCTTGTGTTCTTTTTAATTTAAAAGAACATTTAAAAATAAAGAAAAAATTAATTACTTTAGTAAATATTACTAAAAATGATTCTCTTACTACAATTGATGAATATCACTCTGATTTAATACATAATTTAGATTTTAATTATTCTACTGATTTTTCAAGAAAATGGGTTATTTTTTTATTAAAATATTTAAATAATTATTTTAAAGATATTGCATTTAATTTAGGCTATCAAAAACATCTGATTAAAAACATTTGGTTTCAACAATATAAAAATGGTGGACAACATGGATGGCATACCCACGGAGGTAATTACACTGGAGTTTATTATTTAAATTTTTCAAATAAATGTGCAAGAACTGAAATTATTGATCCATTTTCTCAAAATAAAAAAATTACAATAAACGCTGTTGAAGGAGATGTAGTTATATTTCCTAGTTATGTTATACATAGAGCTACTAAACAAGTTAACAAAAGTACTAAAACAATCATATCTTTTAATTTAGATTTTGATAAACCTAATCAAAACATATTAAATAAAATTTCAGGTTTAAAACCTCATAACGCTTTTTAAATGTATATGAACAAGAAAATAAAAATAATAGATAATTTTTTAAATAAAAATGATTTAAAAGCTAGTAAAGAATTTATTTTTTCAAAAAATTTTCCTTGGTATTTTAATCCTTTTCAAACATTAGAAAATAAAGATTCTTCTTATTTTTTTCATATTTTTTATGTTAATTATAAAGTTAATTCAAATTATTTTAATTTAGTCGAACCTTTTATTAAAATTTTAAATCCACTATCTTTAATTAATATTAGAGCTAATTGTGTTATAAATAGGAAAAAATCAAATTCTGATTTTCATACAGATTCATTTGATTGTACTAAATTAAATCATATGACTTCTATATTTTATTTTAATACAAATAATGGCCATACTTTGTTTAAAGACAAGTCTAAAGTTAAATGTGTTGAAAATAGAATGGTTATTTTTCCATCTAGTTTAGAACATAAAGCAGTTGCACAAACAGATACCGAAAGAAGAATTGTTGTTAATTTTAATTTTTTTCCTCGTGATGATAATAAAAAAATTTTCTAGGTTTTTAACAGGAATAGAATATCCTAAAGAAAAAACCTCCTGGAATATTGCGGGTATGATAAAAGGTAGTAATGCTTTTTATAGATTTGATGTTAGAAAAATGTTTAAAATGCCGGATGGAACACCAGCACAGAGTGGACGTCTTGATACAAAAGCTCAAAAAATGGTTCTTGAAAGTGAAAAAGAATGGCTTATTCTAGATCTTGAAGAGCTTCATGAATATATACGTAGAGAAAAGAAGAAAGAACTCTACATAAACGATTTGATACCCAAGCTAGAATGGACTATATTTTTGACCAAAAACTAGTATAGTGAGTTATTATGGCATTAAAAAAAGTAAAATTCCAACCAGGTTTTGATAAACAAGGGACTCCCGCTGCCGCTCCAGGTAAATGGGTAGATGGAGACTTTGTTAGATTTAGATATGGCATCCCTGAAAAGACTGGGGGTTGGCAACAATTAACGAATGATCAAAATACTATACCTGGTGCTGCGAGAGCTCAACACACATGGACATCTTTAGCTGGAGAAAAGTATGCAGCCATAGGAACATCTCAAGGTTTATTTTTATATTACGGAGGTGCCTTTTATGATATTACGCCTTTGGACACTGCAATTACTGGAGGTACTTTTACAACTTCAGCTGCAGCCGCTGCTACAGTAACGATCAACAAAGCGGGACATGGTTTAGAAGCAGGAAGATATATTACTTTATCTTCTGTTTCTATGGGAGCTAACACAACATTAGGATCTTCTGATTTTACTACTTACGCTTTTGAAGTTTTAACTACAGCAACCAATTCTTTTACTATCAGCTTAACTAATCCTGCAGCCGGTGTTACAACAACAGAGAACAATGGAACAGGAATGGCTGCAAGTGGAGCCTGTACCATTAATCCTTACTTTATTGTTGGACCTACAACTCAAACTCTTGGTTATGGTTGGGGCACTTACTTATGGGGCGACTCTACATGGGGCACGGAACGAGCAACTTCTAATGTTGTTCTAGAACCAGGTAATTGGTCGTTAGATAATTTTGGAGAAACTTTAGTGGCTACAATAACTAACGGTAAATCTTTTACTTGGAATGCTGGAGCTACAAACGCTAGAACAATAAGAGCAGCTGTTATGACAGGAGCTCCTACAGCTTCACGGTTAACAATTGTGTCTGAAAAAGATAGACATTTATTTCATTTAGGAACAGAAACAACAATTGGAGATAGCTCTACGCAAGACCCAATGTTTATTAGATTCTCTGATCAAGAGTCAACATCTGTATATCAGCCAACTGCTATTAACACAGCTGGAACATTTCAATTGGATAAGGGAAACAAGATTGTAGCCGCTGTGCAAGGTAAAGATTATATTTTAATTTTGACAGATCAAGCAGCTTATGTTGCTCAATTTGTTGGACCACCATTTACATTTAGTATTAGACAAGTTGGAACCAATTGTGGTTGTCTTGGACAACACGCTGTAGCTTTTGCACAGGGTTCAGTATTTTGGATGGGTCGTTCAGGAGGCTTTTTTCAATTTGATGGTACCGTTAAACAATTACCTTGTTTAGTTGAAGACTTTGTATTTACTACAGGTGATGGAAATTTAGGTTTAAATTTTAATGCCACTGAAATTGTTTATGCAGGTCATAATAGTTTGTACACAGAAGTGAAGTGGTTTTATCCAAAATCAGGATCTACACAAATTGATAGAGTTGTTACTTATAATTATGGTGAAGCAAGTTGGTATACAGGATCTTTAGATAGAACAACGTATCAAGATGCAGACGTCTTTAATGAACCTTACGCAACTGACTATATACCAAAAGATCAAAGTGGAACCAACGATCCGTCTGACGTTCCTTTATTTCCTATATCTGGAATTACTGACACTTACGGAGCAACTGTTTATTATTGTCACGAAAAAGGTACAGATCAAATTAATAGCACAGGTACGAGTGCTATTGCTGCGTTTATTAGATCCTCTGACTTTGATATTGACGATGGTGAATTTATAATGTCAATGAGTAGATTTATTCCTGACTATAAACAAATTGTAGGTAACTCAAAAATCTCATTATTTATTAGTGATTTTCCATCTCAGACACAAACCGTATCACCCCTAGGGCCATTTACTATTACAAGCTCAACTACTAAAATAGATACTAGAGCTAGAGGTAGATTGTTAAGTGTAAAAATAGAGAACGAATCAGTAGGAGAGACTTGGAGATATGGATCTTTAAGACTTGATGCACAACCTGATGGTAGAAGATAGTGACTAAAATTACATCATACATACCGGAACCTACACCAGAATATAATCCACAAAATCAAAGACAAATTCTAGAATCCTTGACAACAATGAAGCAACAGCTTAATACTACATTCTTGAATGAACAAAAGGAAGAACTAGAAAGGTTTAATTTTTTTAATGGCTAATATTTATCTAAACGCTAAAAAAGATTTAACTGATACAAACCTTACAATTTTGTATACTTGTCCTGCTAATTCTAGAGCTATTATAAAATCTTTGTTAGTAACTGAAGATGCTAACTCAGGAACAGAAATTAATATTACACTAGTCGATGCTTCCGCAAACATCTTTAACATTGTTAAAGATAAAACTATATCAGCTAAAGCTACAGAACAAATTCTTACAGAACCATTAATTATGATGGAGAATGAAATTTTAAAAGTTCAAGCAACTCAAGCAAATGAGTTATTTGCAATAGCGTCGATTTTAGAAATGAATAGAGATGACAACTAGAATAAAATGCAAAACTGTTTATACTTGGCGTAATACGAAAACAGGAGAAATTTTTAAAGAAGAGAAAGAAGGATCTGATATTGTAAAAGATTGTACAGTAGTGGTAGATCCAGAAGGATTAGAACTAATACAGAAAGTAATGAATCAAAAAAATGATGAACCAAAGTCCTAAAGGCGGAACTGAATTACAATTAGAATACCTGTCTAAATACGTTGATAAAGACTTATTAGATAAAGTACAGATTACAACATCTGTGCCTGAAAAGATTCCATTACATCCAACTAAACCGAATGTATTATGGCAAAAGAATTCTTGGGATCAGCCCAATATCTACCCCTGGTTTAATGATCCCAAGAATACCAACAAATATGATATGTACGTATTTAATTCTCATTGGAACTTGGAACAATTTCGTAAAGTATTTAAGATGCCTTTAGATAAATGTACTGTAATTAAAAATGGTATTGATGAAATACCTATGAGAAAACCCTATCAAAAAGGTGAACCCATAAAGCTTATTCATCATTGCACACCTTGGAGAGGACTATCTGTATTGCTTGGTGCTATGCAACTTGTAAAGAGTGATGTAACTTTAGATGTTTATTCTAGCTGTGAAGTATATGGAAAAGAATTTGCTGAAAAAAATGATCCTCTGTATCAAGGTTTATATGATCAAGCTAAACAATTAAAGAATGTAAATTACATAGGATACAAACCCAATAGTTATATCAAAGAGCATTTAAAAGATTATCATGTATTTGTTTATCCAAGTATATGGGAGGAGACTTCTTGTATCTCGGCTATTGAATCTATGGCTGCAGGTCTTTACTGTGTGCTCACGGACTTTGGAGCTCTCTATGAAACTTGTGCTGAATATGCTTTGTACATTCCCTTTGATGATAACTACAAAGCTTTATCTCAAAAATTTGCTTATGCTATTGATGCGGTCGTACCAACATTATCTGACCCTTCTTTACATGAACATTTAATGTTACAATCAGAATACGCAAGAAAGTATTATGGTTGGTCTAAGCAATCTATCAACTGGAAACGAACATTGGAAGGATTACTAAATGCAAAATAATGAACCGATATGGTTTGGCGAAGGCGTTGAAACCATAGACTTAACTAATAAACCTACAATGGTAAACCCTAAATATAAAATTATGGTATGTACACCAATGCATGGTGGAGCAAGTATTCACTACGTACAAGCTATGCTTAAGTTTCAACAAGCTTGTATTATAAATAATATTGTAGTTAGCTTTACCTTACTTAAATCATCATTAGTTCAACAAGGAAGAAATTTATGTGTGGCTGATTTTATAAGCCACAAAGATAATTATACTCATCTTTTATTTATAGATTCAGACATAGACTTTCAACACAAGACTATTTTTACTATGTTAGAAAAAGACAAGGATATTGTAGCTTGTCCTTATCCTATGAAATTTTTAGATTGGGATAAGATGTTTAGAAAGCTTCAACGACATGGAGCTAAAGACGCTGATTATATGTCTAAACTAGGTTTTACTTTTCCAATTAAAATGAAAGATCCTAAGAAGTTTAATGTAGAAGAAGGATTAGTAGAAGTTACACATGCTCCTACAGGATGTATGTTAATTAAAAGAGGTGTTATTGAAAAGATGATAGAAGCTCATCCAGAGTTAGAGATATATCAACCCACTTTTATTAACGGAAAAGAAACTAAAAAAGATAATATGTATAATTTATTTGAGTGTTTACATGACCCTAAAACTAAAAGATATTTTGGAGAAGACTTTGGTTTCTGTCAAAGATGGTTGGAAATGGGCGGTAAAACTTATCTTTATGTGTTAGACTACATTACTCATGTAGGAGATCATCAGTATTGTGGTCGTTTTTGGGATGAACTAACAGGCCTCAAAACAGTTGACCCTGTTAAAAAAATCAAATAAAGTCTTATATTACAGGATTCTGCGCCTGCCTAACAATTAATTTAATGGAAATTATGGCTATATCAAGATCACAAATGCAAAGACAATTACAAAATCGGGGAGGTATTACTAACCTTTCACCGAGACAAAACTTTGGTTTAGGTAGTTCTTTGAAAAAATTTGTACGTAAAATTATACCTAACGAAGTTTCAAAAGTAGCCACAGCAGCAGCCCCCTTTGTTGCACCGTTTAACCCTGCTCTTGCAGCAGGTATGGCAGGTATAGGATCCTTTGATCAAACAGGTAGTATGAGTGATGCATTTAAAAGAGGTGCATTAACTTATGGTGGTGGTCAAGCAGCAAGATATATTGGAGGAGCAGGCTTTCAAGGCAATCCTTTTCAAGGAAATGCTTTAAGTAATTTTACATCATTCTCAAGTCCATTAGGAACACAAACAGGTTTAGGTAAAATGTTTGAACAAAGAAGAGTAGCTAATATAGGAAGAGATCTTAAAGAGATTGGTGAAGTTCAAGGATTAACAGGATCTGATGTAGGTGGAAATATAACTATGGCTGAATCAGCAGGAGGTAATATTGTTGATGAAGTTGCGTTAGATGTTACGGGAAATACTACTGAGAAAATAAAAGAAAATGTATTTAAAAGAATAATGAACGACCCAAGTGTATCTAATATAGGTAATGAAGCTTTGAACGCTGCTAAAAAAGCAGGTAAAGCTATCTTCTTTGACAAAGACGGTAACTTAGATAAAAATGTTTTATTAGGAACAATTGCTTTTACTGCTTCTTACGCAGAAGCAAAATCATTAGCGAATGATGTAGGTGTAGATTTAACTGAGTCTGAATATGACGAAACAAGAAAAGCAGAAAAACAAGAACAATATGCAGCTGATTTACAAAACTTTTTTGGCGGAAGAAAAGATGGTGGTCGAATAGGTTTTGAAAACGGTGGTATTGATATGATGGCTTTAGAGAAAAGTGTTAGGGAAAACCCTGAAATGGTAAATGAAATTACAGACTTTGAGGCTGGTATCTTTGAACCTAGTGAGCCAACAGACCAAGGTCCTTTCCCTATAGATAATGAAAAAAGAGATTTAATAATTTCAATGTTAGAAATGGGGACAGATGTAGATATAGTTAAACAAAAAACTAATGCATCAGATGAAGAAATGGGTGAAGCCATAGACGTTTTTAAATCTTTCAAAGCCGATGGTGGCAGAATAGGTTTAAGAGAAGGAACAGGTAGTAAAAAGAAATATGGTACGGGTATCCTGTCAGGAGTAAAACAAATAGATCCTTTGCAATCAGGTCTTAATGAATTGAAAATGGCAGGTGGTTTACCTATGGGCTTTACAAGATTAGAAAAATCTTTTTTATTTAAAAATTTAGCTAAGTTAGGCGGAGCAGATAGATCTTTTACAATGCCTCAACTATACAGAATATTAAGTAATCCAGGTAGGTTTCCTAGAGATGCTCAAGCATTAAAAGCTTTTTTAAAAATTAAAGGTTATCAAAAAGGTGGGGATGTAGGAACAGGATCTGAAGTGCCTGTAAGAACAAATGAAGCAGGAGTTAAAGAATTAGATTATAGACAATCAGGTGGCTTTGTACCTGTAGGAGTTAAAGAAAAAGCAGATGATGTCCCAGCAATGTTATCTAAAAATGAGTTTGTTTTAACAGCTGATGCCGTTAGAGGTATAGGCGGAGGCAGTGTTGAAAAGGGCTCAGAAAAGTTATACAACGTAATGAAACAAGCAGAACAGGTAGGTAAAGCATAATGGCAACAACATACGAAACACTTAGTAGACGAGCACCCTTTTTAGAAGCAGCTCAAGAAGAATACATAGATTTATTAACCAAACAGGTGGGTAGAGCACCTGGTACAACGGGTGTGCCTACATTGTCTGAATTAGGTCCACAAATAGCGGATCAAAATGTTTTAACTCAACAAGCTCAACAAGCGGCGGCCACACAAGCTGGTTTAGGTCAATTAACTTTTGGAACAGAGGGACAATTAACAGGAGTTGGCACAGGTACAGGCGTAGCTGGATTTCAACCTTTCTTAGATCAAGCAGCAGCTTATTCAGGACCAACAGCTTTTCAAGCTTTTATGTCTCCGTATCAACAACAAGTTATGGATACAACACTACGAGAGTTTGATGTTCAAGCACAAAAAGGTATACCAGCACTTCAAGCCCAAGCGGTAGCGTCCGGAGCATTTGGCGGTGGACGAGAAGGTGTTGCATTAGCTGAGTATCAATCAAATTCAGATAGAAATAGAGCAGCACTACAAGCACAATTATTACAACAAGGTTTTACTCAAGGTAATCAATTAGCAGCGCAAGGTTTTCAACAACAAAAAGGATTAGCATCTTTACAACCATCTTTAATTGCAGCTAACGTTCAACAATTAGGCGCAGCAGGTACAGGCGGATTAGCTTATAATCAAGCGTTATTAGATGCTCAACAACAACAATCTCAATTAGCTTATCAAGAACCTATCAATAGATTAAATGTTTTAGGCACAGGATTAGCTTCTCAAGCTGGTGGTATACCAATCTCAACTCAAACTGTACAACAAGGCGGAGGTGGTGGCGGAGCTGGACCATTATCACAAGCTCTTTCAACAGGCTTACAAGCTTATGGCTTGGGAACAATATTTGGAGGTAAATAATGATTTTAAAAAGACCTTCTTTTAGACGTGGTGGTAGTTCAGGTATTGGCTCTATAAGATCTAATTATTCTATAGGTGGTGGAATTATTCAAGGAAATCCTATGGGAAGTAGAACAGGTTTTGTTTCTCCTTTTCCTGGAATGGAATACTACGGTGAAAAACCTAATATAAGAACAAATCTACCTCAATCAACTCCTTTTGGAAATTTTATGAGAGGAGCCGTTTCTTATGGTGCACCTATAGTAGCTCAAACAGGATTAGCTTATCTTAATAAACCTAAAACATTAGAAGAAAAAAGAGTAATGCAACTAATTTCAGATGAAAATGCTCTTAGCGGAGAAGCAACAATGCCTAGCACACTTAAAGAACAAGATGCAAGAAGATTAAAAGCTTCTAAAGTAGGCGATGAGATTAGCTTTACAGACGCATTTTTCTTAGACCCTGAAACAAAAACATATCCTAAAATATTAGGTAGAAGCGAGGATAGAATAAAACTTGCACAAATAGAAAAACAAAAGAAAATAGATGAAGAACTAGATAAACCTCTAATGTCAGGAGATCCTACTCAGTTTACAGGTGAGGATGAACTTACCGATTTTGAAACACTAAAAGCGGCTCAAGGACCTGAAAGACCTGAAATAAATATTACTGAAGAGAGTTCTATTAGTTTAGATCCTAAAGAAGAGATTAGAAAAGAAGCAGATTTTTTAAAAGATTTATTAAAAAATGAAAGTCTTACAAGAGGGGAGAACGCTTTAATAATAGCAGAGGCTATTAAAGGAGGTGGTTCATTAAGTGATAAAATATCCAAAGCTGCAGACCTAGCTTTACCAACTGTTAGAAGAAGAGATAAACAAGATAAAGCAATTACTTTAAAAGCTTATGAATTATATAAAAGAAAAGAAGCCGAAGCTATCAAAGCAGGTAAAGCTACTCCTGAGATGAAAAATATTAAAACAATTGCTGAAGCAAGAAAAAGAAAAAACAATGATGAGAGACCAATAAGAGTTATTATGGATGAAGTTATTCTTGAACAACAAGGTGGTAAAGAAGGAACTAAAATAGTAACAGCTGCAGCTAAAGAGATTATAGATATAACAACTAGCATTGATAAACAAAGAGGTTTATTAGCAAAAGAAACTAACGAAAACAAAAAGAAAAAAATATCAGAAAAAATTGTAGCACTTCAAAAAGAGTTAGGAAGATATGCTACGTTTGATGGCTTTGATGAAATATACAGAGGTTATAGAAAATTATATTTAGCGGATGGTGGTAGAGTAAATAGAGCAAACGGTTCACCAATGGAAGGAGAAACAATGGAGGTAGCAGAAACAATTGCTGATACACCAGGTGCTCCCACTCCTGAAAGACAAGTTCTTAAATTATCTTACGCTGAATTAAGAAATAAATTACCAAAAGAAATAACAGATGATGTTGTTGAGCTATTAGCCAACAGCACGGAGGCATTACAAGACTTTGCTTACATTACAACGCAAGATGATGTAGGTAACTTCAATGTTAAATATGGAGTCAACTTAGTCATTCCTCCAGCAACCGCATAGGAGAAACATGGCTTTTGAATCATTTAAGGGCTTTAGCAACAATCAAGTAGAACAGCCGAGAGGCTCAGACGTTGGCTTTACAGATTATCTTATAGATCTTCCTGTTGGTGCAGTTAAAGGTTTAAGTCAAGCTGTACAAGGTTTGGTATCTTTAGGTGCAATGCCTATTGATTATCTTGCTAATACAGATCTTCTTACAAAAATAAATGAAGTCTTTGATACGATTACTCCTGATACTAAAACAGCTGTCGGAGATATTACATCAGTCATTACACAGTTTGGTGTTCCCTTCGGTGCAGCCGTAAAGATTGCAGGTGGTATTACAAAATTAAAAGGCATAAGCACCATGACTCAATTAGGTTCTTTGCCCACCAAAGCAGCTAAGGGAGCAGAGCTTGTAAAGAGAGCCGGTTACTTTGGAACGATAGGTGGTGTTACAGACTTTGCTGTATCAACACCCGATAAACTTGGAACACTTTCAGATTTAACGGGTCTTACAGAACGAACAGATCTATCAGGGTTGAGTGGTAGAGAAAGAGCTGTCGAAGAATTAAAAGGTAAATTAAAATTTGGTGCAGAGGGTGCTTTAATTGGAGGCGCTGTTCCTTTATTGCCAACAGCGGCAAGTGTTGGATTTAGATATGGTATTATACCTGGCGCAAAAGTTGTAGGCACAGTAGGTGGTAAAGCTTTAGAATATGTAGTGGATAAACCTTTAACATTAGCTATCAACGCTATCGTAGGTAAAAACGAAAAAAGTATTTTACAACAATCTTTAATTAAATCAGGATCACTTCTTAAAAAAGGCGCAGAGAAGGCAGGACTTACAGGTGATTGGAGACATAGACCCATAGATAGCGGTGCTATATCTCTTGTTAAAAGAAATCTAACTAGATTAGCAGATCAATTCAAATCAGCTAGAGGATTAACAGGTGAATTAAAATCTGTGCAAGACTCAGCAATAACTAAAGTAGCTGGTCAAGAGAAAACTTTAAAAAATATTGCGGGTCAAATAGAAGACGTTCAAAGAAACATTGTTAAAGATTTTAAAATTAAATTTGATAGTGGTGAGTCTATTTTAAAATTACAGGTAGAAAATAGTAAAATAAAAGATTTTATCTTAGCTTCAGGTAAAACTGCGGATGACATATTAGAAACTATTCCTAAAGAAGCAAGAGCAAACACAAAAAAACTAAAAGAAATTATTACAAAAACAAACGACAAGTATAAAATTTTTGGTGCAGATATTAAGAAGATGGCTATGTTAGATTATGATAGCTACACAAAACAAAGGTTTGGTGCTTTTAATAATAAAAAATTTAGATTTAATCCTTTATTAGAAAACAAAACATTTGATTTTTTTAAAGCACAAATGAAAAAAAATCCTGAAGTCATGGCACCTTTAATTAAAGCTGCGGGAGGTAATGCAAAACAATTAGATGCGCTATTAAGTCAACAGGCTAAAAATAAATTACTTAATTTTAAAAGTACGGTTATTCAAGATAATTTAAATCCTGCTACTATATTTAATTATATAGCTAAAGCTTCTGACGTAGATCCTAAAGCTGTAATGGGAGGAACAGAAACTGTTCCTGATGTAATTAAAAAAATATTATCTGTTGAAGAAGGTAGAACAGCAGGCGAGTTAATTAAAAAAGGAGCAAAAGATGCTTCGGGTAAATTAATTACAAAAGATGTTGAAACGTTTAATTCTTTAGGTGCAGGTCTTGATGTTGTTTTAAATCAAAGTAAACAAATGTATAGTAAGGCTGCATTTGATGATTACATTAAAACAGGTTTAAATACAGTAGCCAATCCAAGAGGATTAATACACACAGCAGAATCAATTGCTCGGTTAAATTTAAGAGATGGTCCAGGTATTATGCCTAACTTAAAAAATATAGCGGCTAGAGAAAAATTACCTGATGCTGTTACAACAAGTGAAATATTTAGTGGTCAATACTTTGCAGCACCTGAGATAGCAAATGCTTTAGTAGGAGCAAAAGAAATTACAAGTAGTTTATACAGCGTGCCTTTTTACAAATCATTTATGGCATTAAAAGCAGGAGCACAGATCTCTAAAACTATTTTATCACCAATGACACAGATAAGAAACTTTACAACAGCTTCTATGTTCCCACTTGCAAATGGTTTAATTGGAGGTCGAATAGGATTTAAAGATGCATGGGGTTTAACAATTGGAGATATCTTTCAAGGAGCAAAATCAACTCCTGAAAAAATAGCAAAGATTGAAAGACTTATTGAACGTGGAGTTATTGATCAAAACATAAATGTTCAAGAGATGAGAAGAGTTTTAGAAGCAACTAAAGATGGAAAAATAAGTTTTAATAAAATGATGAACACACCCGTCATGCAAAAACTTACAGACATCTATCAAGGAGCTGATAACTTTTGGAAAATATACACAGATAACTTTTATCAAGGCAGTTTAAAATCTGCTTTTGGTGATCCTGAAGCTATAATTACAGGAGCAAAAGCAGGAACTCAAGCAGCTAAAAATGCAGATACATTTTTTAGAAACTATGATGAGTGGTTTGAAACAATAGCGGGTAGAAAATTAGATAGAGTTGATGCTTTATCGGGTTTACCAAAAACACCAAAAGAAATAGCTGAAGAAGCATCTGCTTATTTAGTTACCAACACTGTACCGACTTATAGTAAAGTACCATTAATTATTGAGAACGTTAGAAACTTACCACTAGGTAACTTCGTAGCGTTTCCTGCTGAAATATTAAGAACAACATCAAATATCGTATCGATTGGTGCAAGAGAACTTACAAGTACAAATCCTTTTATCAGACAAATGGGTGCAAGAAGATTAGTTGGTGTGTCTTCAGTATTAGGAGGAATTGGCTACACAACTAAAAAAGGTGCACAATATTTAACAGGAGTAGATGATGACACTATGGACTCTTTCCAAAGGTCTTTCGCTCCACCATATCAAAAAAACTCAACGTTAATACCTATGTCATCGCCAGATGCAAATGGTAAATTTAAATATTACAATTTTTCATACTCTAATCCTTATGACACTTTAGTTGCGCCTGCGAACGCCGTGTTAGCAGCTTTTAGTGAAGGAAGATTAAGAAAAGATAATGCAACTTCTATTGTTATGGATGCTTTGTTTGGCGGTGCCATAGATCCTAATAAAAGAAAAGGTGCGATCACAGAATTTTTACAACCTTTTATTACAGAGTCGATCGGTACTGAGAGAGCATTTGACGTAACTGTAAGAGGTGGCAGAGATTCTAGAGGTAAAGTAATTTACTATGAACAAGACGGTGCTGATGTAATTCTTGCAAAATCTTTAAATCATATCTTAGGTGGTTTATCTCCAGGTGCTGTAACATCTTCTTCAAGAATATGGGATGGTGCTACAGGAAGATTTAGTGACTATGGAACTCAAAAAGACATGAGTGATGAAGTTGTAGCTTTATTATCAGGAGTTAGAGTTGAAGAAGCAAAACCCTTAGCAAGTGTTCCTTTTATTCTTACATCATACAACAAAGATAAAAGTAATGTTAGAAGTAAATTTTCAAGAAAAGCATACTCTGCTAGAACTACACCTGAAGAAAAATTAGGAGCATTCTCACAATATATTGTAGAAAGTTATGACTCTCAAAATAAAATGTATCAAATTGTCGAAGACGCACAAAATTTAGGTATTGGTCAGAGAGAACTAAGAAAATTATTTGAAAAAAGATTAACTAAAACAGAAACAAGAGCTTTATTTAGAGGAGAATTTAAACCACCAACTTATAGTAAAGATGCATTTAAATCTACAGTCGAAAGACTTGAAGGTGAAAATCCTTTTGAAGCAGCAAAAATTGAAGAACAAAACGATGTAGTTATGGATATTTTTGATGATGTCCAAAAAGATTTAAGAAGATTTGATTTAGGTCAATCTTTAGATATATTACAACTTGAATTAGATGAATCATTAAGTCCAGGTGTAGAAGAAACTAGAGATCTTAGAAGTAATTTAGTTGCACCAACAACAGGTATTGAACAAGTTGCTGAGTTACCTCCTCCTCCACAAATAGGAGCGCCGGTAAATCAACAAGTGGCTGCCGCAGGTAATAGTGTAGGCAATCAATTTAACTTATTTGCTAATAATCCTAACGCGAGAATATTATTTCCATTTGGATAGATTATGATTAAACCAATAGAAGGACTAGAAGAGATATATCAAAGTAAATTTTTTTCTCCTGTGAAAACAGGGATTAATTTTATTGGTAAAAATTTAACAGGGATTCCTTTAGTTGGAACAATAGCATCGGGTATAGGATCTATGTTTCAACCTATGTCTCCAAGAGATAAACTTATGCAGTCACAATTTTCTGTTGGTGGTAATCCACAATTAGTTTCTACCTATGGTGATAACAGATCTGGTAACTTAGGAGGACAAGATCCTTACGGTATTAACACTGTTTCTATGTTTGGAAACTACCCTGTGTATGCTCAAGACAAAGTTGCACAATTAGCAGCCAAAGGAAATCTAACACCTTTTCAACAACAGAAAATGCAATTTTACCAAGATGTTATTAACGAAGAGTCAGCAAGAATAGATAGAGATTATCCAGGCGGAACAACTTTTGATTTTACAGACTATGAACAAGACACCGGAGGAGAGGTAGGAGGCGGAGGAGGATACAGTCAATCATCAGTAGATGCCGGAGTTCAATCAGCGGAGGACGATATATAATGACTAAAGACAATGCACTACAACGAATAGACTCACATGAAAAACTCTGCAGAATTATGCAGAAGCAGACTCATGACAAAATTCATAAATTAGAATCACAAATTACAAGAGTAGAGAGAATATTATTAGTATCTATGGGAGCAGTCATTACAGGTATGGGTGGTGTTATTTTAGTTCTCTTACAAAAACTTTAGATCCAATCTTTTAATTCTTCACCCATAATTTGATTAGCAATATTTATTTTTTTACGTAAGGCTTTTACAATTCTTTCATCAACAGTCTTTTCACAAATAATATCTACATAAGTCATTTTTCTTTTTTGACCTATACGATTAATTCTAGCTTCTGACTGTGTTCTTTTCTCAAGGTCGTAACCATTAGAATAATAAACCATAGTGTCAGCTTCAGTTAACGTGATACCATAACCACCCGTTTGAGGCGTACCAATAATAAATCTAACTTCGCTCTCAGGATCTTGAATTTGTTTTATAGCTTTCTGTCTATCGTCTGTAGACGTGTCACCATAGTAAGTAACATAAGACTTATCCCCAAATGTTTTTTTAACATGTTTAACTATTGTTGCTATATCGTTCCTCCAATGTGCCCATATTACAACTTTACCCTGTGCTTCGTTTAACACATCAATCAAAGCGTTGACTCGGTCATTTTTAATCTCAGTAACTTTTCCTGTATCAGATTTAAAATGTCCGCAGGTAATTTGTTGTAAACGCATTAGCTGCACCAAAGCTGTAGCTGTACTCATGGTCTCTCCATCTTGAATAGCCAAAGCCATTTTCTTCATTTGATCATATAATTTTTGTTGTTCCGGTGTGAGCTGTATAATTCTTTTTTGATAAGTATAAGCAGGTAGATCTAAACAATCTTCTTTTAATACTCTGTAAGAAAAAGGTTTAATTTTTTCTGATAGTTCTTCTAGGTTCTTATACCCCACTACAATCTGTACGGATCGTCCACCAAAATTAGCTGTAGCCATTTTAGCATAACGAGTTCTAAACGTGTAATAAGATGAATGGCCTAACAACCAAGGATCAAGGAACTCACATTGTTTATATAAATCTAATGGTGATTTAGTTACAGGAGATCCTGTAAGTATTCTTCTATACTTAGACATCTCACCAAGCTTTACAATATTTTTAGTTCTCTTCGCATCAGGGTTTTTAATAGTAGTTGATTCATCTATAGCCATTAGCGTGCTGTGAGAGTTTAAAAATCTTTCTGCAAACTCTACACCTTTTGATGTACTAAAAGCTTCTACATTCATAATTAAAATATGAAGATCTTCACCTGTTTTAAATAAACTATTTAATAATAATTTTTGTCTCTGACTTTGAGTTGCTTTCCATAAGACTGTGTTAGTTTCTATATGATCAGGTAAATGAGTTGGTATCTCACTATCAAACCAATTTTTATACACACCCTTTGGTGCTATTAATAAAGCTCCATTGATCTTACCTTTATCATAAAGCATAGCGATATTATCAAGAAGTACCTTAGATTTACCCGTACCCATTTCCATAAAGTACGCAAATACCTCTTTATTCCAAGACATTTCTAATGCCTCAAGCTGATGCCCGTAAGGTTTCGTTTTAAATTTATAATTCATTTTTCTTTCTTGCAATGTCTTACAATAATTATTATAACTAGTCAAGAAAGGTTATGAAATGTTAGGATCTATAAACACACCTATGAACAAAGGTGTATCTTCAGTAGTCTACGTAATACAAGAATTACCAGGGACCAGAATAGGCGCTCCAAAATTTAATATTATGGGGGCAAGTAGGTATGGTAAAATAGTAACACTATTACCTGAAAATTCACAAATTATATTATCACCAGGACCATTGATTTATAAATTAAGAAAATTATTAAAAGACTATAAATCCACAGACTATTTATTATTGACAGGAGATCCTGCAATTATAGGTGCAGCGTGTTCTATAGTTTCTGATCTTACCAATGGTAGATTCAATCTATTAAAATGGGATAGACAAGAAAAAATGTACTATCCAATAGAAATCAATCTATACGAGAAGGGTGAGATTGAAGAAAAATCTTGACATAGGATATTAATCCATTATATATAACTTATGAAAGGAGAAAACAAAAATGATAAATCTCGAGGAAGACAAGTTAGAGTCGTTAGCGAATGTTAATGACGCTAAATCTTTATCTGCGCAATGTGTAAAACTTCAGGCAACTGAAACAGATCTCAAAGCTGCAGAAGAACAAGTCAAAAAACTAAAAAAAGAGGTAGACCATTTGTCTGGTGAAGTCATCCCAACGATGATGCAAGAGATGAATTTAGCTACTTTAAAATTAGCAGACGGTTCCGCTGTTGAAGTGAAACCCGTCTACGGTGCTTCTATTCCTGTTGCAAAAAAGGAAGAGGCATTTAACTGGCTTCGTAGTAATGGCCTAGGGGACCTTATTAAAAATGAGGTAACCGTTTCCTTCGGTCGTAACGAAGATAACAAGGCAGCAGAATATGCTGGTCTTGCACAAGGTCAAGGGTATCAACCTGTCCAGAAGTTAAAGGTTGAACCTATGACACTTAAAGCATTAGTCAGGGAGCGTATCGAAGCTGGACAAGATATGCCCTCTGACCTATTTAACGTGTTCGCAGGAAACCGAACAAAAATAACAAGGAAATAAGAAAAATGAGCAAAGAACAGCTAATGAAAAAGTCTAGTGCAGGTGCACTAGCCGTATCTAACCTAGAGGCAGATGCGAATATGGGAATGGGAAACATAACTCAAGAAGATCTTGCGTTACCATTTCTTAAGATCCTGGGACAGCTTTCACCGGAAGTTAACAAACGAGACGGTAAGTATGTCGAAGGGGCAACACCTGGCATGATCTACAATACAGTTACAGGTGATTTGTTTGATGGTGAGAAAGGTATTCAAGTAATACCTTGTTACTACAAACTAGAGTATGTTGAATGGAAAGATAGAGGTAAGGATGGATCGGGTGCTCCGGTAAACATTTATCCTTCTTCAAGTGATATACTTTCAAAAACAACTAGAGGTGCAGACTTCAAAGATAGATTATCAAATGGTAATTACATTGAGAAGACTGCGCAACATTTTGTTATTGTTAGTGGAGACTCTCCAGCAACAGCGTTGATCGCTATGAAATCTACTCAGTTAAAAACTAGTAGAACTTGGAATAGTATGATTCAACAAATTAAGCTGAAAGGTAAGGATGGAAAACTCTTTACTCCAGCTGCGTTTAGTCATCAATATCATTTAAAAACTGTGCAACAGTCTAACGACAAAGGCACATGGTTTGGATGGTCCGTAAGTAAAATTGGAACTGTGCAAGATGGTGCTCTTTACCAACAAGCCAAAGCGTTTGCGACTAGCATTTCTAAAGGAGATGTTAAGGTAAAACATGGTGAGGAAACTACAGCTCAATCCGATAAGGGAACGCATTACTAGTTTCTCCCTCGAGAGAAACAGGGTCGGTGACGGGAGACTTGATCCGGCCCTGAATGATGACTTATGGAAAAAAGATTTGTAGAGATATTTACAGGATTAAAAAGAGATTATGGGTATGCTGACCCTCAGTCTGCGTACAAAGATCCCTCTACGGGTAAATTAAAGATAGAACATTTTTGGGCAAAGCAACCAGTTACAGAACAAGATTACGAAAATCATTTAAAAGGAGTTAAGCCAATAGGTATTCAACCTTGTGATGATGAAGGTATGGCTAGGTTTGGTGCCATAGATATTGATTCAAAAGCTTATGATCAATTTGATACAAGAAAATATTTAGAGATCATAGATAAAAATAAAATTCCTGTCATACCAGTAAAATCAAAAAGTGGTGGATTACATTTGTATGTATTTACAGATAAACCTGTCAAAGCTACATTCATTAAATCATTTTTAGAAAAATTATTATATACATTTAATCTTAAGCCAAGCACAGAAGTTTATCCTAAACAAACAGAACTAGACCAAGGTGCTAACAGTACATCAGGTAACTTTATTAATTTACCATACTTCAAGAAACAAGAACGAGTTGGTCTTAACTTAGACGGCACAACATTTACATTTGAACAATTTATTAAAGTCATAGATGCAAATACAAAAACACAAGAAGAACTAAATGATTTTATCAATGGTCATATCAAAAATATTTTAACAGGTGGTAATGAAGAATTTGTAGATGGTCCACCTTGTTTGCAAATTATAACTAAAGACCTATCGGCCGATAATAAGTTGGGAGATTACAGAGACAGATTTTTGTACAACTATATGGTTTTTGCTAAGAAAAAATATGGTGACATTTGGGATAAAAAAGTATTGCAAGCAGCTAGAGATTATATTGTTTATGATAATGAATGGGGCGATGAAAAAGTTAAGAAAAAAATAAAAGCGTGGGAGAAAGAAACAGCAGGACATACTTGTGATGAAGAACCTATACATGACCATTGTATGAAATCAGAGTGTGCCAAACGGCAGTTTGGTTTCTTATCTGATAAGATAAAAAGATTCCCACCACTTACAGCTTTAATTAAAATTAATTATTCTCCTGATCCAGAATTTAGATTTACAATCACATATGTAGATAAGAAAGAAGGAGAAGTTAGTAAACAAGTTATAGCAAGAGACGCCACTTACTTTACCAACCAAGATAGACTTAGAACATTGATAGCTGCACATACACCTATCTTCCCACCAAGAGTTACAAATAAGGATTATCAAATAATTATGGAGAACTTATATGAAACACAAAATGTAGAGAGTCCTCCACCTGGAACATCAGATAAAGAATTATTACAGAAACATTTAGAAGAATATGTAACAGGAGTACAAGCTGTGAGTGATACGTCTTTTAGAAATGGCAGCACATTGATTGATGATGGCTTTGCTTATTTTGTTTTAGAACCTTTCTTTAATCATCTTAAGAATAAAGAATGGAAAATTAAATTAACAAAGACAGGTAGAATGATGGAAGACTTTTTTAAAGCTGAGCTTAGTGTATCAAAAAGATATCCTAAAAAAGACTCAGATACTAAATCAAATAACCCTGTCAGATGTATAAAAATATCTATGCAATACTTTGATGAAGAAGATAACGAATTAGAAATCTTAGATATGAAAGATAAAGAGGATATTCTTTGATAACTAAGATCTATGGTCCACCAGGCACAGGTAAAACAGAAAAATTAATTAGAAGAGCAATGGCCTATATTAGAATAGGCACCCCACTAGATCAAATAGGTTACTTTGCATTTACAAGAAAAGCAGCTAACACAGCAAAGGACAGAATGTTAGAAAAAAATCCGCAGTACAAAAAGAAAGATCTACCATACTTTAGAACGTTTCATTCTTTGGCTTTTCAAAAACTAAGCCTAGACGAAAGTAAAGTTATGCAAGACTATCATTATGCAGATCTAGGTAGGATCTTAAGTATTAGAGTTAATGTAAGAAAAGATGTAGATGCATCACCTTATTTAACTTGTGATAACGAATACTTTCAAATTATTTTAAAAGCAAAAGAAAAATGTATTTCAGTCTGGGATGAGTATTGTTCTGGTGAATATTCTTCGTCGGTTAGATGGGGATTGTTAGAACACATTGAGGCTAATTATAATCAATACAAAAGAAAAAATACCCTACTAAATTACTCGGATATGATAAATCAATTTGTAAACAAGCCTCATCTTTGTCCTAGTTTTAAAGTAGTCTTTGTTGATGAAGCTCAAGATCTATCACCCCTACAATGGAAAATGTATGACTTATTAAAATCAAACTCTGACGATGTTTACTTAGCTGGCGATGATGATCAAGCTATCTATACTTGGGCAGGTGCAGATGTGAATAGATTTATTAATGAGCCTGCAAAAGAAAAAGTTTTATCTAGATCAAGACGTATACCTAAAAAGGTTCAAGAACTTTCTTCTGTTGTTATAAGTCGTATTCGTGGATTAAGAGCGACGAAACATTATAAAGCAAGAGATGAAGAAGGTAAAGTAGAAAAGATAAGCACATTAGATCATTTAGATTTATTGTCTAACAAATGGTTAATCTTAACTAGAACTTTAAATAGAGCTGAAGAGATTTGTAAAATTTTAAAAGACAAAGGAATCTATTTTGAAACTAAAAAAGGTAAAAGCTATAATGTAAAATTATACAAGGCTATCCTAACTCATATGCAATATATTAATGGCGAAGAGATAACAGAGATCTCTATGAAAGATCTTTTAGATTTTGCTGATAAAGACGATTTACAAGATAAGAGTTTAAAATGGTATGAAGTATTTAGTAAAGGTAATATTTTGGAACGGAATTATATACGATTAATGCTTTCAAATAAAGAAAAACTTAATCAAGAACCGAGGATCAAAGTTTCTACAATACACGCAGCTAAGGGTGGAGAAGCAGCTAATGTTATTTTAGTTTTAGATAATGCTAATAAAATAAGACAAGCTGTGATGAGAAGTATAACAAAGAGTGACGAAGAGCATAGAGTATGGTATGTAGGAACGACGAGAGCAAAAAGAAATATTTATTTATTACAAGCAAAAATAGAAAGGAAGGGATATCAATTATGACAGATCCAGATGGATTAGAAAAAGCGTTTCCACAATCAAGACAAATAGGTGGTTCACATTATAAACATTTTCACATTCAGCCGTACGAATTTATTTCAAAAAATAATCTTTCGTTCTTTCAGGGCTGTGTTGTGAAGTACGTTTGTAGATATTTACATAAAGATAAAATTAAAGATTTAGAAAAGATAATTCACTATTGCGAATTGGAGATATTAAAGTTAAAAGATACTAGAAATAAAAAATGAAAGTACCTTTATTTGAAGCACAAACAGAGTGGAACGAACCAGAAGAATATCCTGATCTAAGACAATATGATGAGATAGCAATTGACTTAGAAACTAGAGATCCTGATTTAAAATCTAAAGGATCTGGAGCTGTAATTGGTAATGGTGAAGTTGTAGGTATAGCTGTAGCTGTGCCAGGTAGAAAATTTTATTTTCCCATAGCTCATGGCTCAGGACCCAATATGGACAGAAAGCGTACTTTAGAATGGTTCCAAGATACACTTAAAACAAAAGCTGTTAAAATATTTCACAATGCAATGTACGACGTGTGTTGGATTAGACAAATGGGTTTGAAGATTGAAGGACTTATTGTTGATACAATGATAGCAGCATCATTGGTTGATGAAAATAGATTTAGATATGATTTAAATAGTTTATCATGGGATTACTTAGGGCATGGTAAGTCAGAGGCTGCGTTGAATGAAGCAGCTAAGTCAAGAGGATTAGATCCTAAAGCAGATCTATGGCAATTACCAGCGATGGAGGTCGGATCCTATGCAGAGAAAGATGCTGAGTTAACTTTAGAACTTTGGCAAATATTTAAAAAAGAAATTATACACCAAGACATTGAATCTGTTTTTAATCTTGAGACAGATCTTTTTCCTTGTCTTGTTGATATGAAGTTTCTTGGTGTGAGGGTAGACTCAGATAAAGCTTCTCGCCTAAAGCAAGAACTAGAAACAGAAGAGAAGAAAATACTATCATCGATAAGTAAACAAACCACATTAGAACCTCAGATATGGGCTGCACGAAGTATTGCGAAAATATTTGATAAACTTTCTTTGCCATATGAACGTACTGCTAAAACAGGTGCTCCTTCCTTTACTAAAAATTTTTTACAAGAACACAAACATCCTGTTGTGCAAATGATAGCTAAAGCTAGAGAAATTAACAAAGCCCACACTACATTTATAGATACCATATTAAGATATGAACATAAAGGTCGAATACATGCAGATATAAACCAAATAAGATCTGACCAAGGAGGTACAGTTACAGGTAGATTCAGTTATCAAAACCCTAACTTGCAGCAGATTCCAGCTCGTAATAAAGATCTAGGTCCTTTAATTAGATCTTTGTTTTTACCTGATGAAGGAAAAACCTGGGGATGTTTTGACTACAGCCAACAAGAACCAAGACTAGTAGTTCACTACGCATCTCTACATAAATTTCCATCTGTATATGATGTTGTAGATCAATATGAAAATGATACTTCAACAGACTTTCACCAAACTGTTGCAGACATGGCAGAAATACCTAGATCTCAAGCTAAAACAATTAACCTTGGATTATTTTATGGAATGGGTAAAGCTAAATTACAAGCAGAATTAGGAGTATCGAAAGAAAAAGCTGCAGAATTATTTGATCAATATCATGCTAAAGTTCCTTTTGTAAAACAACTTATGAACTCTGCTATGAACAGGGCTCAAGAACGTGGACAAATAAGAACTCTACTAGGTAGATTGTGCAGGTTTCATTTATGGGAACCTAACAGCTTCGGTATGCATAAGGCAATGCCCCATGAAGATGCATTACAGGAACACGGACCAGGGATAAAAAGAGCATACACATACAAATCACTCAATAAACTTATACAAGGATCTGCAGCTGATATGACAAAAAAGTCTATGTTAGATTTATACAAAGAAGGTATAATTGCACATATACAAATACATGATGAACTTTGTGTTTCAGTTGAATCCGATAAGCAAGCTAAGAAAATTGTTGAAGTGATGGAGAATGCTGTTAAATTAGAAGTTCCCAACAAAGTTGATTATGAATCAGGAAAAAATTGGGGAACAATAAATGATTAATTATGGCTTATCTAAATGCAAATATACCCGTGCAATATGCACAAATAAAAAGGGAGTATCTTTATGATCTTAAAAAACATCATGGTGAAGTTGAAGACTGTATTATCTTTGGAATATCTGCAATCACAGGTAAAGCAATTCTCTTTCACGCAATCATGGAAAACGGTGCAATCTTTTATCGCTTACCAATTACGGCTTTTATTCAACGTGGCTTTAAACCGGAAGCTGTTCCGCTTCGCAGACTTGACGAGCTTCAGTTATGGAATTGTTTTAGTTATTATCCTTCTGTTCATTCTTGGGATATCTTAGACGGACAAGCCGGTAAATATATTGGCAAAGATAAAAAATGGCATCCAGGACAGTATTTATTTACTGTTGACTTTGCCCACCCCGAAAGTAATATCTTAGATACGGACCATTCAGAGATTCCGCACGAGCATAAATGCGCTCATATCATAGCCCTAGACGATGGGAACTATGCAGCACAACCTAACAATAGATGTATTTGGGACATACCTTCTTTCACAGTGAAAGATAATATTCCAGATTGGAAAGTGCAAACTAATGAATGGAATGTGGAAAACACAAGTAAATGGAAGACCGAAGATACGGATAACTTCTTTTACGAAATAGAGGAGAAGAAACATGATTGAAAAATGTAAAAA
>Ga0209336_10000158_pt1 | contig 34155 bp, 33 predicted proteins | sample LinPmetageLP32_FD_184042 | JGI IMG/M metagenome (GOLD analysis project Ga0209336, IMG submission 184042) | Marine viral communities from the Pacific Ocean - LP-32 (SPAdes) (version 2) | ecosystem: Environmental > Aquatic > Marine > Oceanic | place: Pacific Ocean | collected 2009-08-23
GGATGCTGTAAAAGCTTTAACCCAAGCAGGTACAGGTACAGGTGTAGATAGTTTAGCCATTCCTGACCAACCTAAATTTACAGATGAAGGCGTTATGCGTGGACGGGGTATGCAAGATGCGGCGGCACTTGGGCTTGGTACATATACTGCGGCTAAAGATGACAAACCTGCTTCATTTAGTCCGGCGTATATAACACCAGCAGTTAAAGCTCGCGCTAAACAAGATGGCATATCCGAACAGCAAGCGGCTGGTATAATAGAGAAAGAACGTTTAGATAAAGATTTAAAACGTTCTGAGCTTGGGGCAATGTATGACACACAAGCAGAAGAACGTAAAGCAATGTACGGAGATCCGTTAAACCGAACTGATAAACAACTTGCGGCAGAAGACAGGGCGGCAGATAGCGCGTTCTTTCAAGCTATGCCTGAGTATGGTTTCCAAAAGTCAGAGGTGGCTAAGAATAAAGTGCGTGCCGCTAACCGTGCCAGACAAGAAGGTATATTTGAGGCAGGGCAAAAAGCAGAGCGTGAGAAGTTCGCAAAAGACTTTGAGCGCGGCAAAGTATCTAACGAAGCCTACACTAGAGAGAAAGATAGGTTTGTAACCCAAGCGACATCTTTAATGGAAACACTGTCAAACTTTACCCTACAGGATAGAAAAGAAGCAGGAGAGCGGGCAGACCGACAATTCCAGCAGAACAAGTTGATAGTATCTCAGGCGATAGAGAAATATAAAGCAGATATAACCGCTAATGTTAGTAAAGAGCAAGCTCAAGCTACGTTGGTATCGGCTATGGCCGACGTAACAAGTTCGTTAGAAGAAACATACAAAATGCTCATGAAAGGTAAGAAAGGACAAGAACTTGAAGATTTGCAAGAGGCGAAGAGAAATGATTTAGCTTTCCAATTAGCGCCTATACTAATGCAGTTCGATGAAAGCAAACGGTCACAGCTTGAGGATCTATACGGTATAAATAAAACAGCGACAACACCACCACCACTTAATGATCCTAACGTGCAAGGCATTGCTGGCGACCTATTAGGTGGTACACCTTAATGGCTTATTCCAGAGAAGAGATTATACAAGCTCTGGATATTGCTAAACGCCAAAACAATGTTGAAGCAGTATCTGTACTAACCGAAGCGTTGCAAGCAGATGAGGTATACCAAGCCAACCTGTCTCCACTACGTAGGTTAGAGCTTTCGCAACTCAAAGCGGCAGAGTCTAAGAATAAAAAGTTCAACCCTTTTGCTGATGTAGTGGGTGGGCTTGGTAGTGGTTTTGTTAGCACGTTTGAGACGGGTGCTAAAGGCGCTATAGTTCCTCTTGAAGAAGACGCTGAACTACGCGCACGCGATGCTATAACTAATGTTGCTGACAAGTTAAGACCTGAATTCGGCGATCCCAAATCTCACCTGTATGAATTCTCTTCTGCTTTAGGTTCTTTTGCGGCCATACCTGCATCGGTTGCGGCGGGCGCAGGTATAGGTACTTTGGTCGGCGGCGTTCCCGGCGGTGTAGTAGGGGGTGGGTTAGCTGGTTTAAGCTCGGCTTTATTACCCGCATCTGGTGAGGCAAGTGAACGAGCTAGAGCATATGGAGCTACAGAAGAAGAACGTAACCTAGCGTCTTTAAAAGCGCTACCAGTTGGCGCACTTGAACTAGTCGCTCCAGCTAGAATATTTAAATACTTCTCTAAATTTAATGTTCCTGTACTCGATAAGATAGAAAAACGATTTGGTAAGGGTCAGTCAGAAAGATGGCGAGATAAGGTAGGAGATGCGCTTGTATCTGGTGGTGTAGAGGGTACGCAAGAAGCTACCACTGCTATATTACAAAACATGATAGAGCAAGGGTACAACCCAGAAGCTGAACTACTAGATGCTGGTGTAGGTAAAGACGCATTACTCGGCGCAGAAGTTGGTACGTTTGTAGATCTGTTCTCACAAGTTTTCCTAAAAGGTGGTAAAGCTGGTAGGTACGCGCAACTAAGAGCGGAACAAGAAAAACAACGTAAGGGGCAAGTAGATACTGAAACAGATACTAAAACAGATGCTCCAGTAACTCCTCCGCAAGAGTTTGATGATGACGATGCCGCACCTGTAAATGCCGAATTAGAACAATATGCTAGCACAGAACGTGTACCCCTAGAGTTTGCTAATCGTGTATTTGCGTATGCCGAAAAGAATAACGTTAGTAGGGACGAGGCTAGAGAGGCTATAGAAGCTGAAGATGCCGCCAAAGAACCCGTAAAAGAACCTACAAAACTTAACACAGCAGGAGAAAGACGTAAGGCGGTTTTTGATTATATAAAAGATAACCTAGATCAAGCGGTAGCGGACGGTGGTATTCGCTCAATCGGCTGGGACGGTAAGCTTGTAGTAAGACCATTTGATAAAAAAGAACAAGACTACGTAGACACGCAGTTAGAAAAACGAGCACTTGCGGAAGGGCAAGATGCCGATGCCGATGCTAAAGTTGGACAAGATGCTGAAGAAGCTAAGGACAGTAAGTTAGCTGTAGGGCAGACTGTTACTGTTGTGAAAAATAAAAATGTAGTAACGATAGATGACGATATTGACCCAAAGAAAGTGACTATTACCCGCACAAAGGTGTTAGACAACGGTGACATTATCTATATGGGTCAAATTGAAGGGGCCTATAAAGGGCAAAATTTTGCTTGGAATCAGTCCGAATTAGAAAAAGGCGAGGTTATTCTTAACCCTACACAAAAAGATGTTGACGCACTAAAAGCCAAACAAGACGAATACAGAGCGAGTTTGAGAAAACAACAGGAGAAAGAAGATGCAGACATTGATAAACGTGCTGACACAACCACAGCTGGAGAGAGCGTTCCAAGTAATACTGGAGGTGTGGGAGACGCAACAAAAGCCGGAGTCACTGCCGAAAGCACTGAAGGAACTGACACCGGAGCAGTGGGGGGACTTGATAGAAATGTTGACAGAACTGATGGAAGCGAAGGAGATGCAGACGCTACACTAGAAGAAACTGATGTGTTAATGGATCCGAGTCAAATTGCTATTCAAACTGGCGAAAGAGTGGTTAAAAAGGGAGCCGCGTTTCCTTTAGTTACATCAGAGGCTGACCCCACTGCGACAGGTAGAACTGTAGGGCAAAAAGCAACTAGTGACAGAGCTAAAGCGGGAATAGGGGCTTTAACTAAAGCAGAAGAGAAAATAGAAGCCGGAAAAGCTACGCTAGTGCCAGCCGCTACACCTACAGGGAGAATACCCCTAGACACAGTAGGGTTAAAACCTCTAGGTAAGCTACGCCAAGAATTAATTAAGAAAGACCAAGATGAGCTTGTATCAACGCGTAGTATGGCTGGTCAAAAAGCCCCGTCTAAAAAACAACTAGACGACAAAGCAAACTACTATGATACTGCGGCGGGCATCCAAAAACTGCTGACTGAAGCTAACAATCGCGGTATAAAAATTACTAAACAAGACAGGCTTAGGATAGAAAAAGGGCCAATGTTTAGTAAACCTAAGAAACGTTCGCCGGTTATTACTGAACCTTTTAACGAAACGCAATTAGCAGAAATACAAGCTTATCAGGGCAAGCTTAAACGGGATTTAACTCCTTTAGAAATAGATGCGCAAAACGTAGAAGCTGAAACGTACGTAAAAAACTATGAGAAAAGAATGTTACTTGGTTTACAAAACGTAATACCTGACTCTCAAGATCCAACTTCTAGGAGAGATATTCTAGCTTTACGTGATCTACAACAACGACCTTTGGAAAAACAAAAACCCGCTAAAAAGAGAAAAGGAGAATCTGACGCGGACTTTCAAAAAAGAAGGGACGATTGGTCTATGACCAAAGCGGCTAAAGCCTACTTTGACAACCCAAATAGAATAGTAGATAACATGTTATCTATGGAAGGGGATGTAGTTAATTTTGAAACAGGTGAGGGTCAAGGTAAAAAAGTAGTAGCCGATACTAAAAAAGATCCTAAACCAGAAGCCATAGCTGAATTAGAAGCGGATCAATCTTATGAAAACGCGTTACTAGCTAGAGAGTGGGCAGATCAAAACTTATCGCCAGCGTTAAAACAATTCAGACAAACTCAATATAAACGATTAACTGATTCTTACACTACTAAACCACCAAAGGGTTCAGAGCAATTAGCGCGTGAAAAAACCGTAGAAAATGCTAAGAAGACAGTAAAAAAACTAGATGCTATGAGATCCGCCAAAGAAAACAATAGACTGAGAAAAGAAAAAGGATTAAAAGGACAACCAATACAAGTTAAGCTCGACGAAGGTGAAAGAGTAGCGCCGGAAATAATTAAAAAAGCTAACAAGATTTTGAGGGAAGCCGATGAAACAAGAAAATTTAATAACCTTTCTTTAAAAGAACAGTTAGGTGTACTTGATTTAATAGCTGACAACGCTAGAGTTACTGGGCAAGTTATAGAAAGCGCAAAAGACTTATTTGCAAAGGTGGCTGAAACAACAGATACAGCGGTGGGGCAAGTAGCAAAAGGTGCCGAACCAACAGGCACACAGCAAATTGACGCTCTGAGTGCAGACATAGAAGGCGACAGCATATTTGCTCAAGAGGTTGCAGAAAACTTTTCTTCTCACGATGATAATCTTGCTGTTCAAGCGATTGTCGGTGATGGTATAACTGTGGATAGTAGCGCTATAGATATTTTTATAGACAACACAGAACCCGAAATATCAGAAAAAATATCAACCGTGCTAGAAGCATATATGGCTGATGGTGACAAGACTAAACTTAAAAAAGGTTTAAAAGACGCTTACAAACTTGCTGTAAAAATGGACGAGGAAGGTAGTCTTTTTGCGGCAGATGCCGAAATGATTGGCAATTTAAAACTGAGTATAAACAAACAAATAGATGTTCTTGTAAACAACTTAGGTTCAGTGCCTATTGTTATGTACAACAACGGTGAGGCTACAGGGAACTTTACCGCAGAGCAGATTGAAGTATTTGAAAACAGTCAAAAGAGAAATGTAAACCGCCAAAGAGCAAAAGCAAGAAGAAGAATGACCGAGTCTTTCGCTAAGTACATAGGTGCAGACCCTAAACGAGAAGACAGGTTTAAGAGAAAAAGTAAAGCTAGTCAAGAACGACAAAAAGAAAGATACTTCAAAGCGCTAATGGACGAAGACCCTAGCCTAAAAAGAATTATGACAAGCGACCAGCAAACTGCTGGACAATTTCAACCTTCCGGTGGTGGAGCTATTATAATAAACCAAAGTATTGACGGTGGCTTGAACTTACATACCGTGTTACATGAAATGACACATGCAGGTACACTAAGTACTATTAATGACCCAAACAGTAAGTTAGGTAAAGAATTTAAAGAGTTATATAAAGCGGCTAAAGAAGCAGACAATAATAGCTCTAGGTTTAGTAGTTACGGCCTTACAAATCCAGACGAGTTTGCGGCAGAGATTTTTAATAATCAAGAGTTTATTGATGAGATTACTCAGGTTTACCTACAAGCAAAACCTAATGGTAAGGTAGAGCCGTTAAGTCTTTGGCAAAAAATTGCTAATTGGTTTGGTAAATGGTTTAACCGTAGACCAATATACATTGAAGCTGACGGCTCTTACAACGGTGCTAAACTCGCAGAGCGTGCAAACTTGTTAGTGTTAAGTATGTTACGGCCCCACACAGACACGACCACGTTAGATCAAATAACCGCTGTAGACATGAGTAAGCCTCAAAGCGTAGATAAAATACTCGGACGTTCTTTTTATAGTCGTAAACAACCACCATTAACACGTAAACAACAAACTTCTTTTATAGATAAAACCAGCGAACTTTTTAAGGAAGAAGGGCCAGAGTGGGTTAAGGATAAGATGGCCAGCATACTGCCTTCCAAAGCCATGTCTGAGGCGGCGAGTAATGTATACAAACCGTTAGGTGATCTGTATACGGAGGCGCACCAAACATTTGAACTGCAACGTGGTGATCTAAAAAGAATGGACGACAATGTTACTAGCTCAGTTGAACTAGTAGATAGCTATACTAAAACATTGACTAACGAACAGGTAGATGAATTACATAACTTGATGGACGATGCTACTAGGGTATACCGAGTAGACCCCACTGCTAACATTAACGAGTATAGTAAATTTTGGTTGGCATACAGACAACACTCTGGTAACAACGCGCCGATAATACGTAAATCGTTTGATACTGCAAAAGATAGAGATGCGGCTATAGAAGCTAGAAACAAAAAATTCCCTGATAACAAGGCATGGAATGATGGAGATCTTGACCAAGCAAAAATAGATATATTTCCAGAACTACAGGCTAGGTACAAAGCATTACCAAAGAACGCTAAGTTGGCGTATAAAGAAGTAGAAAGATTATACGAAAGTATGTTTCAACAGTTACAAGAAAAGTTGTTTGGGGACATAGATAGTGATACAACCATAGACCCTGCAACTGGGCGTAAAATCAAAAACGATTTGTTTGCTAAGTTGTTTGCCTCAACAACACTTAAACCTTACTTCCCCCTAGACCGTGAAGGCAAGTACAAAATAAGATACGAGTTAAGCCCAGATAGGCATTCGGAGTTAGACCAAATACAAACAGTCATGGTAGATACCAAAGCTGAAGTAGATAGACTACTTGCAGTGCTTAACAAAGATCCTGACGTTGTGGGCGACCCCAAGGTAAGCCTAGTAAAAGATAGTATAAAAGATTTAGAAAAAGTACCACCTACAAAGTTTGTTAGGGAGACGTTAGAATATTTAAAAGAGGCTAAAGTAGATCCAGAAGTATCACAAAAAATACTTACTCTCTATATTGATGCTTTACCAGAATCAAGTTATGCCAAGAGTTTACGCCAAAGGGCGGGTATAGGCGGCGCTAGTAAAGATCAAACAGGCTATGTACTATCCAAAAAAGCTAGAGACTTAGGTAGGCAGATAGTAAGAATAGAGTACGGATCGAAACTACATAAATTAAAAGCTCGACTAGATGAGATGGATAAGAGTGGGCAAATACCTGAAGCAACCGGTAAGACTGCTAAGGCTCTTACAAGTAAAGACGTTATAGTTAAAGACCTAGACGAGCGTATTAACTTTGCCATAAATCCTACTTCTGCTAATTGGTCTATGGTAGCTAACAGACTAGCATTCTTGTATACCATAGGGTTTAACGTTTCGTCTGCTGTTGTGAACTTATCCCAAATACCTTTAGTTGTTTTACCATATATGACAGCTAGGTATGGTTTGAAAAACACTATGCGTGCGTACAAAGATGCTAACGTCCTACTTATAAACAGTGGTGTATCAAAGGGTGGTCGTACGATAGCGGGCACGGAAGTAGATGGTAGGTCTTACACTCCAGAACTAATAAAATATTTTAGGGTAAACAAAGAAGGAGAGTTAGAATTAAACGAAGATAAGTTTAAAGATATTGTCGGGCGCACAGATAAACTGAAAGAACAAGTGGCCGAGATGCAACCTTTAGTACAACTTGCTTATGAGAGAGGGCAACTTAACGAATCTCACTTGAGTGATTCATTAACACTTAAAGAAGATGGATCAAGAAAGACTTTTATGGACAAAGCAACCACTGTATCGGCGTGGTTTTTCCACAATGGTGAGCAACTTAATCGCCAAACTGCTATGACTATGGCGTACTTACTAGAAGTGCGAGCTAAGAAAGAAACTTTAGGTAGAGATACGTTAACAGATGCAGAAATGGAGTCTGCCGCACAAAGAGCTTTGTCTCAAACACAAGATACCAACGCAGGGTCTGTAATAGAAACTGGCCCAAGAATGTCGCAAAACCAATTTGGTAGGGTAGCATTGATGTATAAGCCTTACGGCATACAAATGTACTACACCATGATTAAGTCTGCTAGACAACTTCTTAAAAACCTGTTTCCCGGAAATGACGTTGTGTCAAGAACACAAAGAAACATAGCGTTTAAAGAGTTAGCAGGTGTGCATCTAACCTCAATATTGTTTGCTGGTGCTAGAGGCATACCCCTGTACGGCGCAATAAAAATGTTGTTTAACATGTTTGCCGATGATGATGAAGAAGATTTTGATATTGTAGTTCGTAAAAAAATTGGTGAAGAACTGTATAAAGGCGGTATGACTTGGTTGACAGGTGTTGACGTTTCGCAACGAATAGCGTTGTCACAACTTGTATTTAACGCTAATAGGTATAACCCAGACGCATCTTTAGAGGAAACATTGTTCTATGTGTTGGGTGGCCCCGCTGGTAGTGTAATTAAAGGGTACGAGCGGGCGTATAAAGATTTTAGAAATGGGCAGTACGAACGTGCGTTTGAGGCCGCCATACCTACGGCGTTCCGCAACATGTATAAATCCACTGTACGATACCCAAGAGATGAGGGTATGCTAACTAGACGTGGTGACCCAATATACAGTGATATTAGTAAAGGAGAATTAGTTGGGCAGTTTGTTGGTTTTACACCCAAAGAATACACTGAACGCCAAGAAATAAATATGGCAGGTAAGCGTATTGATGAGTCTATTAGGAGTCAACGATCTAGCCTGACTAAAAGATTTTATATTGCTCTGACTGGTGATGATGGCGTTGAAGCGGGTAATGTGTTAGATGAGATAGTTAAGTTTAACGACAAGCACCCTGAAGCATTTATATCACTGGCTACCATAAAACGATCAAATAAAATGCACACTAAGATAAGTATGACCATGCACAATGGTATTACGATAAGTAATAACTACAAGTACGGTATGGCAGAGCTACAAAGTGGGATAGATCAAGGGTTTAACTTAGGTTTAGGTGAATGGTTAAGTAGCGCTATGAGATAAAACACCTCTCTACCACGTTGGAGGGAGTACGCAGTAGAGAGGTCGTACGGGAGAATTGTAATTATATCATACGATTTGCCAGACGCGAACCCCTAACATATCTTTTTCTATAACAATCCTTATCTCTACAGAAATACCTTTGTCTTTAGTTATACGTTTAACTTGTTGCTTACACTCATGTGTGTTTACACAGGGCACAAACACTGAACGCCCCGGCGCAAGTGTTTCCCATCTGACTACTATTCGTACACCATCAGGGTTTAAATCATGTATTCTAAGAATCCCCTGATCCAACTTCTACCCCCTCTGGAACGTCTATATCAATCTTAAATATATAACAATATTGGTTCATATCCATTGCTGTGCCTTTAGTGAGCCGTGTTTTCTTATATGTAGCCCCCATCTTTTCTTTAAGGTCGGTCACTAGCTGTCCATAGTTTATTTGTTGTTCGACAGACCACGATTTTAAATACTTAGGTATTATAAATATGAGCTTAGTGTCAGGTTCATACCTAGCCACCAGCTTTTGTGACCTTGGAATAGCATCGGGTATGACTAACATATCCATACCATTGTCCTGCTCTTTACTAAAGCGTTGCGTGCTTTTTATCCACAACATGCTGTTGTAGTGATCAGTAATAAAGTCGTTAATTATTTGTTGTACGGAAACCGTCATGTCACTTACAGTATTCTTGTTTATTTCAAGCTGTTTCAGTGCCCATTTCTCTACTTTTTTTAAGTCATAATCTATAAGCCCTAAGTGCTTGGCTATCAACAAGCCGGTTAAAGTACAAGCAACTCCAGCCGACCAAAACCTGTTTTCGGCTTTCAAGCCAGCTTTCTTATCTAACCTAACCTGCATAGTCTTTAATGTCTTTCTAACTTGTTCTATATTATTTATAACGTACTGTATATAGATAGATCCGGCTTGCCCCCAGTTATCAGTTATAGTCTCTGAAAAGTCATCAGTAACTTCCTTGCTAACAAAGTGAGTCTTACCGGCTTTGCATTCAAGCATACGTTGAGCTTCAGCTATGGGTGCATTTTTGTACCCACTAATTGTTTCTACTGCACTTACATTACCATTAGTAACCGCGCAACATGCCCACGTATCACCCCTAGCACGTTCTTGGTTAGAGCCACTTTGCATACGACCCCTTTGCTTGCCAGAAGTGAGTTGGTACACAAGATCAGACAACTGTTTACCCCGTGAGTTGGTAAGCTCATCTATATAAAGTGGTAGGTTTTTATACACCTCGCCACGGTTCATCTTGCTGGCATGTGTATCTACTTCATCTAACACTAACTTCTTAGGGTTACCCCACACTGTAGCCGCAGACATAAGAGCAGTTGTTTTACCATGCCCGCTACCTTTACTGTGTAAGTGCATGGTAGAACATGACACTGAAGTAAGTGCCATAAGTGGCGAGCCGAAAGCCGTACCCATAACGTATTGGTGTAGTTCCATACCATCTTGAGCATAGAAATTAGCCATATCGCTCCAGCCTTGTAGCGTACCTTTTGGCTCAAAAGCAGAAAACAAGTCAGCCGTCTGAGTAGAAGGTGGGTTAAACCTAAACTCGTTACCACGTATCTCCGTATTGCCAAGTATAAACGCCTCACATTTATCATTAGTCCAACCGAATTGTGTGTGCGCCTCATCAGCTACTATCGTAGCCTGTAATTCATTTACCCAAGTAGTTGTGTATGACATAAGTTCGTCCATCTTTGTAACAGCCACACCTTGTGAGGACATAGCCTTTCTAAATTCTTCCCTTGACGTTACTGCGGTCAACGGTACGGTAAACTCTCTAACCCCATCTTTTGGTAAGTGTAGTCTCATGACTATAGCCTCACCCACTTCTTTATCTTTTAACCTACGTACCACGTACAAGTCGTTGTGGTATATCATCTTCTCATCTATTTCACCGTCTGCATCTGAGGAGCGTACGTAAACACCACCGTTCTTACCTCTAAAATACGGCTTGGGATATGTTGGTATAGTGTAGGTACTAATCGGAGCGTTCGGCAGATCAATGGCTGGTTCTTGTACTACTTCCTCCTCTGCCTCGGCTATCTTCTGCCCTAACACAATGGGAGATTTTACTTTACCAAAGTGTGGGCAATCAGTGCATACACCATTTACACGCTCGTCAAACGTAGAGCACGTATGTGGGTACTTTATATTATTGTATTTAGTGTCTGTTTCTTCTGCGTCATAGCCATCATACCCACGCGATAATTCATGTGCTTTGTCACGCCCTGCATCGTCACAATGTTTGGCTATAGATATTGCCGACACCCACACTGGTTCACTCTGCGTGTTGGGTTCATCAACAACCCTACGTAGTTGCTCACACCCTGTACCTCCCCTAGACTTGACTATTATGTCGTCAAAACTAGATATGATATTACTGTGTACAGCATCAAGAAACGCCGTAGTGTTCTCTACCTTGGTAGGTACTGGTATCATGTCACCACCCAGCAATTCATTGAAGTGGTCAAAGTCAACCGCTGAACTGTAGGATAGTAATTTTACTTCGGTAGGTGGGTCTGTCTTGTGGTTATGTGTGTTAGGTATACGTAATACCCTAGCGGCATCGGCAGTTACAGCGGCATCGGCGTACAACCCATGTTCGACACATAACTTTTTAAGGCGCTCTGCTACAGGAGTCCACTCGTTTATACCTATGGCTTCTTTCAACCGCCAGTAAACGTGTATGCCTCTGCCTGAGTCTATCAAGACAGGTTTAGGTAAAGATAGCTTCGCGCAAAACCTCTTTAAGGCGTTCAGCGCATCGTTTCTATCTTCAAAGTCTTTCCCCTCCCCGCAATCGAGGTCGAGAAAGAATGATTTTAACTGTGTTACGTTATCAACTTTACGTGAGTTAGGTTCTTTAAAACGTGCTGTAGCAAAATAAGTATCGTATCCCTCTGCGTCAAGGTCGTACGCCGATGCTTGTAACTCATCTATCGAACTAAAAAACTTCTGTACCTTACGATTTTCCGTAGGCTTTAACGCTAAAATACAATAGTGCCCTTCATCCCCCAATACCCCACACAAGAAATCTCGTGTTTTCATAGTTCTCTCCAAAACCAAAAATACCGTGGGGGTAATCCCCACGGCTAAAAGGGGTATTTACTAATCGTCCCAATCATCAATGAGGGAGCTTAGATCCTCATCTTTCGGTTTTGGCTTAGACTTTTTACTTACTACTTTTTTAGGTGCAGGTTCTTCTTCGGTAGCAGGTTCTTCGGGAGCGGTTTCAACAAAAGGGTTTTCGTCTTTTATATCAAACCCTTCTACTGTACTGAATGGGTTAGCCGATTCTTTCTGTTCAGCTAACTTGACGACTTGTACTGCTTTAAGCCGTAACGATACACCGTTGTCACGCATGTTGTAAGGGACAAAGACTACCGCTATGTTAACTGTGCTACCGGAAGTAAGTTTAAAATCATCAGGTAACTTGTTGCTCTTAGCATCAAACTGTGAAGGTTTTCTTGTAAGTTCTTCGCCATACGAACCTTTGAGTTTGGCCTTACCTATATACATACCGTCTTCGTCTTTGGTAAACGGCATATCTAATTTGTCCGGCCACTTGTCCTCACGTTTTTCTGCGTAGGCTTCTGACATTGCTTTAAATAATTCTTTTGCCTGATCCTTATTCATACAAAAAGATAATTCATATGATGAACCATCTGCTTTTGGGTCGCATGGTACTGACTTGTTTTCAGAAGTATCGAAACGATAGGTCTGATTTATACGGGGGTACATTGCTGTAACGTCATTTATTAAATGTGTCATTGCGCATTCTCCTTAGAATGGTTTATTTATGTACGTAACCTTCAACAGAATCGAAAGGTGACGAGGTTGCACTCTGCTCTTTAGTGAGAGAGGTTATTGCTTCGTGCGTATCGGGGTGGTCAATCATACCAGATACGGTTTCTAACTGCTCCTTGTTTAACCCTTGTATGGGTTTAAAAAAGAGTTTTGGTACTACACTGTTACTATCAAAGTATATTTTTGTTACAACAGATGCGGCTTTAGTATTATGTTTAGATAAATGTTTCGCATACTCTTGTAAGGGCATGTGACCATTTATAGTTTTACCAAATATAGAAGTCGCTGGCAACATAAGTTGGTAAACTTCTTCTAAATTATCTGCAAACACCACGGCCAATCTTTGTTGAAATCGGCAAGCGCGACCTTGCCCTGCTGAACCGCGTATATTTTGTTTACAATCTAAACATCTATTAGCTTGCCGTTCATCTACAAAGGGGTCGGGTCGTTGTGTGTCTTCAGACCAACACGTTGGTGCTACTGTGTTCTCACCATCAAACTCGTTTGCAAAGTATGCACGCGATACCCTAGCGGCGTTTACTATAACAACTTCTACAGCATCACCGTGGTAAGAAAACGTACCTCCTCGTATACTAAGCCTCTGCATCGTTGTTAAACAAATGCTTGGTTACTTTGTCTATATCAAACCTGTAGGTATGACCTATTAAGAAATAAGAATCTTTAGGTATATGTTCGCTACGTACCCACTTACGTACAGTAGAGTCAGATACCTTAAAATGCTTGGCTACTTCTTCAAGAGAAAAGTACGGACTTTCATCAGGGTGTCGGTGCTTTTGCACAAACTCCTCCAGTTGTTGTCGCGTTACGGCTTTAGGACGTAACACATTTTCTTCACTATCTATATCGGGTTCAGACATTATTTTTTCCTCACTGATAATGTGTATTCGGAATCCGCATTTAATCCCATAGGAACTAAGTCGGGGTTTTCTTCGAGGAACTGCCGTACATTACTCTGGTTCAAACGCTTGTCAAAGAACTCAGGGACTTCGTTATCCAGCACAAATTTGTACATGGATTCCCAATCACTTGTCCAGTAACGTGTTTTAACAGACCTGTAGAACAGCCCTTCGGAAGTGCGTACACTCTCAACACCATTGGCATCGCAGTATTCGAGTAGTGCTTTCTTTATTGTTTCTTGTTTCTCAAGAAGCTCTTTGTCGGCCTCTTTAAATTCTTTAGATAACTCAGAACGCTTGGCGCGTATCTTAGAATATACCTTTACTAACTTAGCTAGATCTTCTGACATGTGTACCTCCATACATTGTAGGATAGGAAGTTTAGTATCAGGTTCTATGTTAGTCAAGCATTTCGTTGTATAAATCTATAACTTTTGTGTGTACGTCTATTCTATTATCTAAAAGTGCGTAGATACGTCTTTCTACGAAAGAACCCTGTAACTGAACGACAGTACATTTATGTGTTTGTCCTGACCTGTGTACACGAGCATTAGCTTGCGCGTATGTTTCTAGTGAAGGTGTTGGCCCCCACCACACTACGGTATTTGCGGCAGTCAATGTCACACCATGTGCGGCTGACTGTGGTTGTATAACTAATACTTTGGGGTCGTCTTGTTCTTGAAACTGTTTAAATCTTTCGGTGCGCTTTGCGGCTGATACGTCACCACGTATGACCTCTGTAGTTATGCCATCACTACGTAGTTTGTTTGTGAGTACATCTATTACGTGTTTAAACGGTACGAATACCAACACCTTTTTACTTGACTCATCTATAACTTCACGTAGCACTTTGTACCTGTGCTTTATGTCAAACTCAAGTGCATCTCCGTTGTCTGTGTATATAGCGCCACAACTTATTTGCAGTAACTTGTTCATAACAACTGCGGCATTGGCGGCGGTTACTTCCTCACCAGCCGCGTGCATTATCATCTTATCCTTTAGCTCTTTATAGTATTTGTTTTGTTGTCGGGTAAGCTCTACCGTACGCTTGACGTACACCATAGGGGGTAAGTCTAAACATTCTTCTTTAGTAAAACGTATGGCTGGTTGTAAGGCACGGAACACTACGTCAGTCGAATCTTCTCTTGGAATCCATTTAAACTGAGTAAGTTTTACCATTACGTGGTCACGAAATGTACCAAAGAATCTAGGTACAGATTTAGGATTAACAAGTTTAGCTAAACCATAAGCATCTAGTGGGCTTTGTGCGGCTGGTGTACCGGTCATCAACCACAACCATGTGTCAGGTTTTAGTAGTCGATTAAGTGTTTTCCATCGTTTGGTCTGTACGTTTTTGTAGTGTGTAGCCTCGTCTACAATGATACAGTCGAATCCACCATTAGCTATGGCATCTTGCACTATCTCCACGCCGTCATAGTTTATTATCACAAAGTCAGCGTCACCACTTATTATCTTAGCGCGTTTGTCTTTCGCTCCATGTGCTATGTCAACTGTCCTGTGCATAGCGAACGTAAATAAATCAGCACGCCACGCGCTGTCCATAATAGACAAAGGGCATACCACTAGCACTCGGTTAATTTTACCCTGTTTCATTAGGTAATCAGCCGCCCATATCGCACTAGCAGTCTTGCCTGTACCTTGCTCATTGAAGCAAAACGAACGCCTGTTCATCGTCAAGAACCCTGCCGTCTTTTTCTGGTGGTCGAATGGATCGTGCTTACCTGTCCACTCGTACCTGCCCTCTATTGGGCTTGGCACTCTTATGTTTATGTTGCGTAGGGTTTTTGCTTCGTCTAGTCCCCAGTTTACCGCGACTTCATTTGCTCCTAACGTCTTACTCTTAGGTATCAAATTGGTTACGCGGGCGGGGTCGCGTAGGTTAAGCACTATGGCTTTGTTATCCACTATTCTCATGTTTCAAGTGCTAACATTATTTCTGTGGGCGATTCTGCTACGGTTATGTAATCATACTCATCCATACCAAAATAAATTTTAGTAAACGCACGCTCCCCACGTTTTTCATATTGCATCCATAACATGTTGTCTAAATTTACTACTGTTGTACCTTTATCATTTAGCTCAGTTAAATACATTAATTTCATTTTTTCTTCCTCTTGTAATTACGGCTACGGTTCTTACTACGGTCTTCTAACTTGTAGCCATCTTTGTTAGAGCCGCCATTGTGTAGTGACTTGTTGTGAGACACGTCTTTACCACTACGGTCTATACCTTTCTTATCCATAGCACGCCTAGCCCGTTGTCGTTCCATACGTGCTTTGTGCGCTTTGCTACCCACTGGAGGGTTAAACTGTTTCTTTCTGTCTTTCGGATTCTTGTATGGCATTAGTTTCTCCCATTGTGTGCGCACTCAAGTACATCGCACCACGCACGGCATAACCCACTAGGGTTCGGATTCCATACGTTGTTATCAGATGCGATTACCATTTGTGAGAACTTGTCTCTGTATTTGACCTCAAGGTCATTTTCCCGGCGGGGCCGCGTATATGACTCTGTGATAAGTTGTTTACATACAACAAACAACAGCCCCCCGTTACATGTGTGTATCTTTGGAAAGTGTTTGAATACTGCAAGAGCCATCAACTCTAGTTGTCCCTTGTCTGCATAGCGTGCTGACTTGCCGGTTTTGTAGTCCACTACCCACGCTATGCCATCTTCTTCATTGAGTATAATTAGATCAGCTATGCCTCTGAACCACACGTCTTCGTCCCAAAATCCACAAGGTTGTAAGTCCTCAGTTAGACCTAGCTCATACTCACATAGTTTCTTGCCTTTCTTACGCTTTAACGCATCGAGTGAAGGTTGTACGTAACTGTACTTTTTTGGTATAGGTTTGTTGTCACGTATATGTTCTTCACACGCGAGATGCACGTCTGTACCGTAGCGCATAGCATCAGTTTCTTCCTGCGGATATTGCTTTAATATTTTCACATGGTAAAACTGTTTGGGGCATGTCTCGAATGCCTTTAGCTTACTATATGACCACGGTACTAAACTCATTCGTAAAATTCTTCCTCATGCTTATCGTCTGCGTCAATTTCACCCTGACAAATGTAACACATCTGTGGTTGTCGTGCGCCATCTTCTGATACCAGTTGCCCACAATCTTGACAATTAAAGTAATCTTCCATTATCCACAACTCCCGTATGTTTTACCCACACCACTCTCACAATCAAGTGGCATACCCTCACACCAACTAGGCACTGCACGCATACACGTTTCTATAAACTGCTGTGCTTCGTTGACCTCATCTTCCGGCACGCAACAGATAATACTATCGTGTACCGTCATTACTACATCGTATGTCTTAGCTATCAGTAGCATCTGTTCACCAATGATACACCTAGCAACAGCTTGGCATATGTTCTCTGTTACCTTGCCACCATAGATGCGCGTTGAGCCTTGCCTAGTCTCATAATGAAACTCCAGACCTTTCTCACCCTGAAAATACCCCAAGTCTTTGTAGTGCATACACAACCCAGATGGTAGTTGTACCTCAACCCGACCCCCGTATAAATATTGTTCGCCCGTATCAAAGTGACCACCTACCGGCCAACACCTTATGAGATCATTAGTGCCTAAACAATAACCCATGTTTCTCGTCATTTGTAACAACATGTTTTGGCACTCACGCCAAAAGTGTTTTATCTTCCAGTTCGTATTGCGGTACACCTCTATTATTCTACGCGCTTCGTCTAACTCAATATCAACACCTGACTGTGCTTTAAGTTGTTCTTTAAAACGCACGCCACCCATACCATACCCTGCGCCTAGTATGGCTGTCTTACCAACAAACCTTTGTTCTTTGGTAACATCTTCAACTGCCACGCCGTAGATAGATGAAGCCATCTTCTTGTAAACATCTTCTCCCCTGTCAAATGCGTCTACTAGATCCTCTTGCCCTGCCAGCCACGCAAGTACACGCGCCTCTATCTGTGACGAGTCGCAGTCAATTAACATATATCCTTTGGGCGCACATATACTATCTTTGAGAGACTTGTTACCACGACTAGGTAGGTTCTGCATATTGATCTTGTCATCACCACCCCATCTACCTGTGTGTGCGGCGTAGTATTTTATCGGTGCTGGCAGTGCGCCACGCTTGGCGATACCCATAAACCTCTCGGTACGTGTCTCCTCAAGTGTGGACTTCACCGCTAATCTTGCTTCGGCTAACGCCTTGACGTATGGGTTTTGGCTCACAAGCATATCTTGGAATGCCCTGTCTGTCTTAGCAAAAGCATAGGCTTGTTTACCGGTGGTAGGGCTAGTCTTTGTGGGTGGTTTTATACCTGCGTCCATCAAAGAATCGGCAAACTTTTCATTGCTCATCAGCGTCTCTTTCGTCACCCCGGCGAGCTTGACGAGTGTATCTTTATGAGAACGTATTTGTGTGAGGTGAGAATCGAGCGCGGCGTTGTTGATAAAGAGTTTAGGCTCGATAAACATACGCAAGGTAACATCAATGAGCTTGAGTTCTTTCTTTGGAAATTTCTTACCCATGATACCGAATAGTTTATAGGTTAGTTCTACATCGTTGATACAGTAATCACCATATGCGGCTAACTCGTCTGGTCGAAAGTCTGCCCTCTTTTTGCCCAACGCGGATTCCACCTCTGTACCTTTCTCCCCAATCCCATAACGTGTAGCAAGTGCCTTGAGAGAGCCACCAACTTGAACCCCATGTAAAGCACGGGCAATACACAAAGTATCGGTATAAACGCGAGGACGAACATCAAAGCGCCAGTTGAGAATAGCGCCATCGAACATAGTATTGTGAGCAACAAGACAAATGTCCTGCCAATCGAATTGTTGTAAGTATTCTTTGAGTTCAGCTTCTGACCCACTAATCCATCTTGTTTCTTCTGCATTATATTTTACCCCCATTCCTATCACTTCGAACGTAGAACTACGTACGTATTCTTCGGTTGTTAACTTACTTAGTGAAAACTTCTTATCATAATATGTTTCAAAATCTATCGTTATTATATCCATAGTCCCTCCGACTAGTTAAGTGCAGGTTGTAAGTCTTACGCGACCTGCGGCTACGCCCTATTACTCGACTTACTAAGCATGGAGAAACTAGATTAATCCATGATCAATATCTGGTGCAGTTAGCCAACCAACATCGAGTAGCTTTTCAATGTTGTGCATGTTGTCCTCGTTTACCACCAAGGCTATACCACCAGCTATTTTTATCTGTAGTAAGTTCTTTTCCTGTAGTGGTGTAGGCTTGTTGTTACCAGCCTTGAGTTCAACCCCAAAAAACGTACCGTTGTAGCACCCTACTATATCCGGCACGCCACTCTTACCGTAGCCACCCGTTGCTGGCATAAAGTAGTAGCAGTAATCCAACTCATCAAGATACTTCCTGACTACTTTCTTGACTTTCCCTTCCGGTGTCATAGCCATTACGTTCCTCCTCTATCATGGTCACAAGTTTTTCTAATGAGCTTGCGATACGTAGTAACGCGTTACACGCATCAATTTCTATCTGTGTCATCTTCGCCTCCGAATACCCAAAACTTTTCTGCACTAGCTCTCCTACCAATAGTGTCTATGACATTACTATCGGCATCACAAAGCATTAGTATAGCTATCTTACGCTGTACCCATTCGGGCATATCGTTTATAGAATTGTAGTCCGACTGTAACTCATCGTCAACACAATCCATACCAATACAAGTAACGTGTACCTTACCTGTATTAGAATCGACATACACTCGGTGTACCCTGTCATGACCTGACTTAGCCATGCGCATAACTTTCTGTGCGGCATCATTCAACAACATAGAACACGCCCTCCATAACCTTCATGCCAACACCGTCAACGTATTGCTTATCCTCTAACACGTTTACAACAGATACAGCACCCTGTAGTGCTTCAGGTAACGTATCGACTATTTCAAACGACCAGTTAGTCCCTAGCGATGTAGCCGTGCACCTGAGCTTGTCTTCTTTACCAATGGTGAACGTATGTCTGCCACTTGCTAACTTTTCACGTACACGTACGTACCTAAGCGCACCTTGCCCATTGACTAACTCGGCGTGTTCTTTCTCCAACGCAAGCAAGTTAGTTAGCTCTGACCTGCAACCAAGCTCATGCCCTGCGTTGTACATATTTACCAAGTCAAGCATCAAAGGTGAGTTGCGTAGCAAGTCGTACTCGGCAGAGCGTATCACATACTCTTTGGCATTGAGCAGACCAGCCAGCGCCTCGTCTAGTTCTTTACTACTGTGGTCTAACGTGTTTCTACGACTTGCTTTAAAGGATTCATAATTGAGTACGTGTATCTCTGGGTCTGTGTACTCACGAAAATACTGAGCCGCGTTGCGTACTGCTTTGTCCATGCTTACTGATGATAGACAGTAGTATTTCTTTGGGTTGTACGGGTCTGACTTTTTGTTCTCAACGTATGGTGACTTCACGTTGTATGTTTTCTTCTCATCGGTGGTGTTTCTCAACTCCCAATCACGCTCATCACTGAAACTAATCCTACCACGCGCATACTTCTCGTCTTTGTAATACGCACAAGCCGTGTGAGCGTTTTCAAAGTAGAACAACATATCAGGAAACACTTTGTTTATGGCGTCTGTAAACAGAGCAAGCTCGTCACTACAGCCCATAACACCTGTAGCCGGTAATTCTGATACAAGGTTGTGCTTGTACCTGTTGTTTGTATCAATCTCCATTGTACATTCCTCCAATTTTATTAGTTAATAAAGTGTCAAATTCTGCCTGTGTAAGTTCTACGCCTTTGTTCTCATCATCAGTTACACCGGTGTAACCAGCCGGTTTTTCTGATACCAGTCCCGCGTCACTAAACTCACGTAGCTTTGCGAGTACCTCGTCAAACGTAAACTCTCTGTTGATAGCGTCATCACCAAAGGCTAACTCAAACACGTCCTCAATAAATTGTTTCTTGTTCATTTCTTCATGTCCTCCGATTTGATATGTAATACTGAGCCACATGGTGGCACGCAATTGGGGTTGTCGAGTATGCACCACAACACTGGGCAGTCCCAAGTACCCCAATGATTCTTGTCAAACACCTCACCGTCCGTGAACACGATTGCACACTGTGGTGATATCTTGTTGTCACGTAAGTGATTCGGCACACACGCTGGTACAGTACCACCACCACCAACCGGCTTGGTGTTTTGTATCAGCGCATCAATCTCCTCACCTACGAATAACTCGTCACCCTGTACTTCATGATCCCAATAGATAACACGCGCAGATTCTGGCCTGACTGTTGATACGATCTGTTGTACCTCGGTCATGAAGTAAGGCAGTATGTTCCAGCATGAATACGACAAGTCATTGGCTAGTAGTAACTCACCAACCTGCTCATCGTATGTACTGGGCATGACAATGCCACGACCAATAAACCTACGGTGTAGTCTGTTGTAGGTATTCTCGGTGTCACCCTCACACGTTGTGGCAATGTAGTCACGTAGTACCGTACGCCAATTGATCTGTGGCTTGAGTAGATCCTCAATGATCTTGTTGTGTCCCTTGCCACCTACCTTACCGGCAACCAACTCACCCTGACGTAGTGCGTCCTTGATCTCTTGAGCTACGGTCTTTTTCTCATCGGCACTTAGTGCTGGGTAGCCACCTTCCATACCCTCATCGTCCCCGGATTTGGGTTCGTCACCTTGTGGTGACACGTTGGGGTCAAAGACATGACTGTCGAATGTCTCACCACTCTGTGGCGTACCATCGTCATTGTCTGGGTCAAACTTACCTTGCCCCTGCTCCTTGTCCTCATACAGTGAGTTGAATACCTCGACAACACTCATGTCACGGTACTGCTCATCAATCAACCAACCCTCACCGATAGCACAAAAACCTTTGGGGTAGTTTGGCTCTGGTGGATTCTCGTCCTTGATAATAAGGTTAATCACATAGTCACCGGCCATGTTGAACACCTGCGGATCTTTCTTGCGGTATGGCTCATAGAATGAACAGTGACATAAGCCCTTGTGGTAGTTCTCATGTACTACACCACCACGTAACTCGGCATCACAAACACTGTCGATCCACCCTGTACCGTACCACTCGTCACGACCATTGGTACACGCGGTCGGGCACTCTGGGTCTACCACTCGCGTGCCGGTCATGAACACGCCCTTCATTGCTAGGTATCGGCCATCACGATCAATCTCTGATATGGCACGATACAATCGTTCTTGCGGCTTGAGCTTGCCAAACATGTTACACCTCCCCTGCTGTAATCCAGCTATTAGCTACACACCAATCGGTAAACTTTTTGTTCTTGAATACAATGTCACGCTTGGCATACGTATCAACACGCGCACCGTTGACGAACATAGATTGTAGATCCTTGGGTAGCCGTTCCATGTAGGTAAGCCACTGATTGACCCATGTCTTGTCAATACTTGTTAGTGTGCGATACACAACAAGAACCCGCGCACTAGCATTGTCTGGTACTTTGGCTGTCATAGGATCGTCAATGATTGACTGTTGTGTAGGCAACTGAGCACCGAGCTTGAGAAACGTATACAGACTAGCACCTGCGACATCACCAATGGCCGCGATCAATGCCATCTGCAATGTCTGATCGTCGAAGGCATCACGGTTGGGTAATACGCTCATACAAACACGTTCAAACGAGCGTGGTGTAAGGCAACCCTCACGTTCTGGTGCGCGTGGATCATTGATCATCTCGTTCTCATGTGGGTTCTCATACATATCGAACGTGTGCAGTGCGTGTGGATTGTCACGCAACCAACCTAGACCCATAGGATCATAGCCCTGATTGATACCGTACTCGATCTGCTCATCGGCTGTGGGTGAGCGCATATAGACAGGCATTGTACGGTTACGTGTGTGTGGGAGTAACAAGTCGTTCAACCCCTCTGCACCGTGGTTAGTAGTACCAAATATGATGGTGCGTGGGTGCTTCTTCTTACCACACAACTCGCCACTGTGTAACAGGCCATTGATCGGTAGCTTGAGCGCGTTCTTACACTTACCGATCTCGTCAATACATATGACTAGTGGCTTGTCGATATGGAAGCCAAGATCCTCATTGGGTAAGTTACGTACGCAACCCGCTTCGACATCGGGCATCGGTATAAACAAGTCACCGGTGTCCTTGGCTGGTGCGTCAAACATGATACCCTCAAGGCCGGTCATCTCACATATAAGCTGTAGCAATGCTGACTTGCCGATACCCATATGACCTTGCACAATGATTGACTCTTTGTGACCGATCTTAGCAATAAGCTCGGCTGTCTGTTGTATGCTCATAGCGAGCGATAGTTTGTTCTGGTTCATGATGTTTCTCCATAAAGTTTAGGGTTTGAGTTACGCCGGCGTAAGTGATTACAAAATATCCAGCGTTGGTAATGACGCAATAGCCTGATCGACCTTGCGCTTGGTTTCTACACGTAGCTGTGAACTATCGCGTAGTGCTTCACAAGTGACACCACGTAGTGCATCTTCGAGGTTGTCACACATACTTGTCATTTGAATGTCGTTGTCCGCGTTGCACGTTCGTAGTATCTCAACCATGTCCAACACGTTAGACACAAGTGTACCTGCGAACCGCTTGGTGTTGTCCGCGTGTAACTTCGTAGCCATGTTGTTAAGCGGTTTGTATAGCCGGTCATACATAGCGAGCTTGCCGTTGTGTAACTGTGTTTTCACAAAGTCATCGGTTTCGGCACGCCATTGGTCGGCATCGGCTTGCGCGTCATCAAAGAACTCATCACTGAAATGCTGGCCGCTAGGTAATGGGAACATAGAAACGCGGTGATTGAACCGATCACGCATGGTGGCTGGGTCTGGGTATTTGCTCATGTCATGCAAGTCACCGAGTGCGTCTTGGCTGATACGTAAGAACTCATACTGCTCACTGAACTCATCGGCTAGGCTGTTGAACTTAGCTAGTGGCTCGCGCATCTTACCGTGCGGTAGTGCGGCAGGGCATAACTCATTCAGCCATATCACGTTAGTACAAGTACGATAACCACCGTCAAGAAACGGTGACGATAGCTCTTTGAATACATCACGCAAGTCACTCTCTGTTGATTTGATTTGCTTGAGCAATGTTGTACCGGCCATAAGATCAACACGGGTTGATACTGCATTACTGTCTGCATTGTGTTGGGCGGCGACTGACTTAGATAACTTGTTGTTGGTGCGTAGGCTGTTCCATACGCTGATGTTTTGTACGACCATTGCCATGCAATCTTGTGGCCGTAGTATCTTTGGTGTTGTTGGTGTGTTCATGTTTTATCTCCTGCCGACTTACGCCGGCGTAAGTGTGATTTAGGTAAACGTGTTGACTCAAGACGAATTACCACTTGAGCTTCGCTCATTATAACACACCTATTAGGATATGTCAAGTGACCCCAAAGTCTGGTATTTAGGCGAATGTCCTATAATGTCCGTGAATGTTCTATTGTATAGGCGGGCAAGTTACTGATTATACTATAATGTTCTAATGTTCTAAAATATGGAAAATTGGAGGTGGATATTAATCTGCGTAAAAGGGCTGGAACAATAGAGCGTGTTCATAATAATTTAATAGTAATTTTCTAATTATAGAACATTATAAATATATATATATATAGGGGCTTTTTGCAATGTCCCGCACTAGATCATACTAGATCATACTAGATCCTACAGGATTTGTTTTGTTCTATAAAGTAGCAGAAATAGTAGAACATTAGGGAACGTTTTATAGAACATTAGACTTACGCCGGCGTAAGTGCCTTCCCACGCGCCGCGCTACATATCAACTGGTTTCAGGGAACGCCACGACAAGCCGCGCCGCGCAACTCTGGAACTGGTCTCAAAATTGAGACACAAAAAAAAGGCGACCACCCGAAGGTGACCGCCGAAAGTGTTACTTAGTTGAGATAAAAGTTTTCAAAGCATCTAGCATTTCCAATGCTTCGACCGGATCGAATGCCGGTGATTCCAGCTCTTGGATAGCCTTACGATACTGAGTATCAGCATCATTAAGCTTGATAGCCGGTGACTTATCCGACTTGGGTTCAGGCTTGGCTTGGGGCTTACCGTTCTCTTTATCCTCGGCCTTTTGCTTACGTTCATATGCACGCCCTAGGCTCTTAGCAATCGCGTCCATTCTTTGCCCGATATACTTATTTGCCTTATCGCGGATTTTAAAATCCTCTTTAGTGCAATCGTCTTGTACCTTACCAAGTATCAATTGCACCGGCTCAGGCAATCCAAGCTTGAGCATTTCCTTGCCCTGCTCATAAGGCGTCAATTGCTCAGGCTCGACACGGTCACTTGATCGAAAATTACTAGCCGGTATTTCATTTTCAACTAGCAATCCGATCATATCCTTAAACGCCGCATGATCCTTTTGCTTTGCGTCTAATTGCTTATAGCCGGTATCAGTGGCCTTGTTTACCGCCGTAACTAGCCGGCGTTGTTTAAAGGCTAGCACGTCAATATCAGCGCTCTCATCAGTGATAAGGAAACAAGCGGCCACATTAGCGTGCATGGCGTCTTCACGTAATTTTAAAGTCTTCATAATATTCTCCAATAGGAATAAGCCGTCTTATGGATCGAATGCCCTGCGACTTGGAATAACTATAACCCATGATAACGTGTTATCAAGAGAGTGGCATGACTTACGCCGGCGTAAGTGGTAGCGCAACACCAACGCGCCGCGCCGCTGAGGAACTGGTCTCAAAATTGAGGCCAAAAAAAAAGCGACCACCCGAAGGTGATCGCCCTAGATACTAATCCTCCTCAGTCTGACACTCTAGGATAAGAGTGAGCAGTTCTTCCGAATTTAGCAGAGTAGATATACGAACAGCTGTTGAGCCAGCCCATCGCACTCTAAACTCAGTGCTAATACCGCCACTATACTTACTATAGCGTGTATCCATAGACTCTACTTTAATCTTACCGTTTGGGTGGTCATAGATAGTGCCGACTTGGATATCGTGTGAAGTATTCATAATGTTTCTCCTATAGGCAAGCCGTCTTAAAGAGCTAATGTCCTGCGACTTGAGATAACTATACCCCATGATAACAAGTTATCAAGAGAGTGAGGTGATATGCCTACGCATTCATGCAGTGCAACACCGACACGCCGCGCCACTGAAGAACTGGTATCAAAGTGGGCGCTGTGGTAGCCGCCCGCAGGTTAATGTCCGTAATTACATCCGATAACCCATTTGTTACCAGATAGATCAATGTAATTGGATTCAAACTCACCGCAACAGCCTCGCTTTCTACGGTGAAAGAATTGACTTTTTAAGAATCCATCATTTAGCCGATATGCTCTGTAGTTGTCAGCACATTCTAAATCGTAACGGCCTACCTCATACTCGATGGCCTCTATTATCTCTGTAGGGATTTGCATTGTATAACCTCGCTGGTAGTTTTGGTTAAGGTTGCCCCCTTTCGGGGGCGGTTGGTTAAGGGAATACCATCATACGAGGTATCAGTTCTTTATTGTAAAACCCCCTGCGATTAGACTCGATTGTTACTTCGATGTTGTGATACCAAACATCTGGATCAAGTGGATGCTCCCACTCAAGCGATAGTTGTCCAGTCATTGCATCGTTCATACGTTGTATATCTAGTTCTTTAAAGTAAGCCATGTTGTTTCCTCCTTTGTTTGACTTGATATAACTATACCCCATGATAACACGTTATCAAGAGAGTGAGATGACTACCCCTCCCCTATGCCCCGCTATACTATTGCTACACCACACTACATATATATCCCAATTTTCACGAATAAATCCGATTTTTTTGAAATCTGTAATTGACAAAGTACCCCCCTATGTGATTTAAACCCTAGACAAAAAAATTTTTTGTGCTATATTTCGAAAAACTGGTTGATAACCTGCGAAAAAACATGGCCTTAGTACTAGAAACGGAACCTAGTGTTCCACTTTCAGACGAAAATCCGTTTATGGACTTAACACTCCAAGCGGGTGCGGCGGCTAACACCTCTCTATTCTTGGCAGACTACGGGTTAAACATAAAACCTAACAAAGAAGATGAGGATGTAGCGGCTAAGTTAGCCGTGGCTTACGCTGACGACCCTGAAAAGACATCCAAGAAAGCCACCCCCAAACGAATGGCGGCACTTACACCAGCATCACTCGTGCTAACAAACACCATACTTACTGAATTCGGCCAGTCTGTAGTGCAAAGCGCTACTCAGGTACGTCATTTAGTAACCAACAAACTACTATTAGAAACAGAAAACCCTGACGCACGCCACAGACTGCGGGCTTTAGAGCTATTAGGTAAGATTTCTGATGTAGGATTATTTGCGGAGAAGTCCGAAGTGACCATAACACACCAAACATCTGATGATTTACGTTCAAAACTGCGTGGTAAGTTAGAAAAGTTAGTGCGTCCTATAGAAGATATAGTAGATGCGGTGGTTGTGGAGAACGACGCGCTTGATATTGAGTATGAGTTTGGGCCAGAAGACGATGCTAGCTACGACGACGACTGACTTTACTGAAGAAGAAGTCCAGATCATGCTGGACAATCTCGATAGCTACTCAGATGATGAAGTGGCCGAGATAAGTCGCATTGTAGATGAGCTAGATTCACGTAAAGGTAACGAAGCGGCGTACGCTGATCTTATAGATTTTGCCCAAGCAATGATGCCTGAGTTCTTAGTAGGCAAACACCACCGTATATTGGCCAATGAACTCATGGCAATCGAGGCTGGAGAGCGCGATAGGGTCTGTGTAAACATACCCCCACGTCATGGTAAGTCTCAATTGGTGTCAATTTTCTATCCAGCATGGTTTTTAGGGCGAAATCCCGGAAAAAAAGTCATGATGGTATCCCACACCACCGATTTGGCGGTGGATTTCGGTCGAAAAGTGCGAAATCTCATCAGTATGGACGCGTATAAGGCTATCTTCCCTACAGTTAGCCTCGCGATAGACTCCAAATCAGCCGGACGGTGGAATACGAACGTCGGAGGTGAATATTACGCCTGTGGTGTGGGATCAGCGCTAGCGGGACGTGGTGCTGACTTGTTATTAATCGACGATCCACACTCAGAGCAGGACGTTATTAACGGAAACTTTACTGTTTTTGAGAAAGCGTACGAATGGTACACGTTTGGAGCGCGTACAAGGCTCATGCCGGGTGGTCGAGTGGCTATTATTCAGACAAGATGGCACATGGACGACCTAACAGGACGTGTTATACGCGATATGACGCAAAATGCACGCTCAGATCAGTTTGAAGTCATAGAATTTCCAGCCATACTGGACACAGTAGACAAAGAAACGAATAAAGAAGTGCAAAAACCACTTTGGCCTGAGTTTTTTGACTTAGAGGCGTTGTTACGTACCAAAGCGTCAATGCCGGTGTTTCAGTGGAACGCACAGTACCAACAACAACCCACCGCAGAAGAAGCATCTATCATAAAACGTGAGTGGTGGAGTATGTGGGGTGATGAACGCCCGCCCTCGTGTGAATACATTATCATGTCGTTAGACTCTGCGGCAGAAACTCATAACAGAGCTGACTATACGGCACTAACTACATGGGGCGTGTTCTTAAATGAGGAAAATGACGCGTACAACATTATATTACTAAACAGTATAAAACGTAGGATGGAGTTTCCAGAGTTAAAAACCATGTGTATGGAAGAGTACGACTCGTGGGATCCAGATGCGTTTATTGTAGAGAAAAAGAGTTCTGGGGTGGCTATATACCAAGAGATGCGTAGAATGGGGCTACCTGTATCGGAGTATACACCACATCGTGGGTCGGGCGATAAACTAGCCCGTTTGAACTCAATAGCCGATATTGTGTCGTCTGGGTTGTGTTGGATGCCTCCAACGCGTTGGGCGGAAGAAGTTATAGAAGAAATCGCAGGGTTTCCATTTATGAGTCACGATGATTTAGTTGACTCGACGGTAATGGCGCTAATGCGGTTTAGGCAAGGTGGGTTTATACAGTTACCCACAGATGAACAAGACGAAGTTTCATATTTTAAGTCGCGTAGGGGCGACAGATTCTACTAGGAGTAGACCATGGCCGTAGATAAAAGCATATTCCAAGCACCACAAGGTATGTCAGACGAAGATTTACCTGACGCTGAGATGTTAGAGATTGAGATTGTCGATCCAGAGGAAGTCACGTTAAGTGATGGTAGTGTAGAGATTACATTAGTGCCCGGTTCTGATGAGGACGATTCTAAATTTGAAGACAACTTAGCCGAGAAGTTAGACGAAGATGAGCTAGCTGGTATTTCATCCGGTATTATGGAGCTTGTTGAAGGCGACGTAGCTAGTCGCAAAGAGTGGGCCGACACGTACGTAGATGGTCTTGATGTTCTTGGCTTTAAGTATGAAGAACGTACCGAACCGTGGGAAGGCGCGTGTGGTGTGTATTCAACTGTGTTAGCCGAAGCCGCTATACGGTTTCAAGCAGAAGCTATGTCTGAGACATTTCCGCCACAAGGCCCAGTAAAAACTAAAATACTCGGTATGGAAACTGACGAGAAGCTAGAGTCGGCTGATCGTGTTAGAGACGACATGAACTTCGAGTTGACTGAGAACATGGTTGAGTACAGACCTGAGCACGAGCGCATGTTGTATTCGTTAGGGTTGTCAGGGTCTGCGTTTAAAAAAGTGTACTACGAACCAAACATGGACAGAGTGTGCGCTCACTACATACCAGCAGAAGAAGTTATCGTGCCATACGGTGCGTCAACTATCGAGACTGCCGAGCGTGTTACACACGTCATGCGTAAGACTAAGAACGAGATGAAGAAGCTACAAGCTATGGGCTTCTATCTCGATACTAAGTTAGGTGAGCCGAAATCGTTTCACACTGACATAGAAGAGCGTAAAGCAGAAGAAGGTGGTTACTCAGTTAATGATGACGACCGCTATACTATCTATGAAATACACGCCGACTTGTTTATAGAAGAACTAGACAAGGACAAAGATGAGATAGCTAAACCATACGTAGTAACTATCGAGCGTGGTACAGGTGAGATACTAGCTATACGTCGTAACTGGGACGAAGATGACGATCTATATATGAAACGTCAGCACTTCGTACACTACAACTATGTGCCCGGTTTTGGGTTTTATGGTTTAGGTCTTATACACATTATCGGTGGGTACGCCCGCGCAGGTACGTCACTTATACGACAACTTGTTGACGCGGGTACACTATCTAACCTGCCGGGTGGTCTGAAGGCTCGTGGTCTACGGATCAAGGGCGATGACACACCGATAGAACCGGGTGAGTGGAAAGATGTTGACGTACCATCAGGTGCGATCAAAGACAACATTATGCCTCTGCCCTACAAAGAGCCTAGCCAAACATTGCTAGCGTTACTAGAACGTATTACTACGGAGGGTCGTAGGTTAGGCGCTATTAGTGACATGGATATATCTGACATGTCAGCTAACGCACCAGTTGGTACAACACTCGCCATACTTGAGCGTACGCTAAAACCAATGGCGGCAGTACAAGCTCGTGTCCACTACTCTATGAAGCAAGAGTTTAAATTACTCAAAGCGTTGATGGCAGAAAACGCACCTGCTGAGTACGCGTATGAACCAGTACGTGGTGGAGTCATGGCTAAACAGTCTGACTACGAAAGCATTGATGTCATACCTGTAAGTGATCCTAACAATACAACCATGGCGCAACGTGTTGTGCAGTATCAGACTGTTCTACAGATGGCGGCACAAGCACCACAGATATATGACTTACCGCAACTGCACCGTCAAATGATTGACGTGCTTGGCGTAAAGAACGCTGAGAAGTTAGTACCAACGTCTGAAGAATCTACTCCGCTTGATCCTGTTAGTGAAAACATGTCTTTCTTAAATGGTAAACCTGTAAAAGCGTTTATTTATCAAGATCACAAAGCACACATAGCGGCGCACCAAGCGTTTATGGAAGATCCGTTTATAGCGGCGGCTATTGGGCAAAACCCACAGGGTAAACAGATTATGGCGGCTATCCAAGCGCACATTTCTGAACACACCGCGTTCTTATATAGAGAGCAGATAGAAGAAAGACTTGGTGTACCTCTACCAGCCCCAGAAGCTGAACTACCAGAAGATATTGAGGTTCAGTTAGCTCGTATGGTTGCTACAGCAGGACAGCAAGTCAAAGACGGGCATAAGAAAGAACAAGCGCAGAAACAAGCGCAACAGCAACAACAAGACCCTGTATTCCAGCTACAACAACAGGAAGTACAGGCCAAGGTACAAGAAGTACAACGTAAGGCTCAGAAAGATCAGTTAGATGCGCAAGCTAAACAAGCTGAAGCACAACGTAAGATGATGAAAGATAAAACTGACGCACAACTTGCACAACAAAAACTACAGTTGGAATCTCAACTAGCACAAATGAAAATGCAAATAGAACAAGCTGAGTTAGAGTTAGACGAACGTAAGTCGGGTGCAAGTATGGCCGCAGATCGTCGTAGAGACAGTACTAAACTAGACCTTGATTTACTAAATATGCAAAACACCAATAGACCAAAAGGTGACAAATAATGGCTAAAACCGTCTTTGACGTGCTTAAAGATAAAATCGTAGAGGATAAAACCGCTACGCAAGGATTTCTTAGTGGCGGTGGGGCTAACAGCTACGCCGAATACCGAGAACTAACAGGTAAAATCCGAGGATACGACGCCTGTCTAAACCATGTCGATGACCTCGCTAGAAACTATATGGAAGAAGACGATGACTGAACCAATCCTCGCTGTGCCTGAGCACATACGAAAGGAGCAAGAAGAAGCTACTTTTGAAGCGCAATTACCAAAACCTGTAGGCTATCGTGTGTTAGTAGCCCTGCCTGAAGTAGAAGAAGAGTACGAAGGTGGGATTATTAAGGCTGAAAGTGTACGTAAACGTGAATACATTATGTCCATTATGGGGCTTGTCATAGATATGGGTGACTTAGCCTATAAAGATGATAGCCGTTTTGGTAAAAACTCCGAGCCTTGGTGTAAGGTCGGCGATTACGTAATGTTTCGAATGAACACGGGCACTCGTTTTACCGTTAGTGGTAAAGAGTACCGTTTAATGAATGATGATTCCATTGAGGCCGTTATTGACGACCCTCGTGGCATCTATCACGTGTGAGGTGAGTCATGGGATTTGAAGAAGTAACATACAAGTTTCCGCATGAAAATGACGAAAACGAAATAGAAATAGAGGATACTGGGGCTGTGGAAATAGACCTTAGTGGTAAGAAAACGGCTGAAGAATACTCTAAAGAACAAGAGCCAGAGCCGGAAGTTGAGGCCGAAGATGATCTTGATATTGAGGTTGTTGATGACACACCCAAAGAAGACCAAGGGCGTCAGGCATCTGAAGCTCCTGAAGAAGTAACCGATGATGAGCTTGAAGGTTATTCTTCTAAAGTTAAAAAACGTATAAATAAGATACAAAAAGGCTATCATGATGAGCGTCGAGCCAAAGAAGCGGCGGCTCGTGAGCGTGAGGAAGCTGTACGTGTTGCTCAACAATTAGCCGACGAGAACAGGTCGTTACGTGGCAATATAAACAAAAGCCGAGAGGCACTGTATGAACAGGCTAAACGTAATTCTACGATAGAGGTTGAGCGAGCTAAACAGGTATATAAGGACGCGTACGAAGAAGGCGATGCTGAAAAAGTAACCGAAGCACAAGAAAAGTTAACCTCGGCAAAGATAAAAGCTGATAAATTAACCGATCTTACTCCAGAGCCTTTACAAGAAGACGCTAATAGTGTAACAATACCCGACACTAGCTCACAGGAACAAGTTGACACTAAGGCACAAGATTGGGTATCTCGCAACCCTTGGTTTGAAACAGACCCCGAAATGCGTAGTCTAGCTTTAGGTGTTCATAACAAACTTGTAGACGAGGGTGTTGACCCCCAAAGTGACGAATATTACGAGAAAATTGATTCTCGCGTTAGACAAATCTTCCCCGATAATTTCGAGGATGCACCGAAAAAGAAACGAGCCAATGTAGTTGCACCCGCTACGCGGAGCACAGCCCCTAAAAAGGTCACATTAACGCAAACACAAGTACGGCTTGCCAATCGTTTGGGATTAACAAACGAACAATACGCTAGGCAACTAGTAGAAGAAATGAGGAAATCATAATGGCTGATAATAGAATTAAGCGCGAACAGGAAACCCGTGAGAAAACCGTGGCTACAAGACAATGGGAACAACCCGATGTCTTACCTATGCCTAACCCCGAACCGGGGTACGAGTTTAAATGGGTACGCCTTAGTACGTTAGGAACTACGGACGCCAGAAACATTTCTTCGAGCTTGCGTGAAGGTTGGGTTCCTGTGAAAGCAGTTGACCACCCTGAAATCATGTTGGTTACTGTCGAGAACGAAAAGTTCGCAGACAACGTAGTAATTGGCGGGTTAATGCTCTGTAAGATACCAACAGAAATGATGGATCAACGCAGAGAACACTTCGCAAATGTTACGAAAAACCAGATGGATGCGGTAGACAACAACCTAATGCGTGAAAATGATCCACGAATGCCTATCTTTAATGATAGGAAATCGAATGTTACCTTTGGAAAAGGGTAACTTAACTAAAATTTAGAGGTGATCTAAAATGGCTACTACAGCTTCCCCATACGGGTTAGTACCCGTAAAGAACGCTGACGGCTCACCATATACTGGTGCGCGGGACGCATTTCAAATTGCTTCAGGGCTAGCTAATAACATTGGCTTTGGTTCTGTAGTAAAACTACATGCTGGTAGGATTGAAATAGCTACTGGTACAGGCGCAGATGAAGGAGCAAATAACCTCGCTGTGAACACTGGCGGTGCAATTGGTGTATTTGTCGGTTGTGAGTACGTAAATAGCCAAGGACAGTTGATCTTCGATCAATTTTTTCCTACAGCTACAACTGTACCCACGGGCACTAAAATCATTGCTTACGTTGTAACAGACCCCGGTGTAACTTTCATGGCGCAATCAACAGGCGCTATTGATGATGATGTTATTGGTCAAAACGTAACGTTTTCTGCGGCACAAAACACAACAAGCTCGGTAAATACCGCTACTGGTAAATCTAATATGGCGATAGGTGCGGCGGCAACCGCCACTAAAGCGTTTAAGATTGTTGGTTTATCTGATCGTCCCGGATCAACCGCTAATGATTTAAAAACCGATTGTTTAATTAAGTTTAACCCCGCTTACCATCAGTTTGGTACTGGCGTAGTTGGCGAATCTTAGGAGATATAACTCATGGCTATTTCACGATCCCAGCTCCTTAAAGAGCTATTACCCGGCCTTAACGCCTTATTTGGTTTAGAATATGCCAAGTATGGTGAAGAGCATAAAGAAATCTTTGAAGATGAGACTTCTGATCGCTCGTTTGAGGAAGAAACTAAACTGTCAGGCTTCGGAGCCGCACCGACTAAATCAGAAGGTGGAGCTATCGAGTATGACACAGCGCAAGAAGCGTTTACTGCACGTTACACGCACGAAACTGTTGCTATGGGTTTCTCAATCACTGAAGAAGCGATTGAAGATAAC
>Ga0209336_10000162_pt1 | contig 33741 bp, 65 predicted proteins | sample LinPmetageLP32_FD_184042 | JGI IMG/M metagenome (GOLD analysis project Ga0209336, IMG submission 184042) | Marine viral communities from the Pacific Ocean - LP-32 (SPAdes) (version 2) | ecosystem: Environmental > Aquatic > Marine > Oceanic | place: Pacific Ocean | collected 2009-08-23
TCTACTATCTCACATACTTCACCTGTACAAGCGAAGGTCTGGCTAGACTTAGTGGTGTCTTCTGCCTCAAACTCAGATAATTCAGCCCAATTAATCTTCTTAGGCATAGTATCTTTTAATGTTTTATACTCTTCTTTACCACACTCTTGATACGGTGCTTGTTGGTAAGTATGATCTGAGTGTGGTAAAAACGATACGCCACTCATTTCATTGAAGTTCCTGTATACAAACGCCCCTACGTCCAGCCATTCCTCGTCTCGTACTGTTATAGTAACAGATGGCTTGTGTTCAGTCCAGTGTCTTTGATAAATTAACCATAAATTTAATTGCTCTAAAGCTGTCATATCGTTACGTGTAACAGACTTGTTAGGAGCTTTTACAGGAAAGCTAAACACTGTAGTATTGTCTGGTTTCATAACACATGGTTCTGCTGGTATACCTTGCTCTATCATGAACTTAGTTAGGGGATCTTTGTTATCTCCACGAACTGTACGTACATAATATAGTGAATGCCTAGCGTGAATGCCTGACGCACTATCTACTAACTGAGATACTGTACCTGAAGGTTTACAACAAGTAATAGCGGTACTCTGAGATATGCCTAGAAGACCAGCCCACTCTTTGTTAGTCTCAATAGCTACGTCTTTAAGTGACTCCAGGGTTTTATCTAAACCTTTATTAGCTAATGTCATTAAAGGATTATCCATTATACCTGTAAGACTAACACCTAAGAGTCTTTCTTCTTCACAATTGTTTTGCCAAGCCTTACGAAGGTAAGGAAACTTAGTGTAGTTAGATTGTATCGTACCTATAATTGTAGCAACCTTAACCTTCTGCATAATAGAATGTATATCGTCTGTAGACCTAACTACTACCTCAGATAGGTTACAAAATTCCTGTGGTCTAAGGCTAATTTCTGAGCAAGGGTTTGTTCCAAACTCATGGTTAGGATTACGCCTACCGCTTCTGACAGCCAAGTCTTTACACGCCTGTCTGTTAAACACACCACGCTCACCTGACTTACTTTCAACTAAAGCTACCCACTCACGCATGAATGTTTCCATATCAGGTTTATCAGTATAACAAACTGAGTTATTAGCTAATGCTCTGTGTGGACTACTCTCCCACCACATACCTGACTTAGCGTGTCTCATTCTATCGTCAGATAAGTTAGACAAAGATATCATAGCTGACCTACGTACACCACCTACAACGACAACCTCCCCTATTTTACACATTAGATCGTGGCACTCTATTGAGGCTAACCTTCTACCTTGTGCGCCTTTAAATATAGCTACAGTAAAGTTAAACAAATCAATGAGAGGAGCAGGACCAGATGCACGACCACCAAACGTCTTCAGCCTAGCACCAGCAGGTCTAACTGCAGACACATCCCACTTAGGTATTTCACCAGCATACAGGAGTACAATAACTTGACGAAGAGCCTTAGCCCACCCCTCCTTGGAGTCCTTGACGACAATAGTAGTGTCACTGTCAACGAGGTCAGGAACATCAGGAAGCCGTTGAACGAACTGCCTCTCGACACTGAATCCGACTCCAGTACCACACAAGAGGATGTACATAGCCTCATCAAAGGATTGTACAGTGTCTACGGGTAAATAAGAACAGTTGTACATACAAGTATTATCTCTAGCTGCAGCAGGTCCTGCAGTCATCATAGATCTCATAGAAGGCATAACACTAAGATCTAGTATAGATTCTTGTATCATGTTGTATGTACTATCATCCTTTATGTATGGCTTAACAATGTTAGTCATATAACGATCTACTGTCTCAGCCCACGTCTCTCTTCTGTTTTCTGTTTCTAACCAACGGGCATAGCGTGACGTGTGAATAAATGCTTGGTAGTCTGTAGGTAAGTAATTGTTCATGATCAGTCTTTCTTTGCTATAATTAAATCGGATAGGTCTGGTTCTTTGTAGTCTGGCCCTTTAAGAACCTTACCATCTTCTCTAAAGATAGGCTTACCATCACGCCCTAACTTACTCATATTACTTTTGTGTACTCTAGTAAAAGCTTCACCTACTACTTCAGCAGTATACAAATTAAAGTACATAGTAATACTTTCTCTAGCTTTATCTATGCCTTCATTTATTTCAGCTAACTCTTCTTCAGATATAAGATCACCTGCAAACTTAGGTGTAGTTAACATCATACCATTGTATACATACATAACGTCACACAGTTCTTTTAGGTGTCCTGCTGTACCGTAGTCCTCTGCACGTAACTCTACTAGTTCTTCTTCTATTAGGTTCATCCATAACCGTAGGTCTAAAGACCCTTTAAACGTCTGTATAAACTCTTTTAGCATTTGTTCTTCAGGGGTTATTCTTATTTCGTATTCAGTCATTAGTACCTTCTTTCGGATAATATACGTCTACGTGGCAGTTACACTGAGGACAACTTAGATTAGTTACCATAGACCACGTATCGTCTTCATGATCTATGTCGTGATCTCCACCCCATATAAGCTGGGTTTTGCAGTGCCAACAGTTCATAGCCTGTGCCGTACTAATACGTTTGATACCTTTACGTCATCAATGTCGTGGATCATATTATGAAACATATCATATATGTCTTCTGTGTGTAGTTCTTCTGCTGCACTTAAAAGATTGTTTGGCTCGTCTACCTCTACAACTAAGGTAACACTAAAGGTCTTCATTTGTGTACCTCTTTATATTTTTTAATCAATCTTTGTAGATACCACTCAGCTTTCTCTAAATCCTCTAAGCCATTCTTATACTCGAACCGCCACAGGTACTTAAGTATAGCTCCTGCATGGTATGCATACTTCTGATCCATAGTAGTTATTAATGCTTCAATAGCTTGTATACATTCCATGCTACCGTTTTGATTATAGTGTATGGGTTTATTGACTACATCAACTTCTGCTTTGACTGTATCTGTATAATAACCGTGCTTATCTTTTGCTGGTTTCCATTCTTCTGTTGACCATTTAGCCATTTATGCTGACCCCTTCGTAGGACTGAATAAACTAATCACGTTACTGCCTCTTTCTTGTTGTTCTAGATCTATAAGATCATTTTGTACAAAGTCACGAAAATCATCGTCTTCATTTAGTAAATATGTACAGTGTTGTAGTAGCCTTATAAGTGTTAAGAAATAATTCTTTGTATTTTTATCATCTCTATTGTTAGGACTAATTACTGCATTCATTTCAAACTGATCATCCCACTCATCAAATGAATCATGGTCAGATGCAATAAAAGCTAACAAATAGGTGTGATCGCTTTTTACACCGTCTGTCATATTTGTTTCTTTCTCTTTTGTTTTAACTGTATCAACCTTTTAGTAGTACACTTACCTGGTTCGTTTAACCACGCATCAGGTATTGTTTTATTTGACCAAAGAAACTTATTTTTATTACACCAATCTGAGTATGTAGACTTAGAACCCTTGTACAACTTAGCTTTTGCATTACTAAATACAAACCGTATATCTAATTCAGGATGTTGCCGTCTAACACATTTATGTTTGTGCCTATCGTCAGAATCAAATTGGCCTTTTGCCTCAATTATAATACCGTTATCTAACAAGAAGTCAGGCGTGTAAGTACGATAGCGTAGGTCTTCCCACTCTATTTTTAACTCTTCATACCTGACTTCTTTTTGTATTTTAGATAGACTATCTACTAATTTGTCTTCTAAGCCACTACGATATGTATTCCAGTTGGGATTGTATCTACGTTTCACTTGTCTCATCAGCACTATCTTTTGAAGTTGGTTCTTCAGTATTGTCTTCTGTTGTTAAAGAGTGTGCTAATTGTTGGCTAAGTACTTTAGCGTATGTATCGTAGCTATCATACTTTAATTTAACAGATCTTATTTCACCTTGTAGGTTTAATATAGTGTTAAATAATCGTTTTTGATCTTCATTCATATCTTCTTCTGCGTAAGATTTATCATCTATTGTAAACGTCTTGTTCATATAACTGCTTCCTTATTTTCATTGTCATTTATTAATACGTAATCAACCATAGGTTTTTCTTTAGCTTGCGATACTCTTGATGGTAACGTCTGTAGCTCTTTCCAACACGTAGTCTTAAAGTCACACCAACTACACGCCCTATTTAATTTTAAATTACCTGATGCTCTTCTTCTATAGTATTCTGGAACAGGTTTAAAGCACTTTTCAAAAGGTTTATCTTCATTTATGTAAGATACTTTATCTTTAATGCTTTCTATTATCTCTTCCTGATTAACTGTGCTGCCTGAAACATATTTGAAAGCACCGTCTTTTTTATTTACAACCCACCAGCCACCCATGTCTTTGCCTGAAGCTTTTGCGTAGCCAACAAGTTGATGTATGTAACCGAATGTATCATCTGATTGTAATCTCTCAAATGATTCAAAACGATTAGTATATGAATAGTCAGAAGCAGACTTAACATCGTCTACACTTCCGTCTAGTATCATATCATACTCACCTTTTATTTTACCTAACTCACCTAAGTCTAACTCTACGTTATCGTTATCACCAAAGGTAACTCCTGCTGACCTAAGTAAGCCTTTAAACACAGCTTCAATAATGTCACCAGTAATCATATTAATTAAAAAGTTAGGTGGATAAGGAGCTTTAGTCTCTGGTTTGTTCTTTTGAAACCACAACTGACACTTAGGTTTACCTATGTTAGACATTCTTAATCTAAACTTATCACGAGGCCCCCCTGAAAACTGTTTAAACATAGCTTCTTTTACATCAGAGGCAACCTTATCAGCCACCTCTTCAGTAATAGTTGTGTTACCTGCAAGAGCATTCTGGAGAAACAAAGATACTTTTAGCTCTGCAGGATGCATCATTCAGACTCCTCTACGTCTACCATAGAGTTTATTAAAGCAGAATCATCTGCATCAAAGGTGTCTGAAGATAGATTAAACTTATCCCATTCACCTAATACATACTGGTTCTGTTTATTTATCCAGTCCATAAAGTCACGCAGAGTATCATTATCTTTTTCTTGTAGATCACAAGGCTCATGTAGTGATGCCTCAAATACAGCATAAGGTTTACCACTAGCCCCAGTACGCTCTACGCCTGTAAGCCTTACTGTATGTTGTATAGGTAACATATTCTTACGAGATAACGAACTGTTTACTTCATTAATAGATTTAATAGATTCACCTGCTCTTATTTCATAGACGAAGGGATACCAAGTACCAGCGTGTTCTTCTAATGAATTTCCTTCATTGTCTACAGGATTGTCTAGTTGCAGCATACCTAAAAGAACTTGTGTTCTTCTTGATGAACGCATTGCTTGTTGTATGCTAGGTGCTAAAGAATGAAAGTCCTCTACGTAACCTGCAGGTCTACCGCAATTAAAGCCACCTTTGCTGTCTTTTAAATCTGACTTAAGATCATTAGCCATAATACTTTTTAAATAGTTTTTCTCTTCAGATAACCATTTAGCCCACCTCTGACGTACTGCAAAGGTACGAACTGTTACAGTATCACTGTATACTATATTGTCTTCACTGATCCTAAACTTAAAAGATGTTCCAGGTACTAACTCAGTCTTAATATTCTTACCGTTAACTTCAACCGTACCCATAATGGCATCATTTAAGACACTAAGGCTTGCTAAAGATGATTGTGTTTTATTTGATGAGCTACCTGTTTGTGGTAAACCCATCATTTCTGCTATTGATGTACCTTCATTAGGTACGAGTGCTATGTCTGACATTTGTATATCCTTTTACTGTCAAAAAATGAACCCAAGTTATACCATTAAACGTCTTTTGTGTCAAGCCAATTAGGTCCTATTTTAGCTTCTAAAAGTAGTGGTACGTTCATGGTCACACCATATGCTTCTTCTATAATATCGTTAAGATCCTTGTTAAGTGTATCTATTATAGATGTAACATAATGTATCTCTTCAGGATGTACATCGACTACCGTTGAGTCATGCACTGTATTAACTAAACAAGACTGTAACTTACTTAGTCTCTCCTCTAATTCTATTAATACAAGAGGTACAATATCTCCTGTGCTAAATCCTTGTACAGGGTAATTCTTTATCATAGTAAAGCCTGATACACCGCCATTATTACGCCTTACTACATTAGGAAAAGCGTACTGTCTTCCACTAGGTGTAGTAATCTTCTCGAAGCGTAACGCCTCTTCAGCTAAACTCTGATGCCAAGCAGCAATACCTTGGTACTTCTGTATAAACTGTATGTAGTACGCTTCTTCAGCCTTACTTCTACCATACCCTGTCGCGCCGAAGAGAGGTGCAAACGTATGCTGCTTTGCCTCTACACGAGTTGTAGGCTGCCCTGAGTCTGTGATAACCTTAGCCGTGTGGGAGTGTACATCAAAGCCTGTATTGATCTCAGCAATAGCTACAGGGTCTTGTGAGAGAAAAGCAGCAACGCGGAACTCTAATTGAGCAAAGTCAGCCTCTAGGATCTGCCCACCATCCCATCTAGAGATAAACACTTTTTTAACTGGGAACGTATTACCTCTAGGCATATTCTGCATATTAGGATTACGACCTGAGAATCTACCAGTAGATGTAATATGTTGTGTCAGGTTTACGTGTAAGAAGTTATCTGGTTTAGTAAAGACATCTATACCTTCAACAAAAGAAGATAGGTAAGATGATACAGCGGATAAACGTTTAAGGTCTGTCAAGAAATCTATGGCTTCCATCATATCTTTATTCTTAGCGGTAGATATTAATGTCTCTAAGTTACCTTTTGATGTACTAAAACCATTAGCACTAACCCAAGACTTTCCTGGAGCAGTAAAACCTAACCCAGCTAAATGATTCAACTGTTTAAGTTGATAGCCCCTAGCTGTACAATCCTTACATTTATTAGGTTTGGCATACTTTGTTCCATCTTTCCTTACTTTATAGGTTTTGCCTTCACCCTTACATACAGGACACGTAAACGCTTTTGTCCTTCTTATTATTTTACTGTTAGCCTCTACTGCTTCTTTGTATTCAGCAGGAGTATGAGTAAACTCAAACAAGTCTGCCCATTCTTTCTTGTTGTTTACCTTACGGCTAAATATAACTTGAGACATTTGCTCTGGAGAGTTTAAATTTATAGGTGTGTCACCCATCAACTCTTTAACTTTATGGTGTAGCCGTTCTTCTATGTTAGCCTTTTCTTCTTCAAACTCCTTACGTACTTGTACAAGAGCTTCTCTATCTACTTTAAACCCTGACATATACATACGAGTAAGTGTCTGACAAACCTTAAACGTAAGATCTCTTACAGTAGTCATACCTTTTGATTCATCTAAGTCATAGCTCTTTAGTTGGTGTTCAAATAACGCACAGGTAGTATCTAAGTCACAACCTAGATAAAAGGTTAGCTCCTTAAGAGGTATCTCATCTGTGTTGTAACCCTTCTTAAAGTAAGCCTTGAGTGTATCATCTTTCTGAAATGGTAGATGTTCTCTTATAGCGCATTGCTCTAATGAAAGTGGCATCTTCTGACCTCGTATAAGAATGTATGCCGCTAACATCGTATCCCATATAGCTCCGTCATACTTGAAACCACTAGCCCAGAGCCACATCAAGTCGTACTGAGCGTTGTGCATGATGAGTAGTGTAGTCTCGTCTAATGCTTGCTGTACTAACTTATAGTTTGCTCCTGTTTGATCTTTGTGTTCATTATGATCGAAGGTAAGCATAAAGCGTTCTGTAGGTCTGTCTACGTTCTTAAACCCTACTTGTACTAAGGAATTGGTAGGCTCAAAAGGATCTAGGTGTTTCTTACCACCACGTTTAGTTACTGTATTTTCTACGTCAAGTATAAGTCTCATATGCTACACCGTGTACTGACTGCGTTCACCATCTAAGTTACAATGAATAGTACCGTGCCATCCACCTGTTAACTTATTCTTAGCTACCACTAAATGTCTTTGAGTGTCTTCTTCTTGTTCTGTTGCACCCTCATTAACAACTAAAGCATTCTTAGATATGAGAAGCATAAGGTCTGCCTCTGCTGCTTTACCTGTTTTACTACCTTCTAACATAGATTGATCTACACGAACTACACCCTCTGCTGCTGCACTTAACTGAGACATCCATATGACTGCACAATTGTATTGTTTAGCTATATTCCTTGCGTGTATAGCTGCATCCTTAAGATATATGTCAGATTTGTCAGAGGTTTTAAGTGCAAACTTATCTCCCATGTCTAAAATTACAATATCTGGCTGGTTGTGTTTTATAACAGCTTCTACCCAAGCTAAGTCTTTGTTCATGCTATCTTTAACTTTAACGTTGTTGTGTACAGGGCTGTAACGTGATGCCGCTAATGCTTTGTTTTCTTTAACTTCCTTTAACGACATACTGGATGCTGCACATAAGTATCTACCAGCTACCCTATCGTATCGCTCTTCATTACATAAGATTATACACTTAGCTCCTTGATGAGCAAAGCCATCAGGTGCAGCAACAAGACTAGCGTGAAAAGATGTCTTACCTGTATTAGGTCTAGCTCCTACAATTATAAAATGTCCACCTGATATACCTTCAACTTTTCGTTTTAAGCTAGGTATGTTGAACGTCCATTGTGATTGTATCTCTGCCGCATCAAGTAGTGTATCTATAGATATGTCTTCCCATTCAATCTTTAAGTTAGGTGTGAAGTCATCTTGGTAAGAATCTAATATTTTACGCATAGGCTCTAAAGTATTAGCTGTACCATTAACGTAGTCAAAACCTAAGTTAGCTACCTCTTCACCTACTACTTGCTGAAACAACTTAGATAACACTTCTTCACTTATATTGTGATTCATAGGTTGTTCATTTCTTAAACGCTTAAATAAAGTTTTATAGATTTCTTTATTAGAGGTAGTCAAAGATTGATTAGTAGAGAAGAATATAGCTTCAAGATCTGCTGGTGTTAGGTTGCTATCGTAAGTCAGCATAGCGTAGTCTAAGGCTTGTTTAACTTTTCGTACATCTTTAGTGAATATTTTATCTGGACAACGTATACCTTTGTGCCTCTCGTAAAACTCTTTGTTCATCAGCGTTCTGATAAGAGCTAATTCCATCATTGAACGGCTTCCAATTCTTTTAATCTTTTATTTGCTGACCTAATAGAATCTTTTACCATCAAAGCTATATTACTACAGGCATTCCATCCATCTTTAGGTTCATTCTTTAGCAACGCTTCTAGCGTTTCTATCTCACCTTTTACATTTTCTATCTCACCACACATACTCATTGTGATATCCTTTTATTTATATAATTATCCACAAAATGTTTTATATCACTTTTATGTCTATACCATTTGTTTTTGTGTATAGCTCTCCATTTATTGTTACTTAGACTAACAACAAATTTACCATCAATTAAAACAAGACCAGCGTTTTGATAATCTTCTACTGTGTCAGTGAGTTCTATTAATTCTATTAATTTTCTAAGTCTTTTCGCTTCTCTTCCATAAGGATTACTATATTGTAACTTGTGATCGTTTCTCTTTGCACAATCCCAATAAAGCCTTATTGCTTCTTTTAATGCTTCTTTAGTTTCCTCTAAATCATAAGTTCTATTATAAGTTATCATATTAATATTTTCTCCAATCTATCTATATCTTCTTCTACTTTGTATTTTATATCATCTGCAAGCCTAAAGGCAATTGTGTCTAACCCCGTCCATGCAACTATATCTCGTTTGTATTTCAAAGTCTTGTGTGCAGCATCAGGGTCTAACGCTACAATTACTTTAGAATAGTTCTGAATGTGTTGCATCTGTGCCGCACCAAATGATGTACCTAATATTGCTAAACCTGTTGTTCTAGGAAATAGTTTTGCAATAGTTATAGCACTAATAACGTCTTCAACAACTACTACAACTCCGTTGGAGTTACCTAATATCCTAACAAAAACAGAGGCTTTACCTGAGTAATTAAACCATTTTGAAGTCGCGCCACCATCAAGTGACCTACCCACTGCATCAATCAATTTTTTATTGTCTCTAATCATAAATACAGCGCGTCTATCCTTAACGTCATACATCATGTCTTCAGTATAAAGATCCCATTTCCTTACATATTTTTGCATCAGGTCGTGTTCAAGTGTTGGTTTAACTAAGTACTCTGGCACTACCATACGTTCTAAATCTAAAGGTTTTTCTTTGACGTAGCCTTGCATCTTAAGTTTTATCTCGTCAGCGGTAAGACCTACACCGTACTTACCTCTACTATTTCCTGTACAACTAATATCGTACTTAAAACAATTATAGACTAACACACCATCTTTTTTACTAACGGTAAAGGTATTATAGGATTTACATATAGGGCAATCCATTCGTAAGCGTTGCCCCTCAGTTATCGTTAAGGTATCTAAGTAAGACTTTATGTTCATTTTTTAATATATACCTATGTCTTTATTTGTAGGGCCACAACCTGAACCAAACCTCTCTATTGCATACGCATCTCTAGCTTTAGCGGCTTCAACCATTGTGGCGTAGTAACCTGTAGTTATGGTTTTACCATCTATATGATGCATTACTTGATACGGTTTTGTTCTATGATGACTATTCCTTCTTTTAAAAACACCAATGCAGTTTCCTTCTGCTCTTTTTCTCAATTTAGCCTTTTGTATACTAGAGTGCCTGACATTTTTAGAGGAATTAGACTCTCTTAGGTTATCTATCTTATTATTAGTTCTATTGTGATCTATGTGATCTATTAAATTAGATGGTACTTTTCCGTAGTACAAATACCAAGCCACTCTGTGCGCTCTAATTCTCCATTGATATTTATGAAGAACCATAGATATTTGTAAATATCCACCACCTTCATAACTCCCAACGGGTTTATCCATTTTTCTTTTTTGTCCTATCTTATTCTTTTTCTTATAGTAAATAAAACCTGTATCAGGTTCGTACCTAAAGTTTTCATTTATGTATAACTTTTCTTCATCTGTCCATATTTTAGTGTGTTTCATTTCTTATTAGCCTTTCTTTTGTTTATTGCTGTTGATGCCCCACTAAACGTATTAACTAAGTAAGGTCTTACGCTTTCGGGGCTGTTGTGTCCTGAGACTTGCATAATACCTGTAATGTCTACACCTGCCTCTACCATCTCAGTAATGCCTGTGCGTCTTAAATCCATGCCCCATAATTCTTTCGGCAGCCCTGCCTCTTCTTTAACTTCATTCACTAATGTAGATATTTCTTGGTTAGTGTAAGGGCTGTAACTCCCATTTCTAGGTGTTACTCTAGGTGCTACGTAATCCTGGAAACCAAAGTCTTCTTTTTGTTGTATAAGCATCTTAATCAGGCCACCATCAATAGGGATGTGTACATCTGCTCTGCGCTTGCTTTGCTCTAAGTCTAACCTCTTTGCATCGAAGTCTATGTTAGACCACTGTAGTAGTCGCATATCCCCCATCCGTTGCGCCCAATCGTAAGCCATATGAGCTATCAAACCAATTGAACGCCATCTAAAGTCACTGTAACTTGTATCTAAGAATAACTTTACTTGTTCTTCAGTCCACTTAACTTTTCTGTTGGTGTTCTTTGTTCTTTGTATAAGGGATACAGGATTGCTTATCATTGCTTCGTGCCTGATAGCTGTATTAAACAATATACTTAAACAAGTAGCGTGATAATTAGCGCGTCTAACACCTCTCGTATTTAACCATGTATCATACAAATGAGTAACGTGTTTAAAACGTACATCTTTAAGCTTAACACCACCAAACAATTTGTTATTCTGGATAGGTGTATTGCAGTTATGTATTAAGACTGCTTCGTAATCCTTTTGGGTGTTGCCTGTAAGTGTTAAGAACTTAGGCGTTCTAAAGTAAAACTCGCAAGCCTGACGCACTGTACTACTATCACTTATAGTTAATACTTTCTTTCTCATTTGTTTTTATTATCGGTAATGTAGAATGCCCAAGCTAATGCACAATATTCTTTACCCATAAAAGCATCTATCAAGCGACACTTATTCCTAGCTTGCCTTCTTTTTAGTGCGTGTTGTTTTACTGCGTAACGGTATATCTTTTGTGATATCTTTTTCGGTAGCCACATTTTCTTTTGCCTCACTATTATTATTATTATTGTTTATAGAAGTAAGATCAGAGGATGCCCAATCATCTATTGGGTCATCATCCTCACCATCATCATTGTTGTTGTTATTTACCAAAAGCTAATCCTATAAAAAGTATTGCTACGATAATTAATGCTATGTTGTAAAGTATATTATTAATCATCATCTACAGTCTCTTCTATAACAAAGTTTACAGTTCTTAGTCCTTCCTCTATCCCAACCATCAGGTAATCGAATGGACACGTCTTTAACCATGAATGTAACTGCTCTTCTTGTGACATAAGATCCCATTCAGCTTGCGTGTTGCCATGTAAGGATTTTACTGGGTGTGTGCTACTAAGTATAACTTTTCTCATTTAGTAAGCCTTTCTTCTAGTGATTTAATTAAGGCTTCCATCTCGTTAGCTCTTCCTAAAACATTAGGTCTAGACTTCATGCTTGCATCTATCTTGATCAATTCTGCTACTCGTTTTAGTCGTATAAGTAATGCCTGTATCTCATCATTCATTTAATGTATCTCCTGTAAAATATATTCAAACTTTAAACCATCAGCATACATAAATTTCCTTAGCCATTCTCTTTGCATTACGACTAAGTCTTCTATATCGTTTATGTATTTATCTGTACCAACTAGCTTATACTTCCACTTTCTCTCATCTCTATGCGTTTTAATTTCATAACGCTTAGTACCCTTCTCTTTTACTCTGTATGACTTATCAACTTTATATATTTTTACTGTTCCATAACAATTCATTTTATCAAATTCCTTACTTTTACTTTAGTGTTCAATTTGTAGGGCAACCCCAGCATTAGGGATGCCCTTTTGTTATACAACTAAGTTACTCATCAGTAGTTGTAGTAGTAGTTGTTTCTGTATCAACGACAACATCGTCATCTTTTACTGCTGTAGACGGAGCTGTAAAAGCTATCAATAACATCACTGCTATTAGACCACTAAATATACTCAATTTATTTTCCCCCTTTCTTATCTTTAATTGTTTTTAATACAATATTTTTTATTGTTTCATTAAGCCATTCATTATCTTCATTTAATATTACATCAATTTCTTGACATACTATTTCTCTTAACTTTTGATGTAATTCGTCAGCTACACTCATTACTTATCTCCTCTGCATCTTGTGTAAAATAATCTCTGTGTACACTGTTACCTTTATATTCTTTTGGGTAACTTGATCCACCCCAGTATTCTGCTAGTGCGTATGCTTTTTGCTCTGCATCTTTTGCACTTTCAGCATCAACCTCCACGACCACGCCCTCCTCAAGGCAAATTGATACTCTATATTTCTTCATCATATTATTTCCTTTCTTTCTTGATTAGTTTTTTTACTGATTATCTATTATAAAATCAGAGTCACTATATTCCCAGTCTTTTGATGCATCATAACCTATTGCTTCTCTTAGATCATCTCTTGCTTTATTAACAGCTTCTACATCATTTTCTGCATTAACAACATACGAGTAAGTCAGCATTTCTACAGGTTTAAATGTTACTTTATATTTCTTCATCATCATTCCCCTCCTTTCTGAAATGCTTCAATGTAATTCTCTACAAAAGTTAACTGGTTTTGTATTTGTTCTATATCGTTTAAGTAATCAGATACTGTTCTATCTGTATCATCTAACAGACACGCAACTAAGCTGTTTGCTTTACGTACTGCTTCTAGTAATTCCTTATTCATCATATTATTTCCTCCGCAGGATCTGTAAAGTATTCTGTATGTTTTAAGTTTATTATTTTCTCTTTAGGGTAACTAGAGCCGCAATGGTTCTCTGCTAATTTTAGTGCTTTAATTTCAGCCTCAAGAGTACTTTCAGCGTTAATTTGCACAGCTACACTTTCTTCATAATTAATCATCACTTGATATTTCTTCATCATCTGATTATCCTCCTTTCTTTTCTAATAATTTTTTATTTACTATCTCCTCAATCATCTCAGCTTCTTTGTCACGCAGTAGCTTTGATGCTATTCGGTTATCTGTTGTTCCCAGACTACGTTTAAGTTGCACTATACTTTTTTTAAATAATGGTCGGTACTCTGAAGGAATCGTAAGATAAGCATAATACAATCGCCTACCCTTGTTTTCCCTTCTCATTGTAGCTTGGTAAGGAAAGTTAGATATAGATGTTTCATCTTGTATTAATGTCTGACCATTACCTACATTAACGATCCACGATTGCACAATCTCACCTGTATCGAGTGACCCACCAGTCAGGTTAGACCATTCGTTAATCGCTTTACGTTTAGCTTCCTCTAAGTCTTTAGCGTCATCTATCAGTATAGGTCGCTCAACTGTACCTCTAACAAAAAATCTATAGTTAATCATTCAATCATCTCCTGAGTTAACTAACGTATCTAACAAAGTATTAAATTCTGTAGCCATAAGATTATACATCATCAAACTAGCTAGTGTTGCACTCAGACCTTTTGTTTGAAGTATGTAAGTCTGTAAAGCATCCATACTTTCTGGTGTATGAACTACATCTATTAATGTTTTTCTATTAATGTCATTAACATTCATCTTATTCATTTTCATCTCTCCAATCATCTAAGTCCATATTTACCATAAGCATATAAGCATCACTGTAATGTCTGTTGTTAACCTTTACTAGTGTGTCATACCCATCACGTATCTCTATCCTAGACTGCTCTACACACTCTATTACAAGATCCTCAGTACAATCCATGTGTAACTCTATTCCACCACGTATGTAGTACATAGGCAATGCTACATTACGTTCAATCATTTGTTTACGACTAATGTTGTATATGTCAGGCATCAGTTATCCCCTATAGGCGTATGTTGGTTGAGTTTACTTAAAGCCTTAACTGCAATAGCTAGTCTTTTTAATTGTTCAGAATACGTTTGTAATTGATCGTAGCCTATGCCTTTATGTAACTCTTTCTTTTTTAATTCAGTAAATTTTATCTCGAAGTCAGCCTGAGTTTGCTCTTCAATAAAATGATCTAAACATACGTTTATACAATTTAATTCTTCATTATCAAAAACAACGTTATCATGCATCTTTATTATAGCCATAGCGTAGCAGATATCATCCCACTTCTCATCGTTCCGACCCTCTGGAATGTTGTCTTCCCGATAGGCGTGTAATGCTTCCCATATCGTATTTAAATGTTTACTCATTAGTTATCTCCTTTTTCAAAAATGCTAGATATAATATCGTCAACCTTATCATAAATACTATTAAAACTTTCTTGTGCTTGATCTGTATAGATTTCATCACCATTAATATCTTTAGTCCATATCTTTGTGTGAACTGCACTTGATGTAGTACAATTAACGCTATCATCTAACCACGCATCAGATATCTTTGCTTGTAGTTCAACCCATTTGTCAGGTGCTAATATATGTTTACTCATCTTCTTAACCCTCTCTCAATCATTGTTACAGCTTCGTTTGTATCACCTCGACACAACATCTCATAGCCCCATTGAATGTCAGCTCTCGCATCTGTAGTTAGATCTTTGTTAGATAATTGTTTATCTATTCTCTTTTGAGTACTGATATAAGTCTCAGCTTGCTGTTGACCTGTTTCAACACCAAACTTTTTAGCGATAGCATTTACTTCTTTAGTTATACTACTAACTAATAGAAAAGCTTCATTGGATGAATATTCGTATTGGTTTTTTCTGGATAGATTACCCAAAAGTTTTACACTTTTAAGGATTTTTGGTAAACGTATATCCCGTATGCGTTGGAATGCTTCACGTTTAGTCTCTTGTTTATTGTCTGTCATTTGTTTTAACCACCTTTTATCTTTGTCTCTAGATTATATGTGTGTATGTAATTGCTTGTAGTATTTATATGAGTAGATGTAAACCCCTCCATTTAAAAAGGGGTCTAGCGTTGTTTTAAGCGGCTACAGCGTACTCTAAGAACTTTTTGTTAGTCACTAGCTTAGAAACTTCATTCTCGCGTTGCCACATCGATACAGCCTGTGTGTCATTGCCATTAGATCGAAGGGTAAAACCGTTGCGCTCATCAGCATATGATGCGTAGTTAGTGAATGCTGAATACAAAGCAAATTTGTTGTGGCCTCTTGTTTCCGTCTCTTCCATATACAGGTTGTAAAGTTTCTCAGCTTTCTTTTGACTAGGAACTATATCATCTAACAAATCTTTAACACCATGCATTTTCCAGCCAGTAAATTCTGTATCAGCCCAAGATTGTATTAGATCAGCTTGAGCTTGAAAGTCACGCTGTGATTTATTGAGTTGCGTAATGAATGCTTCAAGTGAAAAGCCTGATGTGTTTTTGCGTAATACTTTATCGTAATCACCAGTGACCATCCCATTAGTGCAGAAAAAGTCTATCATACCAGTAAAAACTTTATTGCTTGCACTACCATCAACACCATGCAAAGCAATCAATCTTTGTGCAACCTCTGTTGTATGCTTTTTTGTTACAATAGGCTTTTTGTTTGTCGGGAATGATATGTCTAACATCGACCAAGCACCATTTCTGGCGGTTCTAAAGTTAACGATAGCGTTCTTTACATCATCTTCACTGAATTGCTCAGTTATACAGTTAAAGACGCCATCATAAAAGTCTGGATGCGAAGCGCATTTAAATCCATCGCCTACAATCCCTAACACTTCATCAGTATTTGTGTTAATCACGTATTTGCTTTTAGAAAAACGTGTTGGTTCGTACTTAACACCAAAATCTAAGTGTGAAGGTAATTTGAATTTATCGTTTATCGTATTTGTAAAATCTAACATTTGTTTGTATTCCTTTTTCTCTAGGTTTCATTTGTTTATATGAGTAGTCTTATTATTTATATGAATAGATGTAAACCCCATCAAAGTAAAATAATTAAATTAAAAAAAAATATTATTATTCGTATGGATCTAAGCCATCATTATGACATTGTGCAACGCGCTCATCCTCGCAAGCCTTACAAAAGTATTGCGTAAAATCTGCGTTAGATCCGCATTTTTGGCAAGTATCGTTTGTTGTCCATCCATCGTTTTGTTGTTGATTATAATATGTCATTTTAGTTTATCCTTTTCTTTTTGATATAAATAATAGATCTGCAATTGACCTTTGATACGAAATCAATTGCTTTTGTGGTGGTGCTATCCAAGCCTTATCGGGTCGCGCTTCTATCCTATCTCTTTTACTAAATGCTTTTCTGGTAGGCATCCCATTACTATCATGTTTCTTTTCATGTAATAAAAGTTTCATTGGTTCCACCATTGCTCTAACCATAGGTAAATCAGAAAAGCGATAAAGGGCGTAAATATAATTGCATACAAAGTTAGTTCTATTTGTTCATTTGTCATTTTGATTTACTCCAATGTCCTTTTAATAAAGCGTGAATAAGCTTTGTTTCTTTTTTTGATATAGGCTTGCTTGATGCCTTAATTGCTTTATCAATTGATTTTTTATTATACATTTTGTTTTAGCTCCTATTGTTTGGTTTCAGTTTGGATTGCTCCACAATTCCCACTAAAAATAGTGGGAACTAGCAACAATTTAATTATTTAACGCTATGAATTAAGCCGTTTTTCATTGTTATTTGTGCAAAAAATTCACGTTTAAAACCTGTAATGTGGGGTCTATTACACCCAACAAAACAGCCGTTTGGATTGTATTCCTCTCCGAACAAAGATGTTTCAGTATAATTTAAAGAATTACCTATGTTTTCTTTTAAAACTTTTTTACTTTCGTAATTTAATATCATCATTTTGTTTAACTCCTATTTGATTTGATTTAAGATTAATGTAGTGGATAAGATATATTTGAAACCTCTTTAGACCAACAAGCGCGACAAGCACCACAATGGCCTAGATCAATCTTTGTTTTTATCTTTTGATCTTTAGATAGTGCTTTAAATTCTTTGTACTCTTTAAAGCTTAAAACGCGCTTATCAATGTTTGTTCTAAAGGCTAAACATTCTTTGCCGTGGGCATCTATTTTAGAGTGAACAGTAGATGTTTGATTGTGGCCTTTGATAGGCTTATCATCAATCATTGTTGAGCTTACTCTAATGCATAAATTACTAGGTTCATTGCCGTAAAGTTTACGATAGTCTTTAACTATCTTTGCTTCGCGTGTTGGCAACCAATGCTTAATGGTTGGCGTAATAGAAGCACATAAAACAATAGCGTGTAGCATTTCAACACTTTGTAAATCACCACTATCGAACCATCTATGATATTTTACTTCTAATTTTTTACAGATCCGAACAATCTGAAACGCGCAAGCTTTAGCCCATTGTTGCGGATTGCGTTCTATTAGATCAACAGACTTTAAATAATTGTTAGTCCAGCCTTGATCTACACTTGGCCTAAGCTTTTGAAGCTTAAGCGCGTAGCATCTAGAACAAGTTGAACCTTTAATATTCACTAGCTTAGAGCCTACTTTGCAATGCTTTGCACTAATAGCGAATGTTGAACTAGGCATTTTTGTGTTACCTTTGCTAACCTTGCCAGCAATTTCTACAGCGCGTTTTACTGTGAATGTCTCATTATCGTTAAGTATCATTTTGTTTTAATCTCCGTGTTGTTAATTGTTAATTACTATCATTTGTTTGGACTAAAGGTTAATCCCGAATAAGCACACTCAATAAAGAATGTGCCTATGAAATACTAACCTTTATATTAAACCTCTTTTGTTACATTCGTTTTCTAATTTACTACACTCATTAGCCATGTAAGCATTACCTTTTTCAATGTCTGTTAAGTATGTTTTCGCAATGTCTAAAGCTTCGTTCAATAACTTAGTTTCATCATTTTGTTTTCTTAATAAATTAATTCCCCATTTGATAACAAATAATAAGGCCGTAATAAAAATAATTATCTCTGTTAATATAATGTAGTCCATTTGTTTATGCTCCATTGTTGTTTGGTTTTTGTGTTTAATGTATTCTATAATATCCACTAATTGAATAATGGATACTAACAACACTTTAAACGCTGTTAAGCTTAATACAATGCTCTAAAACCCTAGCGCGTTCACCTTGGTTAAGCCTAGATATTTGGCTTATCACGTTAAGCGCGTTGGATCTAACGTCCTCAATGGTGAACTTGTGTTGCCTTGGCTTGGCGTTAATTTGCTTTAACTCTTTAGCTAATCCAAGCTTTGCAATTGTTTCGGGGTTTAAGTCTTTGATGTTCATTTGTTTATGCTCCTAGTTTAGTTAGTTTTTTATATGCATTATTTACTAAGCTTTTACTCTCAACAAAATTTCTTTTACAATAAAGCCTAGTGTCTTTTGGTAAATCTAAATTAAAACTGTCTAATAAATATTCTGTCATAAAATATTTATTAATTTCTAATTGTCTTTTCCAATGTTTGATTGTTGCTTTTTTTGTGTGTCTCGACATTTGTTTAATCTCCTAATTAATATGTGAAATTGATGAAAACTTTAAATGAACCTTTTTTAAAGACGGTGTGGCCTATGTCATATTCACTTGATAAATCAAAGTCTTTGTCTTTTCTATTGTATTCACCTTTAGCAAAAACATTATCTGAATTGAGACTTAGTTTTATTAGATCACCTTTTTTTAATGATTTTAATAATACGCATTTGTGATCATCACCGTATTTATTGTAGTATGTTTTACCTACTGTTAATTCTGATTGTTTCATTTTGTTTAATCTCCGTTGTTGTTTGTAGGCCATAGCTAAAGCCTATAATTACTTTTAACAGCTATACTTATATAAGCAAGCATAAAATTCACACTTAAAACTAAGGTTAAATACTATCATTATTTTATGAGTATTTTATACATCTATATATGCACTGATTTTAGCCTTATTTTATTAGTGTTTAAATAGGTAAGTATTGTTGACATAAAAAAGAGCTAAATTGGCGAAACAAGAAATTATGTACTTGTATAAGCAAATCAAAGTTTATGCTCTCAGTGAGCTTTAAAATGGCTTATTTGATTGTTTCACTGTTTGTTCTTATTTTTATGTTTTATAAATGTATAATTAACGTGTTAACTATTTAAGCTTAAACTATTATTACTTAAACTATTAACACGTTAACTATTAATATATTAACTAACTAAACGTTTAACTAAGGCTTTTGGGTATACTCTTTTGAGAGCTTCAAAAATTAGCTCATCAGTTTTGTATTGCTCTAAAAGATAAGCGTAATCCTGAGCGTCAAATATTTCTTTTAGTTCTTTATTGATGTTAGTCATTTTTTTTCTCTCTCTCTATAAATGTTGAGCGTGATTGCCCGTCTCTTATATTTAGTAAACGTAACAGATCACGGTTTTATTCCACAGAAAGTAAAATAAATATTAAATAGATAGGGGTGTACTATTTGTGATCACAAAAGAGGGGGGATACCTTATCTAAAAACTTTTTTTGATGATAGTATTATGTTCATGTTTTGTTCTTTTTGTGATGTGCTTCTTTCCCTTGTTTTGTGATCACATTCTCAAACCCCTGTAAAACATGACTAATATGCACATTAAAGAATAAGTAATTCTTATAAAAACGTAATGTTATCAAGCATTTAATGATAGTAATGCTGTAAATCCTAGAAAACAAAAGCCTTTTGATGCCCCTGCATGAGCCACACCCCATCCATACGTTACGTATATATGTACAAACACACAGAAGGGCATTTTGAAACGGCTTTTTATATATACACAATGACAACCATTACAAGAAATGTTACAAACTGTAACAACTAGTAAAACAAATGTAGAACTATAGGGTGCGACATAATGTAACACTACATGAAATAACTACTTGACAGAAGTCGCGCAATAAGTATAACTACGTAGTAGTAGTAGTATGTTAAACATTTATGTTAAAACAATTAAAAAATGGTTAAAGACTAAAAATGTTTAACATAGGGCTAACGCAAGTCTTATGTATAACAATTTTTAATGGTATAAAACCTTTTTTATTTGTATTGACACTAATAACACATATGTGTTACACTACTCTTTATTAACTTTCCCTCTAAATTTGTATAATAAAGGCTTGACTTATATGTCAAAGCAAGTAAAACTATGTAATAATAGTAAAAGTAACCAGGATGATGTGTTAGGAAACTTTTATAGAGCTTTAGCATCTAATAACTCTAATGCGTTAAAGAACATACACATTCCAAGGTCTGATGTGTTCTACATACGTCAAGCTATCTTTAATGATACTGGCATTCTGTATACACTAGATCATGTAGAAAGAGCTATGTATCTCGAAGGTCACTTACACAGAAAAGATGTATTAGACCCAGACAGGAAAAGACCCTATGCGGATTAAACATATTGTAATAATGTTGTTATGTATAATGCCACTGAGTGGCTGTTTAGGTACAGGCTTTGTAGTCAGTAAACTAATAGGGGGTGGTAAGTCTAGTGGTCCTACAGTTAACGCTGATGTACAAGCAGGTAAGAACAACACTAAAGCTGTTGTATCTAACTCAGAGTCAACTGAAACTAAAGCTGGCGACAACGCTACAATAACTAATACTAAGAATGAAAACCAAGTACAAGCTGAAGGTAACGTAGATAGCATAAACGTTATGAACCAAGACATACCTTTGTGGATGATCTTGTTACTTGTACTAGGTTGGGTACTACCTTCCCCTATAGAGATATGGAGAGGTTTTCTTAAGACTATTACTTTAGGTAGATACCGTGGGTAGAACAACACCACCAAAAAAAGCTATACCAAAGACTACTACAGGTAAGAACGCTAACTACCGTAAGACTAGAGACGGTGCAGGTATGACCGCTAAAGGTGTTGCAGCGTATCGAGCTAAAAACCCAGGTAGTAAGTTAAAGACTGCTGTTACAGGTAAAGTTAAAAAGGGTGGTAAACTAGCAGCCAGACGAAAGTCGTACTGCGCTAGATCTTTAGGTCAACTAAAGAAAAGTTCAGCTAAGACTAGGAATGATCCTAACTCTAGAATAAGACAAGCTAGAAGACGGTGGAAGTGTTAACACACATAAGGAAGTAAGATGAGTATATTCACAGACAAGAAGAGCAGCCTAGAAGCTAAAGGCTTTGTAGTACAAGATGACAACACAGTTTTAGGACTTAACGGTCAACCCGAAGCAGGTATGGATGCCTACGGACAGGTATGGTTTAAAGATGAAGCTATAGAAGCTATATGTAATAAAGTAGAGGAAGAAGCTACACCCCAAGAATCCCTTGTAGCTGCTGACCCAGTTGAGACAGAACTAGTACGAGCTAGAAACGATAAAGGCCACTACATTAAAGATGACCCAGATACAGAAGTCAACGAAGCGTGGACTACTAAGGTCATTAAAAAGTTAAAGCCTAAGAAAAAGACTAAGTAGTGTCACCTAAGAAGCTACAAGTAGACAGTAAGTACGCTATGGCTGACACTGATGGTGACGGCATTATTACTGACGAAGAGATGGATCGCCACGAAAGGTGGATACGCCTAGAGAACGAAGATAAGCTAATGGACACACAGCGTATAATGGCGTGGCTGGCAATGTCTGTAACTATAGTAGCAGTTATAATATTGTTTACACCTATTGTAAGTGCAGAAAAAATGCAATCCGCTGCTAGTTTTTTAAATACTTTTATAGTAGCTCAATTAGGAGTAGTTGTAGGATTTATGGGTGCTACAGCTTTAAGTAAAACTAAATCTAAATAAAAAGGGTTAATAGTATGGCTATTAAAATGAGTGCAAATAGAGTATTAACAGGCCGTGAGTTAGCAGAAGCTAAACGCATGGAAAAACTAGAAAAGATTAGAGACGCTAAAAAAGCATCTTCATCAAAAGGTAGTGGTCTTAGAGTTACAAAAGTTTCTGGTAATAAAAAGTCAAAAGCAGTTAAGCCAAAGTTAACAGGTCGTGAGGCAGCAGAAGCTAAACAGATGGAAATGGCAGAAAAAGTTAGAAAAGACAGAAAAGCAGCTAAAGCTAAAAAAGCAGTGTCTAGTCCAACATCAGCTAGAAAAAGATCTAGTGTACCTATTAAAGCTAATTTAACTAGAAAAGAAAGTGCTGGTGTAGTTCCTAAGTTAGGTACTGCTAAACGTAAAGCAGATGCACTTAAAAGAAAAAAAGAAATGGACTCCTTAGAGAAAAAACTAAAAGGAATAGTGTCTAGTTTAAAAAATCCTGAGAAGACATTAACTGCTGCTGAAACTAGATTAATAAATAATAAAAACCAACCTTTAAGTACTTTTCAAATGCTTATAAAACAAATTAAAGACATGGCAAAAAGCAACATGAACATGGGCGGCATGATGAGTAAAAAGAAAATGGGTTATCTATCAGGCGGTCAAACTAAATTAGATAAAAACAAAGACGGTAAAATATCTGGTGCAGACTTTAAATTAATGAACAAAGGTGGTATGTATAAAAAAGGTAAATCAGGATATATGTATGGCGGCATGACTAAAAAGAAGAAAAAGTAATGTGGTTAGCTGCTATACTACATTGTGTTACTCTAGAGTCTACTACCTGTGACATTATGATTAGAACGGGTGGTACGTTTGACACTAAACCAGCCTGTGTAAAAAGTGTAACTAAAATGGGTGAACTATTAAGTAATGAAAAAATATATGTAGTAACGCATTGTTTTGAATTAAAAGCATTAGGGGAGTCTGTATAATGTTAAAGAATAAATGGGTTTGGATAGCTATAGTACTTATAATAGGCATAGGCATAGTAATTTACGGAACTAACACAGCAGTGTGTGAACCTCCGTGTATCTAATAGTAAATGAGTAAGGAACTAACAGCTCAACAAAAGTCTACTATAACTTGGCGATGGACGGCTCTTATAATTTACTTACTTATATGTTTTTATGACTTTATGTTTGTACCTATCTGGTACGGCATTAATAGACCAGATATATCACAGTTTATGGATATTATAAATTCTACTACAGAACCGATGGTTCAGATGGAGCTAATGAAAAAGCTCACAGGTCAACATAATCCTTTTACTCTTATGGGTGGTGGGTTGTTTCACTTAGCTTTTGGGGCCATACTTACTGGATCAGCTTTTGCTGGACATGAAAAGTAAACTACAAAAAAGCATATCGGGGTTGCAATAATAACATTTTTGTGATATAACTAAATATGATATAACTTCCTTAGTCATTAAAAAGGAGTTATACAAAATGATTAGACGACTAATTAACATATATAAAACATATACAGAAAACAGAACAGCATACTGGCAGCTAATGAATATGACAGAAAGAGAACTAAACGACTTAGGTATCTGTCGTGGTGACATTAAAAGATTAACAATAGGAGAATAACATGGCTTACATTAAACGATTAATAAGATCCTTACTTAATATGCCTTGTAGTTGTTGCGATAAATGTCAGTGTGGTAGCTAAGATGAAAGGTGTACCACATTATTTTCGTGACGGAACTGAGCATAAAGGCGGTATGCATAAAATGGCTGATGGCACATTGCATACAGGTAAAGCACACACTAAATCTAGTAAACGTTTGTATCACTTTAAAGACTTATCTAAAACGGCACAAGCTAAAGCTAGACCTAAAAAGAAAACAAAAAGGGTAAAAAAATAAAATGGCAGCACCTAAAGGACTATACGCAAACATTAATGCTAGAAAGAAAAAAGGCATTAGCAGAAAGAAAAAAGATAGCACCATAACAAAAAAAGCTTACGATAATATGCAAGCTGGGTTCCCTAAAGCTAACAAAGGTATGTACGTTAAAAAGAAGAAAAAATAACTATGGCTAGACAATTAACGGAAAACCAACAGAACTTCTTAGAGGTACTGTTCGATCAAGCAGCAGGTGATGTAGTCTTAGCTAAGAAGCTATCAGGCTACAGCGATAATACACCTACACGTATTATAGTTGAGTCGCTCAAAGAAGAGATACTAGACGCTACACGCTCCTATTTTGCTAGAACTGCGCCTCGTGCAGCTTTTGCGCTAGGTAACGCTGTGAACGACCCTACAGAGCTAGGCATAAAAGAGAAGATGGTTGCAGCTAAAGATGTGTTAGATAGGGCTGGTTTAATTAAGACTGATAAAGTAGACATACAAGCATCTAGTAGTGTATTTTATTTACCACCTAAAGAGGGTAACAATGAATAGAAACTATAAGAGTGAGTACAAAAACTACCAAGGCAAACCTTCACAGATAAAGAGACGTGCATCTCGCAACACTGCAAGAGCTAAGATGGTAGCTGGTGGTGTAGCTAAGAAAAATGACGGTAGAGATGTAGCTCATAAAAACAACAACCCACTAAACAACAGCCGTAAAAACCTTAAAATGACTACTAAAACATCAAATAGGTCTTTTCCTAGAACAAAAACAGCTAAAAGAAGAGTTACTTAACAGTTTTGTAAGAATATAAGATGTATTTACAAAAAGAATGGTTAGGATACTGGGAATTACCTAAACCTAACAAAGGTAAAGAGAAAGAATGGCACACTATAGCGCGTGTTAGTCGTACTGTACCTTTCGGTTATGAGTTAGATAAAGACAACGACAAGTTATTACAACCTATTGAGATACAATTAGAAGCATTAGAGCTTGCTAAACGCCATTTAAAACAATATGCTTACAGAGACGTAGCTATTTGGTTAACAAAACAAACAGGTCGTTATATTTCTGGTGAAGGTCTAAGAAAGCGAATAACAATTGAGCAAAAACGTAAACGAACAGCTTCAATTAAACGCAACCTTGCCAGAAGGCTCAAAGAAACGCTTGAAGAAATCCAAAAGCTCGAAGAAAAAGGTATCGGCAGCTACACTATCCAAGAAAAAATCACCTAAAGTAATACCAGCTACGCCTATAACACCTGAAATACCTGTAGAAGAGCTACAAAACGTAGTGTTTTCTCCTAACGCAGGACCACAAACAGATTTCTTATCTTCTTCAGAGCGAGAGGTATTATTTGGGGGCGCAGCAGGTGGTGGAAAAAGTTTTGCGATGCTTGCTGACCCCTTACACGGCCTAAATAACCCTAATTTTAGTGGTTTATTAGTCCGACACACGACAGAGGAACTACGTGAGCTTATACAGAAAAGCCAAGAGCTATATCCTAAAGCAATACCAGGAATTAAGTGGTCTGAACGAAAAAGTCAATGGATTTCCCCTAGAGGTGGTAGGCTCTGGATGTCTTACCTCGATAAAGACATGGATGTCATGCGTTATCAAGGTCAGGCTTTCAATTGGATTGGTTTTGACGAACTTACACAATGGAGTACTCCTTACGCTTGGAATTATATGAGATCCAGACTCAGGAGCGCACACTCTTCTGAGTTAGGTTTGTATATGAGAGCAACTACCAACCCAGGAGGTGCAGGACATCAATGGGTTAAGAAGATGTTTATAGATCCTAGCCCAGCTAAAGATCCTTTTTGGGCTACAGACATAGAGTCAGGCGATACAATAATATATCCTAAAGGGCATAGCCGTGAAGGAGAACCACTATTTAAACGTAGGTTTATACCTGCTAGTTTGTTTGATAATCCTTACTTGTCAGAGGGCGGTGACTACGAAGCGATGCTTCTCTCATTACCTGAACATCAACGTAAGCAACTACTAGAAGGTAACTGGGATGTAAACGAAGGTGCAGCATTCCCTGAGTTTAACCGTAACGTACACGTAGTAGATCCCTACACTATACCTAAGAGTTGGACTAGATTTAGAGCATGTGACTACGGATACGGAAGTTGGACTGGTGTAGTATGGATGGCTGTAACTCCAGCAGAACAATTAGTAGTATACAGAGAAATGTATGTCACTAAAGTTACAGCTACAGATTTAGCTGATATGATACTTGACGCAGAACAAGAAGATGGTACAATTAGATACGGTGTGTTAGACTCTTCACTGTGGCACAACAGAGGTGATACAGGTCCAAGTCTAGCTGAACAGATGAACATGAAGGGTTGCAGATGGCGACCCTCCGACAGAAGTAAAGGCTCTCGTGTATCAGGTAAAAACGAAATACATAGAAGGCTACAAGTAGACGAGTTTACAGAAGAACCAAGGTTAGTGTTTTTCTCTACTTGTACGAACACAATAGCGCAAGTACCTAGTTTACCTTTAGATAAACGTAACCCTGAAGATGTAGATACACACGCAGAAGACCACTTATACGATGCCTTACGATACGGTGTTATGACAAGACCAAGAAGTTCTTTATGGGATTTTAATCCTGCTACACAACGCTCTGGCTTTCAAGCGTCAGATACAACATTTGGATATTAACATATGGCTGAAGATGATCTAGATTATAACATTGAAAGTGACGAGTCTTCCTTTATAGAAGACATTAAAGATACGGAAGACCAAGAAGATTCTTCTGTAGGTAGAATATCTAACTTTGTTGAAGGTAAATTCAGTAAAGCAGAAGACGCTAGACAAAATGATGAGACACGCTGGTTACAAGCTTACAGAAACTACAGAGGTTTGTATGGCCCTGATGTACAATTTACTGACACAGAACGTTCTCGTGTATTCGTTAAAGTAACAAAGACTAAAACACTTGCAGCTTACGGGCAAGTAATTGATGTTTTATTTGGTAACTCTAAGTTCCCTCTTAGTGTAGACCCAACTAGTTTACCTGAAGGTGTAGCTGACACAGTACACTTTGAAGCTAACCCTAAAGCTGAAGAAGGTATGGATGCAATTAAGAAAGCATTTGATAGACCTACATTTTCTCCTGATAATGCACTAGAGCCAGGCGATACAATGGAGTCTATAAAAGATAGACTAGGTGCATTGCAAAACAAACTTGAACCTGTAGGTGATAAACTAATAGAAGGTCCAGGACCAACACCTACAAGTATTACTTTTCATCCTGCGTTAGTTGCAGCTAAGAAAATGCAGAAAAAGATACACGACCAGTTAGAAGAGTCAGGTGCTAATAAACAATTAAGATTAGCAGCATTTGAGTTAGCTTTGTTTGGTACAGGTATAATGAAAGGTCCGTTTGCTATATCTAAAGAGTACGCTAACTGGGATGAGGGCGGTGAATATAACCCTACAATTAAAACAGTACCGTCAACTAGTAATGTATCTATATGGAACTTCTACCCTGATCCTGATGCAGCTAACATGGATGAAGCTGAGTACGTAATTGAACGCCACAAAATGTCTCGCTCACAGATGAGAGCATTAAAAGACAGACCCTTCTTTAGGAAGAACGCTATAGACCTATCACTAAACATGGGTGAGTCCTACACTAAGAAGTGGTGGGAACAAACTATGGAAGAAGCAGAACACGGCTCACAAGCTGAACGCTACGAAGTATTAGAGTTCTGGGGTTTTGTAGATAGAGAGATACTAGAAGAACACGAAATAGATATACCTAAAGAGCTAAAAGACGCAGAGCAACTAAACGTAAACATATGGATATGTAATAACGAAGTACTACGTTTAGTTATGAACCCATTCAAGCCTTCCTATATTCCGTACTACGCTGTGCCGTATGAAGTATCACCATATAGTTTCTTTGGTGTAGGCATAGCTGAGAACATGGATGACACACAGACCTTGATGAATGGCTTTATGCGTATGGCGATAGATAACTCTGCGTTGTCAGGTAACTTAATCATAGAAGTAGACGAGACTAACTTAGTACCTGGGCAAGACCTAAGTGTATATCCAGGTAAAGTATTTAGACGGCAAGGCGGTGCGCCAGGACAAGCTATTTTCGGCACAAAGTTCCCTAATGTAGCCCAAGAGAATATGCAACTATTTGATAAAGCGAGGGTGTTAGCCGATGAAAGTACAGGGTTCCCGTCTTTCGCGCATGGGCAAACAGGTGTCTCTGGAGTGGGGAGAACTGCTTCTGGGATTTCTATGCTTATGTCTGCAGCTAATGGTTCTATACGAACTGTTATAAAGAACGTAGATGACTACTTGATTAACCCATTAGGTAAAGCATTCTTTAACTTTAATATGCAGTTCGACTACGACCCAGAGATAAAGGGTGACTTAGACGTTAAAGCGCAAGGTACTGAATCACTAATGGCTAACGAAGTACGTAGTCAACGTTTAATGCAGTTCCTACAAGTTGCACAGAACCCAACACTTGCTCCATTCGCTAAGATGGATTACATTATACGTGAGATAGCTATTAGTATGGACTTAGACCCAGACAAAGTGACTAACTCATTAGCTGACGCAGCAATACAAGCTGAGATACTTAAAGGCTTCACAGCCCCTCCTGAACCTGCTCCAGGACCTGAAGGTGGCGCACCTGCTACACCTAGCCCTGCTGGTGCTGCACCTACGGGTCAAGGCCCACAAGCTCCTGCAGATATGTCTGGTGGTGGTGGTGCTAACATAGGTATAGGCGGTGCTGCAGCTCCAGGTGAACAAGGCTTTAGTGGGAATGTACAGTAATGGGTAGTTTTGCTAGACTAGCTGCAAATGCATTAAGTGAGTTTATAGGTGGTGCAGATGATGTAGCCACTAAAGGCTCTGATGATCTTGTTGCTACATCTGTAAAAGCAGATAAAAAGGCAATAACTAAATCTAGTTTAAATGAAAAAACACAATATATGAGTTCCGATGATAGCTTTGTATCTAAACGTATTATAGAAAAACCAAAAGGAACAAAACCCTACGAAGAATTTGAAACAGGTTATGAAACTAAATTTCGTGTTTTAGACCCTGATGACCCTGATGTTTTATCCCATATAGCTAGAAAAAATGAAACATTTCCTAAGCGAGTACAAGAAGCTCTTTTTGCTTGGAACAAAAGAGAAGGTGGCATATCTTCTAAAGAACTAAGAAAAATACTTAAAGAAGAGGGTTGGGATGGTATGTTAGATTTAAGGCAGTTAGCAGCAGATGCAAAAAATGGTGCTACTGATTTACTCCCACCTAAGTCTTTTGACCCAAAACAAAAAGCCTTAAGGTTCGAGCTTAACAAAGGTGGCATAGTAAAAAAAGGACTAATGGCTAGATAATGACAGACAGTTACGTAGATAACATAATAGCACTCAAGAAAATAGTAAACGATAAATCTGTGTGGGTTGCTTTCGGTAAAACACTAGATGATAAAATAAATCAAGTACACGTTAAGATGGAGCAAGTTCAAGGTGAGGCAGATATATACAGGTGTCAGGGTGAGATATCTGCTTTACGTAAATTACAATATTTAAGGGATGAAATAAATGGCAGTAAGTGATCAAATGGAAATGGCTCTAAACGAGTCAGAGAGACAAGACCCAGTAAGCGGTAATGATGTACCTATGGGATCGCTTCCTGAAGAAGTAAGAGATGATGTACCAGCTATGCTGAGTGAGGGAGAATATGTAGTACCTGCTGATGTATTACGATTCTATGGTTTAAAGTTTTTTGAAGACTTGCGAACTGACGCTAAAGTACAAATAGCGCAGATGGCAGATGAAGGTCGCATAGGTGGGGAACCTATAGCTGGACCTGGACCTGCTGCACCAACCCCAGATCAACCTAATGGTTTAGATCTATCACCAGAAGATATGCAGAAGTTAGAGTCTGTACTACAAGCTAGTGAGGGTGGTGCAGTAGGTTTTCAGGATGGTGGCTTAAGTGATGTCTTAAAGGAGAACGAAGAAGGTGGATTACCTACTAAGAAGGTAGGCATGGATGTAGATAAAGATACAGATATGTTAATAGATCGTATTATGAACTCCGTCCAGAAAAACCCTATGATAAAAGAAAAGTTAGCCGCTAGAGGTATAGGCTTTATGAATGGTGGTGATGTACAAGGTTATTATCCAGGTGGTGCAGTTGACTATATAAATGTAGCAAAGAACTACAAACCTTCGTTTGACCCTTTTGATCCTGATTTTGGGTTAGGTATGTATTCTAGTGGCTTAATGAAACCTAAAACGGCTTCTGACATACAAGAACAAGCAGGAGTTTCTGCACCTAGACAAGAAGTAAAAAAGAGAAAAGAACAACCTGACGGACCAGATGATGATAAACGTGGAGGTCAAACAAAAAGTTTTTCTGAAATGACAGGTATGGAATTATCTGAATCTATAGAAAATTTTTCTAAATTTAAAGACATTCCTATAATAGGTAAATTTGTTGAATCTTTAATGATTAATCCTGCTAAAAAAGCATTAAAAGAACAAAATGCTAAATCTGGTACTAAGGTAATGGATATAGATGGTAAAAAAACATATACATCTACAAAAGGAATATCAAAATCAGCCCAAGAAAAAAATGCAGCAGACTTAGCAGAAGCAGATAACTACGGTGGTTTTACAGGTTCAGGTGCAGAAACTGGAGCAGAAAATTATAGTAGAACACAATATGGTGGATCGGGTGAAATAACAGGTCTTAGTAAAGGTGGTTTTATCTCACGCAGAAAGAAAACATAAGATTGACACAGTAATATAAATAAGGCAAAATAACAACTAGGCTACTCCGTAAAATTACGGACCCCATATAAGAAAAGGAAATACAATTATGCCAGAGCCAGAAGTAGTAGTAAAACCTAAAACAGCAGGTTTCGTAGATAGCAAACACAATAACGCTAATAAGAGACGCATCGAAGAAGAGCAAGCTGAAATAGATAAACTTACAGCAGCACCAGAAGGAGAAGAAGAAACTTCTACAGAAGAACCCGTAGAAGAAAAGGTAGAAGCTAAAAAGGAAGAAAACCTTAGCCCAGAAGAAAAGACTTACAAGAAAAGACACACAGATGCTCGTAAGTACATAAACGAACAAGACGCTAGGATTAAAGCTTTAGAACAACGTCTTAATAACCCTGATCCAGCAGCAGGTATAAGACCACCTAAGTCAGACGAAGATATAGGTGCGTGGGCAGAGAAGTACCCTGATGTAGCTGCAATAGTTGAAACTATAGCTGAGAAGAAAGCGCAAGAGAAGTTTAGCCAAGCAGAAGGTAGACTACAACGTATAGACGAGATAAACGCTGAAGCTGAACGAACTAAGGCTGAAACAGAAATACGTAAGGTTCACTCTGACTTTGATGAACTAAAAGCTAGTGATGCGTTTCACGACTGGGCAGATGTACAACCTAAGTGGGTTAAAGATGCCTTGTACGAAAACTCAGACGATCCAATGTCTGTTGTACGAGTTATAGACTTGTATAAAGTAGATAACGGCATGGATACTAGAGGTAAAAAGTCTAGTACTAAAGAAGCAGCCTCTGCTGTAGTATCTAAGCGTACAAGTTCAAGTCCAGACAAAGAAGGTGCTAACATTACATTTAAAGAATCAGACGTACAAAAAATGTCAACTAAAGAATTTGAAAGTAATGAAGAAGCAATTATGGCATCAATGAAAAACAAATCTTTTTACGATATATCGGGAGCAGCCCGTTAAACTAATTTAGTTATTGACAATGTGTTTTATTTGTATATAACTATACGAGATAAGTAACCAATAACTTTAAGACCCTTCAGATATGTAGCTACTCTTAAAGTTAGGTTATTTATAAAACCCAAGCCTATACTACTTACTAAGACTACCTGATAAGTATAAGCCCGTTAATTTTAGCTAGGCATAGTTACAGTTAATGCACCTTAGAAAACATCAGCCTCTTCGCGAAGTGTTACGCTTTTAACTCAAGCCAAACATCTTAATGGAGGATTTAATTATGGCTTTCACAACCGCAGCAGGTTATGGCAACTTACCGAATGGTAATTTTAGTGCTATAATCTATTCAAAAAAAGTACAGCTTGCATTCCGCAAGAGTACTGTTGTGGGCGATATAACTAACTCTGATTATATGGGGGAGATTAGTGGTCAAGGCGACACAGTCAAGATCATTAAAGAGCCAGAAATTTCAGTTAGTTCATATGCCCGTGGCACATCTGTTCAAGCGCAAGATCTTGACGATGAAGACTTCTCACTTGTAGTCGATAAAGCAAATTACTTTGCATTTAAAATGGACGACATTGAAGAAGCACATTCACACGTTAACTTCATGCAACTTGCAACGGATCGTGCTGCATACCGTTTATCTGATCAATATGACCAAGAAGTACTTGGTTACTTGTCAGGTTACAAACAGTCATCACTTAGTTCATCTGCCGATGCGGTAAATGCAACTACTAGTGGTACTGTTGCAGTAGCTTCTGCTGGCACAGACGAATTGTTGTCTAGTATGAAGTTAAACAAAGGTTCTTTTGGTAACATTACTACAAGTTCCGCAGGAGCGCACTCTATTCCGATTGCTGCTCGTCTACCTGGTGCAACTGCACTACCAACAGCGACTGCTTCACCTCTTATGGTAATCTCTCGCATGGCTCGTTTGCTTGATCAACAGCAAGTTGATACAGCAGGTCGTTGGTTAGTCATTGACCCAGTATTCATGGAAATCTTACGAGATGAGGATTCACGTCTTCATAACGCTGATTTCGGTGCGTCAGGAAGTATACGTAATGGTTTAGCAGTCAGCAATTTAGGCGGCTTCCGTGTATATGTTTCTAGTAACCTACCAGCAGTTGGCACAGGTCCAGGTACAACAGGTACTGCAAACCAACTTACTAACTTTGGTGTAATCGTAGCTGGTCACGACTCAGCTATAGCAACCGCAGAACAGATCAATAAAACAGAAACCTATCGAGATCCTGATAGCTTTGCTGATATTGTTCGTGGGATGCACTTGTACGGCAGAAAGATACTTCGTCCTGAAGCTATCACTGTTGCACAATTTAACGCAGCGTAAGGGAGGACTGACAAATGGCTACATATGCATCAAG
>Ga0209336_10000164_pt1 | contig 33497 bp, 54 predicted proteins | sample LinPmetageLP32_FD_184042 | JGI IMG/M metagenome (GOLD analysis project Ga0209336, IMG submission 184042) | Marine viral communities from the Pacific Ocean - LP-32 (SPAdes) (version 2) | ecosystem: Environmental > Aquatic > Marine > Oceanic | place: Pacific Ocean | collected 2009-08-23
TCTTCTGGCTCACTAATAACAGTGTTTATCTTGAATGTAGATAGCCAGTTAGTTTTTTCATCTGCCCAGCTATACTCACCGCCTGTAGTTTGGTTTATTGCTTGAGTAGGTATGCCAGCACCATTTACAAATATCTCATAGGCTACATCGTCAATCGTTGAGCCTGTAGCAGAGTTTCCATAAGTGCCAAAAGCCAAGCATTTCTGTATAGAGTCATCTACATCATAAGCGTCTGTGTTGCCCTCAGTACCCCAATCGTTTCTTGAAGTAATATCTAAAGCGGCCTCGCTACCGCTTACATCGACCCTATACCCTAAAATCTCCTCATTAATCCTAATAAATCCTGTAGCATTATCAGCACCAAAATAATCAGTCACCTTATTTTTGTCAGCCGATGCACTGCCGTCTAATGCAACGCCTTGATACCTTAGGTTAATGTGGCTGGGAGTGCCTGTATTTAATATCTCACCTAAAGAAAACTCAGTTGGAACTGGAACTTTTGATTTCAAGTCGTCTGCTAATGACATAGGGTCTTTGCATTTTATCGTGCAAATATCATTATCTAAATGTAGACTCTCAATGATGTATTCTCTTTTCCCATCGTGTACCTGTGGAATACCATCAAAGTCAAAGAAGCCATCATAGATTTCTATTGGCCTACCGTAGTAATGTGGGTTTCTAGCTAATAACTTCTGAAAGAATGTGCCGTTTTCCAAAGCAATAACACTGCGAGTAGCAAAGTAGGGGTCAATGCCTTTATCATCAGAGATAAAATCTCTCAGTTTAATAGTAATGTTTGACCTAACAGAAACGCCCTTAGTAGGTTGTATCTCACTAGGTGCAGATGTAACAGAAATTAGAGCAGGGTGGGCGGTTGGTTCAAATCCAGCAAGGTTATTTCCTTTCTCCTGAGAGAATGTTAACTCTTTTTTCCCATTAGTGTTTACTCTGTATTTGCTTAAATTTAAACAAGTATGTTTAGTGTTATAGCACTCATTGCCTGTGCTTGGTGTAGCGTTGCAATTTGACGAACCCGTAGTTACACCAAATACATTATCGCACTCATCAAGATACATCTTGACCATCTGCAACGGCTCTCTAGGGTTTAATTTATGCGCCCCACCATATAAATAACCATCAGCTGCTGGTGCTACTGTCTTGTAGGGGTGTCCATCAACTAAAACCAGCCCAGTGTCGTCATATTTATGTGCAAAATACCCATGATACAATTGTCGTTCTGCAAGAGTTAAATGCCTTGCATCTTCATCAATCATTATCATTTCAAAAAATTCAAACCTTGTACCATTCCCCATCTTAATTTTATAATTTGTAGGAAATTGTATGGCTGTAGTGGTTGCAGTTGAATCTGTCGCAGTGCCGTTTAAGAACTCAGAAACAAAAGAGCTAGTAGAGTTAAATTCAAACTCAAATAAAGTGTGCTGATTTGGGGTAACTGTTGCATCTCCAGAGCTTTCTCTGTCTGTTCCACCTGAATCTTTATACTTAACTTTCATTGCAGTTTTTGCGGTGTATTTTCCTAAAGACCCAGCTTGTACTTCATAAATCAACTCAATATGATTAGAGCCGTCTTGATCAACAAACTCTAAAAAAGCCTCATCAAGGTCAGATGAGCCGCCATCATCAACTAAAACGCACATCACAAATAATCTAAAATTGCTCGGAAAACCAGACCTAGCGGCTGTGGAGAATGTTCCATTACCAATTAAACCGCCATATTCCCTAACACTTGAAACAGTCAATACTACATTGTTTGATGAACCAGTCCCTAAGTCTGCATAAAATGTATCACCAATATGCCAGTTGCGGCTTCTAGTCGCGCTAGTAATACTTGTAATAGCATCATTAGAATAATTAGCATTAACAAAACCTCCAACTGGGGTAAAACTACCATTCCTCGGAGCTAACCAATTACCGCCTACTAAATCCCCATTAAATGCCTGTTGGTTTATATATGTAGTATCAATATTTGCAATTAACCCAGTTGCCACACCGCCATAAGCTCCAGCAGTACCGCCATTAGTAACAGTCACATCATTTATTTGATAATAAAGTGTGTCCCAAAGAGCGTTTGATTCACCAGCAAAATCAGACCGAGAAATTGATTTATCTTTTATAACATCTGTTACTGCTAAACCAACATCATCATTAGAGCCAGAGCCTGTGGGATAAGACAGACCATTATTAGCGAATAAATCTCTACTATCCCACCAACCTATAATATTGTTATAGAGATTGTAAGGCGACCACAACTTGCTCACGATATATAACCTATAGCGTTGATACTCCAGGTAAGAGTTACCGGGGTGTTAAACTTAGGTTGTTGTAATGATTTATCAATAGTGCAAAAGTAAACCTTGTTCCTATCAGATAGTTTCTCTGCATTTGTGCCTGAACCACCGTCATCGTGTAAAACAAAGAATGGAAACCTTGAGACAAAGTGTCCTAGATAATCAATAAAAGAATAGTTAGCGGCTAAACCGTTTATTGTTGTATTTGTTATATCCGTCTGAGTAGCATCAAGGTCTGACTCTTGTAAAGTATTTAGCTTTATATTTAGCTTTTGCGGTATTTTTCTGACATCAGAGCTTAATAAATTACCTTGATTATTTCTCTTAATAGATACCTCTTGTGGTGTGAAACTAGGCATCGTGTATGGTGCGGATATATTCACATTATCAACAAAAGTACCAGCTGAGAATGTTGTTATAAATGTGCTATCAGTCCAGTTGACAGTTGTAATCCTTAAATGTCGAACATCAAATAAAGTACCTTTTACATAACAGCAAAATGCTTGATTAAAGTTATCAGGAACGCCAACTTGACCATTAGCTAAGTAAACAGCGGAATCTGTAAATGTAGACCAACTACCGTCAACAGCAGGTAAACTACTAGCGTTTGAATACTCCACAATTATTTTTTGAGTAGAATTTAGGTTGTGTCCGTAAACAGCAAAACCGTTCATTTTTACACTTGATGCAAACGAAAAAGCTATTTTTGTTTGATCATTCGATGAATTTTTAAATGATGTATGAGCGTTATTATCAAACATATTAACAAACTCAAAACCTGTGGCCTGAGTGCTTGTCTGCTGTGTGATAGTTGGCTTAGAGGCAGACCGCCAATAAGCGTGATGTAATTTATTCTCTGCTAATATTGCGCCCATTATGTACCTACCAATGCGTTAATTTCTAAGCCATCTTCGGTGGCTTCGTTAATAGCCTCTATGATTCGTCTTGCCCCTGTAGGGTCAATAGAGCCATCTACCGTTACGTTGATAGGTTGAGGTGCAGCCATTACTTCGTCCATAGGTTCAGCTTGTATTGGTGCGGAAGCCGCTGCCGCCGCTCCACCGCCACCGCCACCGCCAGCACCTCCAGAAGAAACAGATCCACCGCCAAACTTTTGTGCTTTGATCTTAGCTAATTGTGCCATACCAAAAGCTAATTCAACACCTGCCATAGCAGCAGCTAAAGGAGGATTGGCAGCATAAGTAGCTCTCGCAAGCTGTACTGCTTTATATGTGTTTACAGCCGTATCAGCAGCAGCAGCCATTTGAGATATTCTAAACATTCCCTTGCCCATCCCGGCCATAGCCGCAGTTCTTTGAGCCAGAGTGCTTGTTATTTGCTTTGTTTGAGCAATTCCTGTTAGCTTTTCAAATTTTTGTTTAGCTAATGCTGCTTTAGCATCAATGTCACCTAGTTTAGCTTTATGTCTCAATTCCTCTTGCTCTGTAGCCTGGTTCTGCTCAGACAAAATATCCATTTTTACAGCGTGTTCTTCTTGTAATTTTGCAATCTTTTCTTCCCTGTAAATATCATCCGCTTCAACTTCACTCAACTTTCTCTGAAACTCAAGTGCAGCAACGGCTGTAGCGTGTTCAGTTCTTTTTTCTATAATTTGTTCAAACAGCAATGTTTCTGAATCTGCATTTGCCTTTTGCATTTCTAAAACTTGCAGTTCAGAAGCCATAATTGCATTGTTAGTTTCTAATATGCTGGGAAGCTTATCAAATGCTACTGGAGCTTCTTCTGCCGCTGGCGCTGATGGTTGTGGTTTTAAAACTGTTCCTGTACCTGCTGGGGTTGGCGTTTGGCCAGACGTCAATAATGCAACACCGCTTAAAGGCTGCTCTGTAGCTGGTGTAGTAAGCCCAGCCATATCTGCAACAGACTGACCACCAAAAAGTGGTTGTAAAAGCTGTGGATCTTGCAGTTCTTGTAATTGTGCTTTTAGTCTTTTAAATTGCTCCTCTGCCTGTGTAAATGCTGGATTACTAAATGCAGCGTTGCCATATGTTTCTAACAAGCTCTCCATTTGCTCTTCAGCTCTTTTAATTGAAAGCTCTAAAAGATCCGCATCACTCATAGCGCCTGTAAATATATTCGATGTTTTTACTTTTTCTGTAATTTTTGCAAGAAGCGCTGTTGCTTCATTTGTCCTATCAGCAATGAAGGATGCAAATCCTGACTCTTGTATAAATGCAATTCTTAAAAGGTCTGCTTGCTCTGCTAGACCATCAAAAGCCCCGGCTAGACCCTTACCAGCACCAGCACCTGCGCCACCTAGAGATGCTTCTAATTTTTTAATAATAAAATCTTGAGCGGCCATCTTGTCGCTAGCAAGTAGCATACCGTCAATCATATCTCGCTCTGTTGCAGTAAATATAACACCTGCGCGAGACAAGCTAGTCAAATTATTAACAGGGTCTTCTATCGCTTTACCTAAAGTCTTAGCTGCACTTGCGGCAGTAATACCCATAACTTGAGCTAAATCTTGGGCTAAAACAGTTGTACGTTTAAACTGATCACCAGCAATAGAGCCAAAAGTAAGAAGTATTCCCTCTGCTTGTCTAATGTCGCCAGCAGAAGCAAGCGTAGCTATACCTACTTCAGTAGCTAAATCTTGTAGCTCTTGGGAAGTTAAACCAACACGATGCCCGGTTGTCTCAAGCATCTGCTCAAGCTGTAATACCTGTGCTTCAAATTCTGAAAATGTATCTAATGCGCTTTTAAGAGCAAAACCAAAGGCAGCAAAACCAGCACTAGCAATTAATCCTAGTGGGCCAATTCGTGCTAAACCAGTTGCTATAAATGAAAGTCGGCCTGAGACACCGTTAAGTGGGCCTTGAAGTGTTGCGGTAGCTGTCGCAGCGTTCTTAAAAGACTTAGCTAATTTTTCATTAGCAGTAGTAGCCTTTTTTGTTTCTTTTGTATTATCTTTCTTGCCTTTTGTGTCCTTACCTGTTGCGTCAGTGCCTTTCTTTGTTTCTGTGTTTGTCTTTTTCTTCTGAGTGCCTTCGTCCTTAATGGCCTTAGCGGCTTTACCAGACTCTTTGGCAAGCTTTTTAAGCTCTTCATTAGCTTTTTTAAGTTGAGCAGTGTTAGCCTCAAATATCAGTCTTGCGATTGTGTCTGCCATTGTTTACGCCTTTCGTGGTCTAAACCCATAATAGCATCTATCTGCCAAGGGTCTAATTCATCTCTATAAAGATCGCAGTAAGCAGCAATATCTTGCAAAGTAATCGATTCAACGCCTTGTGCAATAATCGAGTAAATATGCCAAACTTGAATTAAGCAATCATCCAGATAAGGTTGACTAGCTAACTCTCCCGGAGGCTTTCCAGATATTCTTTCAACAGCCTTCCATTGTTCAAGCCTGGTGCTTTTACTACCCTTGTTTCTGCCGTTGGCATAAAAAACCCATTTACCAAACTCGACTATTTTTTCGGTTTGGCTTTCGTAAAATTTGCCCTATCACCCATAAAGGTGTCAATTTGATCTTTGATGTAAGGTGCTTGACTATAAAGCTTCTCACATAATTTCTTACTGAACTTCTCATCAACGCCACGCCAAGATACAGTGCAATCAACTAAACCTTGTATGCTTAAAGAATCTTCGTCAAACTCCTTATTAGATCGTAAAGCCTCTAAATAAGCTTTTTGATATCTTTTGGTATGCTTCCTAAAAGCCGTTGAATCCATACCAACTACCTTAATATGAAGGTTAGTCTTGTTACCATTCTGATCTAATATTTGTACTTCTGATCCTTCGTTATGTAAGTCGGTTGTGTAAAGTTCAGTAATTTTCATATATCCCCCAAGGATTAATGATGCCCCACCCAGTGGGGCTTAGGTTAAAAATTATGGTGTAGTATCAAATTTTAATGCTGAAGTTCCATCAGTAGATACTAAAGCAGTGTAATCCATTGATACAGAAAGTAAACCCTCTCCACCAACTTCAACAGCACCTGTAGTATAGATTACATTTGGCATCTCAAAAGACATATCAGTTGAGCCAGTTCCTAAAACAATTTTCAAAGATGTCGCTGTTTCAGCAACAAACTTATCTAATAAAGCCCCACTGTCAAAGTGAGCAGTTAAAGACCCTGTAACACGACACTTACCTTGAGCGCCTTGAACAGGAATATCAGTACCTACTCTGTAAACTGGAGACATACCATTGTCTAAGCTCATTGATAAATCAGTGATAATTGTTTGAGCGCCACCACCTTCAGTAATAACTGCATCATGAGAAGTGTAAGGAGCATTAGCAATAGTCTCGGATGTAACAGTACCCTCAGCGTGATCGTCAACGTGAGTCATAGTAGTACCTATAAGACCAACTGAGCAGTCAATAAAACCATCACTACTAATATTCATATTGAAAGCGTTAACCTCAATACCTTTGAAAACTTGCTCATCTTTTACTGTAATATCAGTAAATTTACGAACTATAGTATAGCTACGTCTTTCTGTACCAATGCTAAATACATCACTTGAACCTGTAAAGTCGCCCATAGCAGCTTTGATAAATTCAATATGTGAAGCCTGGTAACCTAAGTCAAAAGCTATGTCACCTGCAACAGAGTGCTGGCCATGTATCATGCCCTCAACTTCTCTGTCACCACGCAGCTTTTCATCTTCATACGTTGTTTTTGCTAAAGATAAGCTGTTACTTTTATGCTCAAAAACACTAAACCCAGAACTTGTATCAGCGTCACCATAAGTAGAGGCTACGTCAAAGGTTAATATTTGATTCTGTCCACTTGCAATTGTCATTTCTAACTCCTAGCGGTTGTGACCGCGAAATAAGATACATCTATATTACGAACGAAAAATGCACCATCTCTGCGCCCCACGCCTAGTGATACGTTACGGACATTTACAGTTGTATCATTAACAACAAGCTTATGTCCTTTTTTAAAAGCATTGGCAATGCTATCTATTTTGTCGCTGTAAGCGCCTATGCCAACACGATTATAATAGTCTATCTGAAATATACCTTGGTGCAAATCTCTACCAGTTGTACCGACACCTGCACTCAAAGTGTCGCCCGGCAATATTGTTCCTCTAACGAACTCGTTGGTTAGATTACTCTTTTCCAGCGAGGAAAAATCAAAATCTACATTCTCAAAAACTCTTGTGGTAATGCTTGCATCATCAGCCATTGTTTTAAACTGAGATTCTAAAGCAATACGAATATTACGAAAGAACTTTGAGTTATCATCGGTAGCGCCACCAACTACAGTTGTATCGGTGCTTTCTGTTATTAAACCGTAATCAACACTCATTTAAACTTTGCAACCGCATTCATCATCGATAATCGCATCATACCTTGTGGTGCTTTACCACTCTTACTACCTGTTTCAATGTCATTTGCATAATCAAGAGAATTAGTAAGCCAAAGACTCTGACCCCAATCTGATTTTTTATATGCCTTAACTACTGTATCAATACCATCAAGACTATCCCCGGCTGATTGATCTGGCAGCCGCTTACCCATAAACATGGGTGATCCTATTGACGCAAACCAGTTATTAGCTAACTGCCCAGTGTCAACTGGTGTCTTTTTTACAGTGCTAGTCATAACATCATTAGTTACCTGCTTGACAACCTTATTGGCTTGATCAAGCGAAATCTCTGTAAACTTCTTAACCTCTGAGTCTAAGCTCATAATAAACCACCGATGATCCTGGTTGTATTGGGTTAATCTCAACAATTCTCAGTTTTTCTGAGTTTATTGTAGCTGTGTCACCTATCAAAGGGACTGTGGTCGAATGCATTGATGCAGGAAACTCTTTAATCTGCATATTTGTATCGCCATCTTCATTCTTTATTTGATCAAAGAGTACAATCTGAGCTGAATAAGTAGATGTGCTGCTAGACGCAATTCCTGATGCCGGGTTGTAATTAATACTTGAAAATCGAGTAAAAGTTACCGACTGACCAAAGTTGGTAATTAAATTCTTTGCTGTTGTGCTTAAGGGGGAGTAATCAAAGGCCATCTAAGCTCTCACAATCCGCATAGGGTTCTTTACGAGCTTTCTTAATGCCCTAGTAGCTGCTGGCGTTAAAGTTCTGTCAGCGCTTGATGATTTGTACTCAACCTCTATCTGCCCAACCTTTTCTTTTAGGGTAGATCGGTCAATTGGAGCATCAGGACCATAACCCTGCTCATAGGCATAAGCTATCTCATAAAGAGAAGTCTTTACTTCTTTTGGTATCTCATCAGAGTTGATTCCATATCCATCAATAATCAAACCAGATCGAGGGAATTGCAGAGCTTGCTCTTCAGATGCTTTTTCACTACGAAAAGGAAGAGCCTCAAAAAAACTCATAGCCTGATGGATATATGAGGTAATTTGATCGTTCGATGGACTATTTCTCGCGCCATGACGATCTGTGATGTAAGTAGAATACTCACTCACTGTAATATATGAGTTCGCAGTAGTACTCTGCGATCCAGTTTCAACACTTAGTGCAGTAGGCATAACTTATCCTCAAAGTTGAAGCCCCAAGGTTTCCCAAGGGGCTATAAGTTTCAACTAATACTAGCCGAGGATAGTGTGAACAAACTCACCTTTCCAGACTTTAACACCGTATACCGCAGTAACTTCGATCAATGACTTGTGGTAGCCACGATAAGTAGATACTTGGAATACTAATCCAGAGTGTGGGTCTTGAACAGTGATTGACTCAGAAGCCATATCACCACCTAGAGGCATAGCTGGCGCTCGCATAGCTAACTCAACTGCATTCCTGTGGAATACAAAGCTTGGCAAGTAGTTAGCTGCTATTGCTACAGCGGTGTCATTAGCAACTGCTTCTTTAAGGCCTGCATTCAGTGTAATAGTGCCACCTGATGCATCACTTGTACCAGTTCCAACGATATGGACATTACCTGCACCGCCAAACTGAACGGCATCACCAACAAGGATAGTACCAGTACCACCGTTGACTGCGATTGAAGTTGCATCTACCGCATCAGTAACATCAGTTAAAGGACTACTTCCTAAAGTACCTTTTGTGTGAGTAGAAATGTTGCCTGACTCACGCAAGTTGATACCAGCGATAGGAATTAAGATGCCTTGCTCACGCAAACTACCAGAGTTAGAGAAACTTTGATCTAACAGTTTTAAGTTAGAGCGCAAGTTAGCACCAGCAGTAGTGTTTAAAACAGCAGCAACATCATTTGTTGGCATACCATCATCAACAAGGATTCTTCGTGCTTCAAGCAACTCTTCAACGCCTGACTCGTTAGATCCTACAGCAAAAGGAGTTGTTCCAGCCGTACCAGATGCAAAATGAGCGCCTTGTTTAAGATTAGTAGCAATCTCAACTTCGATCTCATTAGCAAGAGTACGCATTGCTTGAGTAATTAAGTCGCCATAAACAGAGGCATATTGACCAGTGTTTTGAAGTTGACGAGTATCTTCACCACCAAGAGGGATTTGAACTCTTCGAGCTTTATCAAGCGTTAAGGTTTTAGAGTCAACAGTTAAGCTGTTATCAGCTTCCTGCATATCCATACGCTCAACAATGTCTGCCGCTGAAGCTGCTCGCGTGAACGCTGCTTTGATAGTATCGCCTTTAGAAGCCTGAGATGACTCAGCATTCATAGTGACGGATGGGATGAAACCGTTTAATTCGCGGCCAACGATGTCTGCTGATACATAAATATCATTCGTCAAGGCCGAAATGTCTAATTGATCTGCCATTTTTAAATCTCCAAAAGATTATTCAACAATACCGCCAGACTTAATGAACTCCATTTTTTTGGTTGCGTTCATATTTTCAAAATCTGCACGACTTTTCATTTTGGAAACCTCAGCCCCACTGCTATTTCCACCAGTTGCGCCACCCCCAGCAGCTTTAGATCCGTCAACTAAGAATGGATATTCATCCTTAATTGAAGTTGCTAATTCGTTCACGGTGCTAACGGTAAGGTTACCGCTTGCATCCAACACCCTAGTCTCACCATCAACGACAGTTAACCTAGACTGTAATTGTTCAGTCAACAACTTAGCTCTAGCAGTATCTTTAGTCATCTGACCTGCAAGACTACTAGCTTCAGTCGTTAATTTTTGACGCTGTATGGTTGATTTAAGATCATTCAACTCTTGTGCTGCTTTCTGCCTCTCCGATTCAGAACTGTTGTACAGTTGCTCAAAGTCGTTGGCTTTTCTCAGCTTTTCAGCAGTTTCAGCTTTGGCTTTTTCCTCGGCTTCAGTTGCTTTTTGTTGAGCGGTCTTTTTTTCGCCTAACAGTTTGTCAATTTTCTGTTTCAAGCCACTTACATCTTCTTGTGGCACACCCTCAACATTTAATGTGTAGCCCGACTCACCCTGTGAGTACAAACCTTGTTGCGATTCATCTAATGTTGAAAATTCTTCTTCACTTACTGAGTATTTAATGCTCATCTATAACCCCTAGTTATAAAAAAGAGTCGCCCTGCGACAATTTAGTTATATACCATCATCCTCATCTTCTGTCAAAGGATTTTCTTCAATTGGTGCAATTTGTTGATTTTCAGGCTCTTCTACATCATTTTCTCCCTCAATATCAGCATCGATGTCCTCATTTAGACGAAGTTCATTTACCACGCCCTGAGATCGTGCCAGGTTTTGCATATCCGATTTAGCTAAAATTCCAGCCTCATTAAGTTGCATGGCGGCCATTAACATCTGTGGATCAGCTACCTCATCGAAGAACTTAGTAGAGAGGGCAAATTTAGGCATATTGGTAGCGCCCATAAACATTCCGCACCATTCGATGCACTTCTCAACGCCCTCAGAGACGTTTCTAGAGATGGTAGACATGATTGAGGTTTCGCCAGCAGCTTCAATTAAACTTTGCGTAGCGGTCTTTGTAGCGGTTAGAGAGATCATTCTAGCGCCTAGTTTGCGCATCTGATCCTCTTTACGCTCCATTAGGCGGTCTGCTAGTTGATTTTCAGACGCTTGCACGAAAGAAAAGCCGCCTGACTCACCTAAAAAGTGTCCAGCCATTGACCCTACCGTTATTCCCTCTGGGTTGGCTTCCTGAAACTGTGCCAGAGACATAGACGAACTAACACCAAGGGTAAGTTGACCATGAACAAAACAATTTTCTTCAAGGTCAGCAGAATTACGGTAATGAGCAATGTTAATGTTAGCAATATCGCCAAGAGGAGGAATATCCACAGTAGGATCGTTATTTTCACTTCCAATAATAAATAATGGTATAAACTCAAAAGGCTCTCCATTTGCTTTAGTGGGTATGTACTCTTCAGTTATAGGATCTAGCTCTTGATATAACTGTTGAGTGTATACACCGTTTCTAAGACGTAAAACTCGATACTGTTTACCTTCTTCATACTCGAATTCATCGTCATTCATGTCATATTTTTCTTGTAAAACCGCCAATGTGAGCAGTTTTTGTCCATTTATGACCTCTACACGCCAGTTAATGAAGTTTTCGCAGGTATATCGGTTAATTGTGGCTTTTGGAGACAGTTCATTTAGCTCTTCTAGGCTTAAACCTTGAGCAACCTGTGGATAATCGACTAAAAGAGCGTGTCGGCCCTTAGCAATCACCTCGCCAGTAACGTCTTTAGCGAGAGAAATGAGAGATTCTCCAGCGCCATCGGCATTTTTCTCTAAATATTCGGTTTGTGAGGGTAAATCGAGGTCAGGGGTGTTACGGAATATCGCTCCAGTAAGCCCTTCTCTCGTTTTACCTGTGAAATTAACGAATACAGCGCGATTTAGGTAGTTACGATACCGATTATCGATGCTTGAAACGCCTTCCATCGGTCGGAGATAGCGTATATTCTTCTCTTTGATCGCTCGTTGGCCGTCACAGCAGTCTTGGATGGACTGCCATTCTTGGATGAATCTGTCGTATTCTGGGTTTCTGAGTTCTACAGTCATAATTAGATCGCAAATTTGAACGGCACAGCCGCTATGGGTTTAATGATGGGTAATTCAAAGGCAATAGGATAGGTTGCGGCATCGATTAAGTGATCTAAACCACTCGTTTTATCAGGCATACCGTTATTATCGTAGGTTAATTGCTCTAGGTTGCTCGCTAGTTCCGGGCATTTCTCTGAATTTACCATGACTTGATGGGATTCAAAGGCTGCATTAGCGGCCATGACCCTATCTTTGATAAATGGGTTCTTTCTAGGGGCGCGACACTCGAATCCTGCCGACTCCAAGAGTGTTATATCGGAGATACTGGCATTCACCGTCTTACGAGATGCGCCAGAGGCATCAGGGTAGATGCAAATATTGTGGTTAGGGTATTTAGTTTTGAGTGTATGGATCATATTGGGGGTGTCGTATATCCCCGTCAGTTCTTTAACTGCGTGATAAACGCCTTCACGATAGACGAATACCACAGCGGACATATTGGTTACGTTAAAGTCCATCCCTACCATAAGGAAGTCAAAAGGTGTAACTTTCTCTTCAGATTGGTTAGTGTCTCGATTATATCCATTGTAAACAGTGCCTTGGGTTAAGTTAACGAACTCACCATTCAGATAGGCATTTAGAAGGTTACTAGGATAGATAGCCTTTAAGTTGTCCACATAATCCTCTGGAAGGTGTGGATTAGACTCCGTAGGTGCTTGAATTAGCTCAAATCCTGGTTGTGGATTCTTCTTCCACGTTTTATAGACAAACTTAAAGCCTTCAGGCGTAGTGGTTACTCCGATGGTGTTCTTCTCACCGTTAGGTTTGATTTCCCTGTTCCGGGCGACTATAGCCCTGAATGCCTGTGCAGCTATCGGTTCTTTCAGGGTGTCTAATTCGTCTATATCCGCATCAGCGTGGGCATAACCGATGATTCGATTCACATCATCCATTGAGCGGAAGATGATTTGTCCATAAGCCCCTAGATCGATGTAATTAAGGGGTGACTTGTGGAGTTTATAGGGGATGTTTAATTCTGTGAGTATCTCTTCAAATCGAGGCCAGGCAATCATTCTGATTAAATCGTAGGTCGGCTCATAGAAACCCCTGTTAGTAGTGGGATTCCTTAACTTCCCGATGATGCATCTTTGTACAGCGGCCTCAGTCTTACCCGCACCGAAACCTGCAACTAACGCTGGGAACTTGGCCGTAGAGTTGATATACTCGAACTGAGGTTTTGTGGGGTTTAATCTAGCCAAGGAAAAAGCTCCCAAAAATACCGCGAAGCGGTAAAATTTTAAATTGTACCATCAGGGTTTACGATTTCGATAGATATAGGCTCTACCCTAGACAATTGATCCACATCAACACGATCAGTCTGTCCAAGTAGCTGCTTACCAAGCCAGATAGCCATTTGGGTGTTACCATCCATCGCTAATTCTAACTGTCGTCTACGCAACCCCTTAATAGCCTCAAAGCGACCTCTATCAACCGCTATTTTAAATTCGGGGTCGTCACGATAACGATCATTCATCGTAGTCTCAGAACAGTTAAAGAACTTAGCTAAGTCTACAAAGGAGCAATGAGTCTTTGATAGCTCATATAACTCATCATAATCAAACTCTAGTTTCGGTCTTCCTCTCTGCATAGTCATTTATCCAATAAAAAATTATGAGGTGTATTCCTCGCGGCATTTATCGATTTTGATTCTGGTGACCCCCCCGGTAAACATATGCTGGGACCTCCCAAAATTGCGCGTATGCGATTTTATCGATAATCCTTGCGCCCGGCACAGACTTTCCTGGTTGCTTGTACGCGCTTATTTAGGGGCATTACAAAGCACCGCGACAAATAATATATTTATCATTTTGGATTGTAGTTCTTAATTGAAATAAAAACAAGCGGACAAAAAAAGACCAGCGATTAGCTGGCCTGAAGTGTATTACTATATAGGGGAATAGGTAATAAACCCCAAAAGGTAGGTTAAATAATAAGCTTATTACAATCCTTGGCTATAACAGTACAAAGCTTAAGCGCGTTAAAGAAATCCCTTTTGGTGCTATAGGATGCTATAGATTCCATACGGCTATTAGTCTTAAGCACTAGCCAATAGCAACGGCCCTGCTGTTTAAATTGGTAATGATCTTCGTTGGCATCCTTTAGGCTGTAGAAATTAAGACTACTAACCAATTGCTGACAGTCATCCAAAGTGATTCGCTTACTCATCATGATCACCAATGGCGACCATTTCACGCAATCTTTCTATAACTTCAGCAGATGAGTAATCTTTGTTAATTGCATCATCACCAAAAGCTAACTCAAAAACGTCCTCTAAAAATTCCATCAATTGGATTTGATTATTAAAGATAAGCATTTTATTCCCCTTATTGTATAACGGTTGATTGATTGAGATAACCTTTTAATTCTTCAATGGTCGTCTGATTAAAGAAAAAATTATTTCTTTTTTCATCTTCAGCGCGATCACTTTTGTTTGATCCTTTTCGTTTAAGAGTACCAATAGATCCAGCCTTATCTAAAAAACGATAGTCGTCTTTGTCCATATCAACCAATGGAATTAGATTTAAATCGGTCGGCCTTTTATATTCGCTTTTGCATTCTTTAGTATTAATCGCTAATACTGTATTCATATTATTATTAATTGCTTTAGCTGTTTGTTTGATTGTGCGCGTATTGTTAGCCGATCCGCTGAAGGTTAGATGATAATTTTTAAGCTTATTATTTTTTACGCGGAAAAAGATTTTAGAATAATCATAAAATTTTATGTGACTATGCATCGCTATAACAGAATACCAATTGATATCACTTGTTCCATTCAAGCGTACGCGCAATTGATCGCCATGCTTTTTATAATGCCTTTCTAATTCGCGTGATAATTCTTTTTCAAAGGCTTCACGATCTAAAGCGAAAAGAATTGTTCTTTTTATTTTCGCATTGTCGCCAGTCTTCATACCTAGTTGACCTGATCCCTCTAAACAATCTTTTTCGCATCCGAAAAGTTCGGCAGCGGGGCATATTGTTTCAGTGGTTATCATGTTACTTGGCTTTAAATAAAGGATTGCTACTTTATAGCCTTCTCCTTTTTCAAGCTTGGCCGATGGATCAATATTCGTTAATGGCGTATTGACTTTGGTTAAATACCGCCAATTTTGAAAAGCCCAATTTTTGGCATCTTCATTTATTGCGTCACTTTTTACTAATTGAAAAGCATTCATATTTTCTAATTTCATTTTGATCCCCTTTTAATGATGAATGTAAACGTCAAAGTATTGCGCGTATTTTTTCGGGCAATGTTGCGTTTTTACTTTATGGATATTGTTATAACCTTTTCGGCCTTTTTGTCTCACGGTGAAGGCTGAATTAGTATGCTCAAGAATTGGATTTAAAAAGCGAATGACATCCCTTATCTTTTTAATATCATTTTGCGCGTCTTCATATTGATCCGCGTCAAAAGATCCAATATATGAGGGGCTGAACCTTGTACCTCGTTTTTTAATTACCTCAAGTTTCAATTGTTCTATCATTTTTATCCCCTTTTATATTTACTAATAAAATTTTCTAGTGCTTCCATGCTTTCAGTTAAGCCAAGATCAATCGGCATAACTTCGCCAGTTAAATTTTTATTTTTCTTTGATTTATGTAAGTCGTTATACCAGCCAGTTATATTATATTTTTTATCGATTTCTTCCAAAATCTCACAAATAGAATTGACGTTAATTTTCCAATCGTTAGGTTCTTCGCCACAATGAATAATTAATTTTTCACCATCCCGAAAAAAACTATTAGCACCGTCTTTAATTTGATTTATGTCAAATATAGCGTTCTTTAGATATTCGCCCAGACCATGAATATCACAAGGCATACGATCATAATTTAGCGGAAAATTTTTATTTTTTCCCGGCTCAATATAGATTCCACGATCGGTTAAATGTTCTTGATGAAGATAGCCGTCTAAATCATTACAACGGCATTCAAGCGAATCCTTGCAAGCTATATAATCCTCGGCTGTTGGAAAAATGCCGATTAAAGTTTGATGATAAGGTTTAGAAAATTCTTTTGCATAAATGAAAATCATTTTTTGGTGCTCCCTTTAAAGTTAAGTTAAAACATAGAAGCCGACTATTGCTAATCGGCTTTATATCTTTTAACTGTATTCTTTTAATGACTGTTCAAGCTTTTCAATTTGAGCAGTTCTTTTATTAATATAATTTTGCGCGTTTGCTTCTACACTTTTCCAATGTAAAAGATTAGACCTTAATTCCCTTAATTCATGCCTTATCAATCGCGGATCAATTGTCTTAATTGGATTATCAAATTTCATTTTTTTCCCCTTTTTGATTGTTGAAATAGGCCGTTTTTGTGTTGTTAGCAAGTGAACAGCCTTGATTTTTTTATTTAACGCAACGTACGAGCGCGGTTTTTAGCGGTTTTTTTGATTTTTCCGATGGCTGCGATCAGTCATCTTTTAGCTAAAGGTTCTTTTGTAAATTGGAAAAGCTTCATTAAAAGGAAGGCTGTTAAGAACTATAAAACCTCTCGGTTCGTAAATATCCCGCGTTTTTTGTATCAATCTGGCTGTTGGATCATCTTCTATAACGTACAGTTCATTATCTACGACTAAGCATACTTTCTTTTTCAAATTCTTTTTTAGTAATCTTTTTATTTCATAATCTTCAATCAAATCCTGAACTAAACCCTCTAGACAGACATCAAGTTCAAGATCTTCATCATTTAATTTAGCTGGTATCTTTGGCAATGTTTTACAATAAGATTCAAGCTTTTTTAAATCTTGATTCATTTCATCACTAGAAATGCTTTTTTTGCTTGGCCGATATTCATCGCATCCACCGTGTCCCCTATTACTAACAATCATTCTGGACTGGCCGTCAATGTATAAAGTACATTGAAAACATAATGTTTCTTCGCTTGCAAAATCGCATACATTTAAATTTTTAATTTCTAGTTTCATTTTATTCCCCTTTAATTATTAATTTGATTACTTAAAAAACTAATTCCTACAATGCTGGCCATAACCAGTAAAATAATATTTTCTGAAATTGTCACGCCATCAATCAGCGCAAAATAAACAATAAAGCCATAAAAAAATATCATTATAAAAAATAAAACGCTTTGTATGTATTTATCCATTTCTTGCTTCCCTTTGATTTGTATAGATTTTTTTTTGTCGTCTGAAGAATTTCTAAACTTCGCCTATTGGGTAATGCTCACTGATTAAAATATCTAAAGGGTCAGATGCCACATTACATCCGTGTTCTGGTGACCATGTTTCATGTTGCGCCAAGTCGCATATTGAGGCGCGATACCATGCTTCTTCAGCCCATTGCTCTTTATCATTCATTTTTTGAATCATTCTTTGTAAGGTTTCTTGATCGCATGTAATCGTTTTCATTTTGTTCCCCTTTTTTAAGCGCGTGAATTCGCGTCTTATTCAAATTATAGACCAATAAACCGTTAAAAACGATCTATTTTTTCTATTTAATAGGTATTTTTTCGGCTTCAATATGGCCATTATTAGCACTGATCGCGAACTGGTCCTATTACTTTTTGATCTAAAGAGCCGGGTTTATATGCATCCAGGTTATAATTCAAACTTTGTACGATTTGGTCAATTTTCGGCCTTATGTCAAAAATATGACGCTGATCAATTTCTGATCGATAAAATCGTCAAAATATTGACATCGATGCTTGTGCCGGGCCGGGGTCAATCCAAGAAAAAAGCTCCCAAAATCTAAGGGAATACCTCCCAAAATTTAAGAAAAAAGCTCCCAAATTTTTTGTCAAGGGGGAAAATAACTATCGTTTTTGAAAGTGATTTTCAGTTTGACTTTCGGAGAAGTCACCCAACTTCTCGGAAAGACATAGCAATTGATTTGTGCTAGATCCCACTTTTAGGTAGTAAATTAGGGTATGAAAGTGGGGGAAGCTTGCAAATGCGCGTACAGCGGTTATACTCACTGTCTCGGAGGATCAATATGCAAAAGACAACAGCAAGTCAGGTAGCAAAAGCCTACGGTTTAAAGTCACTTACTGAAGCAGCTAAGATGACTGAACTATCAACAGTAACTCTCAGAAATTGGTATCTCAGAAAATACGACTTATTTTTGGTCGTCATTTTAGGGTGCGTTGTAAAGAAACAAATGAATGAGAAAAATAATGGGAATTAAAAGGGATGCCGCAGACAATTGGTTTTCAAAATGTGTCAGAGAAAGAGCGAATTACACCTGTGAAGTATGTTTTACGCAGTATGATAGGTCGTCAACTGGCCTTCATTGCTCTCACTACTGGGGTCGCGCTAACAAGTCAGTCAGGTGGCACGGTGACAATGCCTTCTCTCACTGTTATGGGTGTCACCAAAAGCTATCAGCCAATCCACACGACTTTACTCACTGGGTGAGCGCCTCTTTAGGTGAAGCACGTTATGAGTGGTTGATGGATCGTAAAAACGATACCAACATGGCTAAACAGTTAGTAAAAGATAATAAGGCTGGGCTAATTGCCAAGCATTACAAAGAGCAACACAAGATCCTGGTTGAAAAAAGGCAGGATGGCGAGACACTTTACACTGACTTTGAGAGCTATATATGAAAAACAACTTTCGTGAAAAACAAAATGCTAAGGGTAATTATGAAATTAGGGGTATTTATGCGCCTAGAGAGCTACACCCGGAGCTTAAAAGAGAATTAAAAACATATTTAAGGGAGAAGGATGAACAAGCTAATAGATTGGTTAGAAGCGATTTGGACAGCGGAGCTACCGAGCAACAGTAAATACGTTGCCAGTTACCTGAGAACTTATATGAATGCCAAGAGGGATCTTTGCTGGCCTTCTATTGGCCGTATAAGCCGAGAGACAGGTTTATCCGAGCAAACTGTAAGGAAGCATTTAAAGTGCTTAGAAGACTCTGGGTGGCTTGCTATTGAGCGGTCAGAAGGTGGCCATTCTGGGACAACAAATAGGTATCAGGCAGTTATACCTAGTGAAATTGCACCCCTGCAACAGTTAGACCCCACCCCTGCAACCATTGCACCCCTACCCCTGCAACCATTAGAGGGGAATAAACAATTAAATAAACAAGTAAATACCCAATTATTAAGTAAAGGGTTATCTGATGAGCTGAGGGTGGCCGCAACCACCTATTGGTTTAACAAAACCGCAGAGCTTGATGCAGATGAGCAGTGGCTTTTGTTTACAGCCCACCATGAATCTAAGCCTAATAACAAAATTAAGAATTATGCCGCCGCATGGAGAACTTGGTACGTTAATGCTGTTAAGTTTAACGAGGGAAGGCCAAGGAGAAAAAAAGATGCTTTTGCTCGTTTAACAGACACATCTTGGGCTGATGGAATTTAATTAAAAAAAAAGCTTGACTTGTACGCGCACTTTGCTAAAGTTACATCATCATTACTTAAAGGGAGAAATGATATGTCAAACACTTACCAACCGTGGTCTGTAGAAAAAGCAGCAACCGCACTCCGCGATAACTTCTTATCCGGGGATAACATCACTCCAACAACCTCATGGATTCCAGAGCTAATCATTGATGATGGCTCAAAAGACATCTGCCGACTAATCGTCCAGGTTCTAAAAGGTCATGATGTTGACATGACTGACACTGCCGAGCAGATCCTTATGGATGCCTGTACATCAATCGCAGTGACTCATTCTGATCAAATCCAGCAAGAACTTGATATTGATTATCCTGAAGCAAGCGGGGTGGTTTTCTCATGAATTTACCTAATTTATCTGAATCTGAAATGATGAGTCTTTTCTTAAAGCAAGAGCAGGAAAGCGCGATAGGTGATATGCACTCTCAGCAGTCATATCGTGAGCATTTAGACCATGAGGCTTTATCCGTTTCTACAGCTATGTGGGGCGAAGTTCTGGCAGAAAAAGGATTTAAAGCAACTCGACAGGATCTGGAAAATGCTTTTGCTGTTTTTTTTGATCTTGTTATGGCTAAACATAAATCTGATTCGTCAGACGAACTACCGTTTCCACTGGAGGATTAGTAATGAGCAATTCAATGGGCGAACTTTATGTAGTATATGTAAATGGTGAAGAAAAAGGCTACTACACCATGTTAGATGCCGTAAGGATTGGTGAATGGTTTAGAGTCAACGATCCAGAAAAAACAGTAGAAGTCATTGAAACAGAAACGAGTGATTATTAATGGCTATCTATACTTGTGAAAACTGTGATCAATTCAAGGATGACGATTGGTCACCTTGCACTGCAACTAAAAATTTAATTTGGGTCTGCGAAGAATGCTTGCCTGAAGTGGAGGAAGAAGAAAATGAATAAATCAGAAAGTATTGCCAATCTTGCGTTAGCACTCAATCTGGCGCAACAACAAATGGGTGGCGCTGTTAAAGACAGCACAAACCCCTTCTTTAAATCATCTTATGCCGACCTGACATCTGTCATCAAGGCAGTCAAAGACCCCTTATGTGCAAATGGCCTTAGCTATGTCCAGTTTCCAATTACCAGCACTGGCGGTAACGGTATCGGTGTTGAAACAGTGTTGATGCATAAAAGCGGTGAGTGGGTAAGTAATGAGTTTACTATGCCAATGGTTAAGTCAGACCCTCAGGCAGCGGGCGCTTGCCTCTCGTATGCTCGCAGGTATGGATTATCCAGCGTCCTGGGGCTTCCAGTTGCAGATTCGGATGCAGAGGCCGCGATGATGCGGGGAAAGCCAGTTGAGCCTTCAGAGGCCGAGCTATGCGCTGAAGCAGTATTTAGAAACAAGCCATCAGTTGATGCGGTTGTAAGTTATTTAGCTGACCCAACCCCTGAGAACGTACTGTTAGCTAAGGAAGCATTTGGCGAGATCAGTGAAGATGATCAAAGGGCTATGTGGAAAGCGCCAACAAAAGTATCTACTGCTCCATTTACAACTGAAGAGCGAAAGCTTTTGAAGGGGGCGTAATGTGGATATTGCCGAAAACATTAATCCCCTTAGAACCATCAGCCTCTGCTATGGATATGGCGGTGTCGAGCTTGGAATCGAGTCAACAGGACAACCTATTAGAAACATCCTTATTAGTGAGATCGAAGCCTATCCCGTTGCAGTCGCACTTAAGAAAATGCAAAAGGGACAAATGGTATCTTGCCCTGTGTGGACAAATCTCAAAACATTGGATGCCAGACCCTACAAGGGATGCGTGGATTTACTCACAGCCGGGTTTCCTTGTCAGCCATTCTCAGCCGCAGGAAGTCGAAAAGCCGACAAAGACCCAAGACACTTATTTCCAGACATCCTTAGAATTATCGATGAGTGCAGACCAGGAAGAGTCTTCTTTGAAAATGTCGAAGGAATCATCTCAGCAAAAATGCATGACAACACCCCAGTATTGCTCTATGTCCTTAGAACATTGGAAAGCCGAGGTTACCGAGCAGCGTGGTCTATATTCAGCGCGGAAGAATGTGGCGCACCTCACCGAAGAAAAAGAGTCTTTATCATGGCCGACTGCAAGGACTTCCGATGCGGAGGGGGGCAGGATAGACACAGTGATAACGGATCAGGGATTCAAGTCGATCAGGAAGACCAGCAATCAATTCTTTGGGGCGAAGCTCAGGGATGCGGTGGAAACCTCGGAAGAGAAGAAATGGTTGACACCATCGACAGTGGACATCGACAGAACGCCAGAAGGGATGGAGAAGCGCAAGCAATACAGGGAGAGCATCGGTCGGAAGTATGTCGAGGGATGCCTGACGGAGCAGGTGAAGAATCAAGAGCGAAGCCAGAAATGGGCTACGCCACGAACTTGCTCGGCAATGACCGCAAACATAACCGAGAATACTGCCAAAGCGAAACACCCCAATCTGGAAACTCAGGTAGCCAAACAACAGTCTTGGCCGACACCGACAGCGAGAGATCACAAGGGCGTGAGCGGATCAGGAAGGCAGGAAAGGAAGGGCAATCCATCGGACACTCTGCCGAATGCAATACACAATCTATGGCCGACACCAGATGTAGCGCAAGCACAGAAGGTCAGCAACAGGCCGAACTACGGCCAACTGGGGTTGGCGAATCATCCACAAGTACATGGCAAGGAAGTGGATCGAGAGCCGATGAAGAAAGACCGCGCTGGCCAGCCGGGGCAGGACAATACCAGCATGAATGGGAAGAACCAAGAGTCATATGGAAAACTGAACAGTGCGTGGGTGGAGCAATTGATGGGTTTACCCACAGGGTGGACAGACTTAGACTTTTGGGAAATGGAGTAGTACCAGCAACAGCAGCAGTAGCATGGAAAACTTTAAGCAATCAATTAACTAAAGGGGTTTGTTATGAGTAATAAGCAATGTGCAAGAATTATGGAATATCTTGAAAGTGGTAAAAGACTTGATAGAAAAAAAGCTTACATTGATCTTGGAATAATGAATGTTACGGCCAGGATTACTGAGTTGAGGGCTGAAGGAATTCCAATATTGACTGAGATGAAGACGGTCAAGAACCGATGGAATGAGAAGTGCCGGGTGGCAGATTGGTATTTAGAAAACGATAGTTAGGCATCGCCTCCCTTTACGCTGCCGCTGGTCAGTTAAGCCTAACAACCAGCACCTAATTTTTTTGGAGATTATTATGTGGATTAGCTTAGATTTTCACCCTATGGACGATTATTTTATTGAAGATATTCATATCAATATGGATTTGATTGTTCATATGCACAGAAATGAAAACTTAACGGTCCTTACCGATATATGCGGTAATAAAGTTGAAGTGATACAGACTGTTGAGCAAATTTTTGAGGATATGAAACGTGCAGTATCTTAAAGGTCATTTAAACCACGACCCTGTTTGGCATAAGGGTCTAAAAAAGAGGAAAAAAAGTATGGAACAGTATGATAATACCAATAAAGGCGTTTTGTTCAAAGAGCAGGGGCAGAAAGCTGAGGAATGGCATGACGATTATAAAGGCACGATTGATATTGAAGGTGTCGAATATTGGATTGGTGCAGCAGTTCGTAAATCAAAAGCTGGCGTACCCTACATGAAGTTAAATGTTCGTTTAAAGGAAAGTAAGGCGGCAGAGATTAAAGAAAATCTTAAAAAGCCAGAACCTGCTGAGACTTTTCCTGAAGACGATATACCGTTTTAGGGAGGGGTCATGGGTATTCTAGCTGAATGCGAACAAAAGATAAGCCACTTGAATAGCTATAAGTTCAATAGCAAGTTTAAGCCTCGCGTCAAAGATACAGACAATTGTGTTGGGTCTTACTTTCTATTTAAAGGTAGTAAAAGAAATCATCACCTGGCTCAAAGATCTGGAAAAAATGGTGAATTTAACATCATAGCGACAATACAGTCACTATCTACACTTGCAACAATGGTTGATATTTTGTGTGATGTTTTGTTAGATAAAGACAGGGAGTTGGATTTTGAGTTAATGAGTCTTCAGGGTAAGCATAATTCCGAGGTTGGAGTAAAAGCCAAAGACTTGATGCTAGCCAATCAAAGTCAGTTGATACAGGAACATAATGCGATGACAGTGTCATTGGCTAACATAAAAGATAAATACCATATCTTAAAAGCTGAAAGGGCAAAAATGAAAGCTTATGTTAGAAGACATTTTAAAATTTAGGGTGTTCAATTGAAAGAATTTATAGTCAATCCAATCAACGAAGGTACAGTACAAGATTTCTTGCACCAACTTGAAGAAATCTTGAAGTTAAAAGAACCTGTAAAGATTACTATGAAGAAGTATACGCAGTCTTCCCTGCCCCAGAAGGCCCTGTTGCATATCTGGGTAAGGGAATACGCTGCATATCATTATAAGAAATCAATCAAAGAACTGTCAGATTCAGAACAAACAAACATGAAGGTCACTTTAAAGCAAAGAGCATACAAAGAGTATGGCTGGGACTTTCTGACTAAAAAAGTAACTAACGTAGAGACAGGCATATCGGCCCATATATTAGAATCAATATCTGAATACGATAAGGGCGAGTGCTATATGTTTATGGAATTCATGCAGGATTATTGTGCAGCCAAGGGTTTAATTTTAGAAAGCTCTGGCGAGTTTAAGAGATTAAAAGATGAGTCAATGGGACAGTGAACCAGTAAAAATTATCGATCATTTGCCTGCAACCCCGGCAGAACTTGAGCTATTACAGCTAGAGAAGCTGACTGAGGGCGAGCTTGAAATGGTTGGTTATACTTCAAGTAAAGAATTTTGGGATAGATACGGTTATGAGAAAATCAGAGAAGCTTGAAAAAGTAAACACATTATCAAGAAGTGAATTGAAAAGACAAAAAAAAAGAATAAGATCTTCATCAAGACAAGAAGCAAAAAAACAAATTATTCATGAAGGGGGAGCGTGAATGATACATTATCATGGGGGGCAGTTAGGCGGTGGGGCAGATAATTCTCTGTCAATGCAGGGTAAACACGCTTTTATTTCTTATACAGCGACAAAGAATTGCTACACGCAACTGGCTGCCGAGTTGTGTCAAAGCTTTGCAATAGACAACGGCGCTTATTCTCTGTGGCGGTCAGGAAAAGAATATAGTGTTGAGGGTTATGTTGAATATTTATTGAATTGGTATCGACACCCAGGATTAGATTTTTATTTATTGCCAGATGTCATTGATGGTGGTGAAGAGGAAAATATTAAAATTCAAGCTGAGTTTTTTGTTTATGCACAACATCATAAAAGATTGATGGACTTAGCCGTACCAGTCTGGCATTTAGATGAAAGTCTTGATCACCTGCAATATATGAGTGTTTGTTATAAAAGAATTGCTATTGGAAGCGCTGGAGACTACGCGGTTGTTGGCAACAAAAAGTGGTGGCATCGCATGGCTGAAGCCATGGAGGTTGTTTGTGATGAGGATGGCCGACCAAAATGCAAGCTTCATGGACTAAGAATGCTTGATAATACAGTTTTTTCACATCTGCCTTTATCTAGCGCAGATAGTGCTAATGTTGCTAGAAACATCGGAATTGATAAAGCCTGGGACAAAGCGCCATACGCGCCAGCTAGTAATCGCACCAGGGCATTAGTGATGATGGAAAGAATAGAACGCCATGCATCTGCTGCAAGATGGAATGGTACAAGCTTTTCAAAGCCTAACTACGAGCTATTTGGATAAAAAAATGACCAATGAAGAAGTAGAAAACATGATTTTAGACTGTCTAAAAGAGCGTGACGGGCAAGGCAGCACCAGCATAATAAGAAACATAATGCTGGATAAAAACACTGTAGGCCGGGCGCTAAAAAGATTAGATCATAGGAATGCTATCTATGCAGCTAAAGGCGTGGGTAGCACATACAGAGGGCAAACCTGGTATATCCAAAGGAACAAGGATGCGCCAGCGTATAGGCTCAAGACCAGAAAATGGGACTTGGACCTATTTACTTAACCATCAGCGAGCATATTGGCAACCCTGATACTGCGATTACCTACCTGCCGGGCGTAGTTAGAATCAAGTAATTCAGTGCCAGCTAATTCAAATAAACCCTGCTCAATATAGGAAATAGTCTTTTTGAACTGCTTAAACTTAGACAGGCCCATATTAAAGACCAGGTTTATAATGGCCTCTCTACGCTTCTCAGTGAGGTCAGAGAACCAAGCGAACTCAGCCATACATTCACCTGCTACTCTGGCTATATCGTTCTTTAAGAGGTATCTAGCCTCTTCATCAGTGATTCCGACAGAAAGATTTCGACCCACTCCAATCGTGGGATGCCCCATGCTGCAATGGTACATTTTCAATTCTAAGCCTTCATCGATAATAAGCTGATCTGTCAGCCGTTCTAGGTTAACCAAGGAAATACCTCCCAAAATTTTTAGTCTTTAGCGTGACTCGCACCAAAGTAAAAGGCACTTATGCCTGAAACAAGTCCACCGAGATACCCCAAGACAAGAGAAACAATAGTATCGCTGTTAGCGTCAGGGGGCTGAACAGTAACGAGAAAGATATACCCAATGAAGCCAAAAAGACTAACCAATCCAAATACTCTTGGTGTCCAATCTCCCTTGTGAGCTTTCCTAGCATCCTGAACATCAGCAGTCTCCAAAGCAAAAATATCAACTTCCATCTCTGCAAGTTTAGCTTCAAATTCTAATTCTGCCTTTTTTATTTCAAGTAATTGCTCTGGAGATGCTGTCTGCATCGCAGTAGAAATAGATTTGGCATCGTTTTTGCAACCTAGTACCGCTGAAATTGCTTGTGCCGCAGTTCCCCCTAGAGGACCAGCTAAAGCAGTACCCAGAGTAGGGGCAACAGCACCAATAATGCCTTTTAATGCACCAAAGTTCATTTTTGACTCCTATTTTCTTACAAAACGCCTAAGTGAAGGCACTCTCACAGCTTTGACAGGTTCTGCTTTTGGCTTTGCAGCTTCCTTTTTTTTCACAGGTTCTTTTTTAGATGGAGTTTTTACTTCATCATTCATTTCTTTTTACCTTTTTTGACTGGCTTTTTTTTGCCCTTTTTCATTGGTGGGCGACCCATTTTTGATCCGTATGTACCTTTACCTTGTGGCATTACTTTTTCCTCTTGGTTGGTTTTTTCTTAGCTATATCTGCATCAGCCTTTCTAGCACCGCCTTTACCTGAAACAAAACTATTAACCCGGCCCATAGCCCATGCAGCCATAGGAACATTACGAGAGCCACCACTTAAATAAGCGCCTTGACCCCTGCGATATACCTTTTCAAGCTGACCAGCAGTAAACTTACTGCCCTCTGCTTTTTTCTTTAAAGTCGCCTTAACGCTTGCGCTTAGGGGTTTTCTTGGTGGTTTTTTTGCGGCCATCTTGTGCAACCCTCGATTTCTGTACTGCTTTTACGTCAATAAATTCACCACGTTTGTATGCGGCAGATGTTTTTTTAATTTCAGCGGCCTTTTTAGATTTGTTTTTAGCGCCAGATAGATACTTTTTAGCAACGCCTGTTTTCTTATCTTTAGCCACCTTTCTAAACTTAGCCATTACCACTTCACCTTAAATAAAAAAGTTGAGGTTTTAGATAGTGAGAGAGTAAATTTTATGCTCTTGCTCATGCTATTCCTAAATTAATACCTTTGCTAGCGTGTACCTCAGCTAAAACTTTACCATTTTACCTTGTCAGCCCAGTAAGCAGCAGACATTTTACCCTTGGCTATATTCTTTGCATGACGCGCCTTAAAAGACTTTCTTTTGGCTTTTACTGCGTCAGATTCACCTGCTTTTGGCTTACCTGCGGTCTTAGCACCTTGTTGACCAAAACGTATAGTCTTTACCTTGTCACCTACCTTAGCAACAACAATATGAGACTTTTTGTCGTGACCTGGTGTTCTTTTCGGTTTATTAAAACCCTCTACGCCAGCACGTTTTAATCTAGGATCTTTAGCCACTTTTCTTAGCCTTTTTCTTAGCTTTAGGCGCTGCTTTAGGTGCAGGTTTTTTAATAAAATTAGCCCAAGCAACCTGTATAGCGCTCTTTAATGCTGTAATTCTAGCAGATGCTATAGCTTTATATTTAGCTATTACATCTCTTATTTCATCGATAAAACTTTCCATAATCTACCCCAGTGGTGAACTTGCCGCATCTAAACCTTTCCAGAGATCATCTACCTCTGCCTTAAATTTAGCTACTTGAGCCTCAAAAGATTTAATGGCATCTGCCATTGATTTGTACTCATTTCTAACCTCAATCCAATCTTTTTCCATTGCATTGACTTTAGCTGTAGATTCTGAGGCATTTGACAAGACTTCAGCCTGTCGCTCTTTTATACTAAGGAGTAGTGTGTCAAGTTCAGCGAGCTTGCCTTGCAAATGCCCTAAATCATTATCCTCTATTTTAGTCCGAATACTAGCTAATTCTAGCTCAATTGGCTCTATATTGGGTATAGATTCAGCAGTTTGCTCAAGATTTGACTCAATATTATCAATTCTTGACACAAATTCACTAGCTGCCCATATACCACCGCCTATCGTAGTGGCAAAAGACATAAGGATAGCAATGTAAACACCTTTAAACTTAGTGCCACCTACGTCTAATTCTATATCTTCAATACCCATTATAAACCACCTAAGTTACCGTTCTGATTGTTGTAATTAGTGGTTGGGTTTTCGTTTGTAACATCAATAACATCTTCCATTAATTGTACGGGGTCATAGAGTTTAGCATTTATTTGATACCCAGACCCCATAGATGCCACCGTTTCGCCTGAACCATAGCTGTAAGCGCTGTACATTTCATTGATGCTAACAGGAGGGGTATCACCGTAAAAGCCGTCATAGACCTCTGTAGTGGCTTGTGTCCACCCTATATTGTCTGCGTTATTAAAAAATACACCCTGTAAGACAGTATCAGTAGCATTATCCCATGTTATTGTCATTTGATCTGACCAAGCATCATACGCAACCGTAGAATTAACCATGTTGGATAATGTAGCAATACCATCGTGATTTATCATTGCAAGGGTTGAGCTATCTTGGCTTGCCCATAAGCTCGCTGTAGCCGCCTGTGCTTTATCCTCAATAATATCAAGTGATTGATTGAATGTTTGGACTGTTGATTGGTCAATCTGTACATCGTTCGCACGAATATAATTCTGTAGTTGGATACGCTCATCGTCAGTTTGAGCATTAACAGCCTCTGTATATATTGCTTCTGCCTTTGAAATCTCAGTTGCTGCTCCTGAAAACATCTCAATAGCCGCTTCCATTTGATCCATATTCTCTTCATAACTATCCACCAGTAAATGTTCAGCCGAATAATAATTAGCATTCGCTGTATCTAAGATAGATTGATTATAGTACGCGACCTCAAGAAGATCTATTTTGTGGCTGTCTGTTCTACCTGCTACCGGGACAACTAATCCATCCACTGAATCAGCAGATCCTGGTACACCTAGAGACATTTCAACGACACTTGCTTGCGCGTCACTGACCTGTGTATTGATGTAATTAGCGGTATTGACTAACTCTTGTATCTCTACAAAATCACCAATTGGCCGTAAAGGGTTAATATTAGGATCAATAAGACTGCCGAAAGTAACAGCTTGAGGATAGTAGACACCAGTATCACCACTCAGTTGTGCGGAAGCGCTCAGAAACAGACTTAGCATCGCCATTTTCTTTATGTTCACCGTTTGTACCTCCATTGATGCCTAACGCGACATCAAAATATTCCTTGTTGTCTTCATATCCCCTGACAAATAAAGTAGGTTTTCGTTTCATCATTAAGTAAGCATTCTTACCTGCTACCACCTTACCGCCTACAATAAGGGGACACGGTGTCCCTGATTCAAACATAGACATCCAGTTATCATCATGCTGGCACATTCTGGTAATTGCCGCTATCTTCATGTTTAGCGTAAATAGCATTTGAGCATCTTTACGCCTGTTACAGTCTTCATCTTCTACATACTTGCCAGAGCTTATACCTATTTGTAAGGTAGATACACCCCCACTGGTAGACTTTAAGCAGCTATCATTACCACCCGACATCAAGCTTGGCGCGACTGCTGAGGCTACTGGTATCTCACTAGCACTACCAGCTCCGTTGTACTGATTGGTGTTAGTGGTCGTTTCATTGTTACTGTCAACTGTAGCACCCTGCTGGTTAGTATTTAAGTCACCAGATTGAGTAGAGCTGTTGCCACTGTCCGTATCTTGCGCGTAACTAGATGAGCCTATCAGCAAAAGCACTAACAAAAATAGCCGCATATATCCCCCAGATATAATACTCTAGCCTAACAAACTTCTTAGACCCCTCATCAAGACGCTTGTCAATGGCCTCTAGCCTAACAGCGCAGATTTCTTCGTGCTTTTCTAATCTTGCTAGTAATTCTTTAATAGTCATTAGTTAAACCTTGCTGTTTTTATAACGCCTGTGTTTTCGTTAACAGTAATTTCTTCTGCTGTAACTGTTACATTACTTCTTTCTGCATCTCTGCTTTGAATAAAAGTTTCATAATTTCCTAAAGGAGAGTTGTTTACAGCGTTAGAACACTGCTCATTAATACCCTCTGAACGAATGAAAGTAGCAAAACTATCGCTCCAATCTTGGTTGTAAATGTAAGATTTACTGCCGTTAATATCCTTGCCAAATAAAGCAAATTGCCAACCTATTTTTGCACCTGTTCTTTTGCCTATATACATAGCAAGCAAATAACCATCTTCTCTATTTAAACAAAAATAATTCGACCGAGAAAATATTAACTTAATAAACTCTGTTGATGAGCCTTCAGTGCTTCCATCGAAAGTGGATAAAACGGGATTCATACTATCCGCAACAAGCCTGCTGTATTCTTCTTCTGTCCAATCTTTGCTATTTTCAAATGTATAAGCCACTAATATCCCCTAAACTCTACCGTAATCTCGTCATTCAATGCCCATTTCAACAAATCGCCAGATGAATTATTAACTCCTGACCCCAGCAGTCTGCGAAATTGAACTCTATGGTTATCTGTCTCACTGCTAACAGCGCTCTGGTCAATTGGATCGCCATAGGGGTTATTTGTGTACCAAGTAGATGCTGGAAAACTTGCCGTTACTAATCCTGAATTTGCCGCAGTATGATTGATATATCTAACATTATGCCAGTAATTGTCTTTTATCTCTTGCTCAGTATCGCCAGAAGGTGGCGCACCCTGACCTAGATATTTTAAATCTATGACGAAAGCGTTAGATGTAATGCCAAATCCATTAAAGTTTTCATCAAATATACCTGTGCCAACCGAGTTTGCATTACTGGGGGCAACTAAGCTTACTGTAAGGCCATTAATCAATCTAAAATCACTAGATATGGTGCTTGTTTTGCTTGAATCATTAATATTATTAAAAGTGGAAAGAGAAACCCCTGCGTTAGTTTGATAATTTGCAGTAGTACCAGCATCGCAGGTAAAACTAACCCTAGCAATCAAACCTGAATCTGCAACAGCACCAGAACTCATATCACACCAGAACCAAATATAATGATTTCATTATCAGCAGTAACCGTTAGCTCGGCAACACCGCCCTTAGATAAGGTAATTGTATTAGCTAAACTTGCAACCGTAGAGCCGTTTAATTGTTTAAATTGACTTGCGCTTACTCTGTCAAAGGTTAAAGTGTCTGTCCCTGCATTTACAACAACCCAAGTATTGCCTAGATTGCTTGATGCTGTGACATTAGGAAATTTCAAAGTAACAGCACCACCAGTATGCACATATTTCTTGCTAATGTTAGAAGTCATATCATTGATTGCGGATGAACCTACAACAGTAGTTTGTGCAACAAATCCAACATCAGAAAATTTAGCTAACCTATGACCGCCTTTAGTAGAGTTATCGTGTACCCTAACAGTGTCATTAGTGGTATCTACTGTTATTTCGCCCTCAAGCCCAGTAAATCCAGCACCGTCATCGTGTTGTGCGCTAGTGCCGCGTCTTTGTTGAACTGCTGTAGCCATTTTATAGCCTCACTATTGTTCTTTGTCGCAATTGACCCGGATCAACTATGCCTTCACCGTAAGAATCGCTTGCCAACATTATTAAATCTAATCTATCAATTTGATTAATTAATGTTACGTCACTAGATAGCTCAAAACCTGCGCCAGTAAATGATATAGGCTCTTGAGATACTGCTAAACCAAATAAAATTCTTAAATCTTGGTCGCTTGCCTCGTGGTCAGCATTTACAGTTACGATTAACCTATCGTGCTTTGCAAATGTTAAATCTGAAGTATATGTATTATCAGCCCTAGCGTCATCATTAGGCGCTTCTGCTCTGACAGTATCTATAATTTTAGTTAACCCTATAGCATTATCACCACCATCAGCGTGTACACTATCATTAGTGGCCTCAGTAAGATCCGAAGTTGGGAACTGACTAACAGTCAGTTTGTTTAAATCAACAAGCGTATTTGATTCTCGTCTTGCAGGATAAGAAACCAACATAAACGCTCTGTAAGTACCAGCTGCCCTAACATATATTGGAAATGACCTATGCTCTCGCCTTGTGGTATTACCCCTAATTACAATAGCATCCATAGCTACAATATTATTGCCAGCTAGAGGGGCGGGTACATTTATCTGCTTACCAGCCGCTATTACCGTAGGGTCGCCTTCCTGCAATGCGAGAGCATTATTCTTTAATGCTTGCATTAATTGCTGAGTTATAGGGGCATCGACTGCAACTTCAGTATCGTTTATTTCTCTATAATCTGTCATCTAAACTATCCTGTATGGCTCTGAGCCATTACTCATTTCAAAATCATTATCGCAAATGTAGCTTTCTGTTAACCTTGCAGTGCCATACGGGTCTTCAGTTGTACCAGTGCCTGTACCCTCGCCTAAAAAGTATTCTCTACCTATGGTAACTTGACAACCTGTACCGCTATTTGTGCCGCCACCCTCAGTTAAAACATCACCGACAACATACTTACTTGCTGTGTTCAAATCGCCTATCGCGGTAATCTCAACACCAGTAACGCCATTTGACCCATCAACAGAAGTAACCTTACAAGTTAAGCCTGTCGCACTGTTACTACCGCCTGTAAATGTCATTGTATTATCTACAGCATAACCACTACCAGCCGCAGTAACACGTAAAACATTGGCTGTAATTTGGCCAAAGTTAGCACCTGTAAATTTAAACTGCTGAGCCTTTATCTCATACGCTTGTAGTTTATCATTGAATTTACTAAATATGCACTGCATCTCAGTACGCGCAGTTATACCGCCATCTAAGTTAACTATAGATTTAGTCTGTAAATAGAAGTGATCGCCTGTTTTAATCTGCTTAGAGCCAACATCTAACTTAAATGATACTGTTTTAGGTAAATTTTTAAATCTGTTTAGAATTCTTTGTGAAATACTCGTTGCAGTAGATGAATTAATTACACCCCAGCCGTAAATTACTTTATTAGATTGCTTGGCATATTCCTCTGAACTCTCAGAATCAATGTCAATATTAACGTATAAATTTCTAAATGATTTCTTTTTATCCCTATCTTCAACACCATTCTTTCGATTGTAGTAATAATAAACTCGACTAATTCTGTCTTTTTCTGAATTCATTATCTTTAACGAATCTTCAACTATATCAACATCTGTAATGGTTTGAATAGTTGCGGGATTGATAATTGGCATCTCAGCTCGCATAACAATCTTTGAAGATAGGTCATCATAGAAAAAATTAGTGCCGACCATAGAGCCTAGCTGGTTGACTAGCTTGTTTGCCTCTTCTGGCTCACTAATAACAGTGTTTATCTTGAATGTAGATAGCCAGTTAGTTTTTTCATCTGCCCAGCTATACTCACCGCCTGTAGTTTGGTTTATT
>Ga0209336_10000165_pt1 | contig 33348 bp, 37 predicted proteins | sample LinPmetageLP32_FD_184042 | JGI IMG/M metagenome (GOLD analysis project Ga0209336, IMG submission 184042) | Marine viral communities from the Pacific Ocean - LP-32 (SPAdes) (version 2) | ecosystem: Environmental > Aquatic > Marine > Oceanic | place: Pacific Ocean | collected 2009-08-23
TAGAGCGTCTTCTTGTTTGCCCCCTGCACCTTCAGCGCCGTCACCTTTCAGAAACTTTGGTCTACTATCCGCGGAAGTAGATTTTCCCCATAGTCCCATGTTAATTCTCCTTAATTAAGTTTTTGTTATATAACATTACTATTTATAACCTATTTTCTTTAAGTCGGCAATAGCTTGACTTGCTGACTTATATTTGATTGGAATACCTTTATTAGCTTTCCATTCTTTCACATTCTTACCATAATCATCAATTAATACATTACCATTTGCATAGACCCTTTTCTCTGCTCTACGCACCAAATGTATTCTACTATTATCAGTTAGTTTAAGATTTCTTTGCAGCCATAACATTTTACCCTTACGACTATTTTTATCGTATGGTGTATAGGCAGAAAGTATATGTGGATTAAATTTTCTTATAAAGAACCAAAGTTTTTGCCCATCTCTAGTCCAAGTCAATGCAGGCCAGAACATAGGATAATTTTGTATAGGTTGCCATTTGGGTGCTGTGTTTGGTGCCTTTGACCAATCATCAACATCTGAATAACCTGCCGTTTGCATAGGCCCAGGCATACTTGGATCTTTAGACTTTAACTTAAACATATTTGCTATGCCTTGTTTAAAGTCACAAAGAACACCGTCCATGTCACAGTATATAGTTGGGAGACTATCTGCTTCTTGGACTAATGTTATTCCTCGAATAGTCTCCGCAAAAGCGGAGTATTTCATTAATCTACTGCTTTACTGATTGCTTTTCTTCTTTTGTGTAGAAACTTATCGCTATCATCAACATCGCCATCGTTATCAATGTCTTTGTCTTTTCTATCTTTAAATTTTTTCTTTACTGCTTTAGGTTGAACTGCGTCCATACCTTCACCATCATCAGATTTGTCATTTTTATTTGTTTCGTTATAATACATACTTTTGATAGTGTCAACTAAAGATTTAATTTTACCTTGTTTTGCTGCTTCAATTTCAGCATTTAAATCTTCACCATGTACTTTTACAGCACCTTTGTCTTTTGATTCATCATCATCATGACCTGGTTTGTGTTTAGACTTAATTGGTTTGATTAGTGCTGGGGCAATCTCGTTCTTTGTTTTCACATCAAACTTCTTACCAGATACAACAAAAGTTTTTTCACCTTTGTCTTTTGCAGCTTGTAATGCTTTACCAAATGCATTTCCTTCTTCATCTTTAGGCTTTTTACCTTTTTCACTTTTAGAAATTGCAATTGCAGCTTGTTGTGCTGGGCTTACAGCCTCTTTATTTAATTCTTGTTGTTTTAGCTCAGCAGCTTGTACTGCCGCACTAGACGCCACTTCTGGTTTATTACCAACTAAGGCGTTTTGTTTATTTGTGATATCTGATATCACGCTGGCTAGTGATCCCTTCTCTGGCTCTCCAAAGTAAGTAGGATTCCAACCTAATGTTCTTTTTGTCATTTTAGTCTCCCTTAAAATTTATCTAAATTTTATCTTGCCTCTTTTGGGCACGATTTTTAATTTATATCTTACCATGTCCACAACTTCTGGTGGCATAAGATAATTCAACATATTAGCAATAGAATCTTTTTCTGCTCTACTACCGTTCATCATTTTTTCTATTCTGTCAACCACTTTAGGATCAACACTTTTGAAGTTACTTTTTTTTGCTTCTAATAATGTATCGTCAGCAAATAATTCTATATAAGGTAAAAAATCTTCTGGTAATGATTTCCATTTCATTCCATGATACATAACCAATGCTGCTTTTGCACCCGTTGTTAAAACAGGTATATCTGCTTTTACAAGTTTTAATAAGTTTTGTTTTGGAAATCTTTTCATCATTCCACGCAACTTCTTAAACTTTTCAGGATTGATACCAGTTTCTTTACCTTTCAAATCTTGATACTCTTTTCTTAGTCTTTCGATTTGTTTATCTGTAAATTCTTCTAAGTCTTCAACTTCTTCACCAATTCCTTTAATATCTTTTTTCAACTGTGCTGCTTTCTTATCTCTTTTTAGTCTATCAACTGCAACCTGCGAAGTTTCATCTTCTATATCTTTTGTCAACTGTTTCGCTTGTTTCTTATGCAATCCACTTGCCTTATTAAGACCTTTAATAATATCTTTAACAGTATCTTTATCATCATCATCTAAAGCTTCAGATGTAGGTTCATCTTTTATCTTTTGTATCTGTTGCTTTAAAGCGTCAATCTTTTTGGCTTTGTCTAGCTTATCTTGTGCTTTGTCTACGTCCTCAGAATACATTTCATTTAGTATTTGTGACATTGGTTTATTATACTTCATATTTGTCTCCGTGTACTATTTATACTAATCATCAACTTTGGCTCCAGCTCGCCATTGATAACATGACCAATAACCTGCTGTTGTCTTATCTTTTTTCTGATCACAATTATGTCTGGCACGGAAACTCTTTCTCGCACCTGGGTCATCCCGATTAATACTCATGTTAGGATCACCAAAAGAAACCTTTACAATATTACCTTTTGCGTTCTTTACATAGACATAAAACTTTTTCGTGCCACCTCTTTTAGGGTCATTTAAAGTTACTTTTTTGCCTTGGTATTCTGCTTCCATGATTCCTTCTTCTTCATGTTCATATATCATACCCTCACATACTAAATCTATTTCTTCAACTTGTTTTAATGTTTTTATCTTGTCCATTGTTAACCCCTTACCTTTGACGCTAAATCAGAATCCGCTTTACCCCAAGTACCACTTGATTTAGTGACAAATGAATTAACTCTAGCCATACCCCATTGTTGTGGAGTAGTTCCTGGTCTATGACCTGTTCTCCATGCAGCCATACCTCTGTTATAGACTTTCATCAATATACCATAAGGCATACCTGATTTGGTAGCTTTATTTTTTACACCTTCATTTTCAGATAACAACTCATCAAACATTTCAGATACAGTACGATCTAGTTTAATTCTATAATCTGTACCATACTCATCTTTGTATTGTTCAATTGTTTCATCTAACTCTGACCATGATTTAATATCTTTAATTTCTTGTTCTACGTCTTCACCAAATTTTTTCTTAAATGCCAAAGTATGTTTAGATGGTTTGGTTTCTCCACTAGCGTCACCAGGTGCTGGTTTATATGCTGCTGGATTATCATCATCCATCTTCGTACCTTTTTTAAAGTGTGTGTCTCTAGCTGATTTTGTAGATTTAGATTTTATACCAGAATAATATTTTTTAGGTTGTGTACCATCTTTATCTTTAATGTCTGGATCTTGAGCTGCTTCACCTTGTGCTCTTTTTAATTGATCTGAGGTAGGTGCGCCCTTCTCACCTTTCTTTCGCATTTTTTCTCCACGCTTTCTTTTCATGTGAATATTATGCCAAAGACCTTTTTCTTCAATCGTATCTTCTTTGATAGGTTTTACTGAGCCAGTTTTAAGTTTATTATAATTTTTCTTTAAAAAATTTTCTGCTTTCTTTTGATCAGTAGTTACTAATATTTCTTTTTCATCTTTATCTAAAACTCGATAATGCATTACTCTACGACCACGAACATCTTTCTTCATCATAGAAACATATGGCTTGATACCTTCTTCTACATCAACCTCTTCAAATTTTTGAAACTTACGATCACCAACTAACTTACCATAATCTCTTACTTGACCTGGTGTCTTAATGTTAAAAGTTCTCATAGTTTTAATTTGATCTGCTTGATCAGGTCCTTGTGACCAACTATCTACATTAGCAATCTTTGGTTGACCTGGTGTTTCAATAGGTAACTTTCTTTTCTTATCTTTCTTCTCATCTTTTTCAGTTTCATCTTGTTCATCTTCAACGCCTGTTTTCTGTGCGTCTTTAGCTGAATTGATTTCTTCTTCAAAAGATTTAAAAGATTTTAATTCGTTAGCATTCTTTTGTAATACTAGTTTTGTTTTATCAACATCTTCAACTTGTATTTCGCTGTCAATATTGTTTGCTGGTGTGATTTCATTTAACCATGCTTTTTCTACACCACCATCTTCCATTTCGTATTGAATATAGTTTGGTCCACGTTTGATAATTTTACCAACATTTCCATTATTAATATTTTCAACCATATCACTCATATTGAATATTTCATTATTGTGATAGTTTTCTCTAATCATTCTCAATTCATCATCTTCTGGTGCCATTGCCTCGTTTACTCCCATACCTTTTTTTAAGTCTTTAAATAATTTCATAGCGTCCTTCTCCTTGGTGCCTGATATCAGTCCTTGTTTGAAACTTGTAAAGTCGTTTACAGAAGCAAAACCTCTCATCTTACTAGCGCTCATACCTTTTGCACCAGTAGCGTCTGCGTCTCGTTCTCCTGCACTTACAACATTTACAGTATCAAAGTTATAATCTGTACCATTATATTTTTTAATTAGCTTTTTAAATTCAGCAACTCTATCACTACCTGCAATCATATAAACATCTGTATATTTTTTATCAAATCTATTTTTCAATATTTCCATGAATGTACGTTCAGTTCCAATAGCTGGTAGTATAGTTATGCCTCGTGGATATACTTTTTTTAAGTATGCCACTTTTTGTTTTACTGTCAAAGGATTTTTAACTTTATCCTGACTTGCACTCACATATAGCACAGGTAAGCCTTTAACCCTTTTTGCTATAGTAATAATTCTTTCTATAAGTTTTTGGTGTCCAATAGTAGGTGGATTCAATCTACCAAATGCAAAAACAACAGGTTGTGATTTACCTGTATCTTTTTTTAATAATTCTTTAAACGTTTTCATTTGGTATCCTTATCTCTAAGTCTTGGTTCTCTACGATTAACTCCTGGGTCTTCGTTTCTAAGATTATCTGGATCATTGTTCATAGGATTGTTATCTTTGTGTCCTACGTCTAATCCTTTTACTACCTTATCACCCATAGCCCTACGTGCTTTATTTCTAGAAGAACGTCTTGCAATCTGTTCTGGATTTTTATGATATCTCTCATATTCCTGTGCATAGTTTCTTTCATTAAATGCTGATTGTTTTTTTTCTAATTCTTTTTTCATCCACAGTTTTGCTGTGTAATTTTTTATAGGTTTTTTAACTATTTTTCTAATCATTTTATATGCTTGATTTAACACATCATCAGTAGCATTATTATTATCAATGATATAAAAGTTTTTCATACCAAATAACATTTGTAATTTTCCAATACCTTTTTGCACTTGTGCATGACTTTTTTTAACAATATAAGGATGTACTATTCTTTCTCTTTCTGCATTTCTTGCCATCGCAACTCTCAAACTTGTATTTACAAATATCATATGAGTATCATAACCTAATCTATCTAACGCTGCTTTTGCAATAGCAGTTTTATCATAGTCTCTTGCTGTTGCGTCTAATACTAAACCCAATCTACCATCAATATATAATTCTAAACCTTTTGCTGTTGTAAGTTTTGCTTTTTTTCTTATTTTCATTCTTTTTTTAATTTCATCATCTGTGCCTTGAGTAAAATCCATACTCATATCTGCTTTTGTCAATGCTCTCTCAACAGCGTCATCACTATTAACATTCTTTAAACCAAGACCAGGAAATATTTTTTTATTTACATAAGTCTTACCAGAACCAGGACCACCTGCAAGAAAAAATGCCTTGAAGATACCTGGGTCATATAAACCTTCTCTTATAATAAATCTTTCTAGTTCCATTAACCTTCCCAGTTTTTTGCAGCCGTAAAGTTTTGTAGAGAGAACTCCATTCTATCAACTAGCTTTACTGCTTTACCTTTCTTATCAACTGCAACATAACCCTCTGGGTTTGTTACTTGTAATCCATTTTCTGTTCTTTTAAAAGTACCTATACCTTTTGCTGAATTTAATTTATCAATCAATACTTTTTTTGCTGTCTGTAATGTTTTATATGTTGCCACAGCAAAGTAAACACTTTCTTTGTGGTTGTCAATAAATTTAAGACCATCATCTTGTATTGTTTTATACTTGTCTTTTGCTTTATCAGTTTTAACACTATCTATTTCTTTCTGTGTTCTTTCTTGATAAAACTCTCTAAACTTATTTGCTGTATCTTTTGTGCTAGGTAAATCAGTCGCTGCTCTAATAAAAGAGTTTAGATATGTTTTTAATTGTACACCAACAGATAAAGTATTTGTTTGTGTTGACATTTTATTTAACATTTCTTTTGACTTACCTAAAGAACCATTAGCCATGTTTATTTGCTTTTGTAATTGTTGACTTTCACCTATTGTCATTAATGCATTACCTGATACATCTTTATATGTAGCGTCATCAAACCATACCTTTGGTGTTCTTCTTAATTTTGATACATTTGCTCCAAACTTTGCTTTTAGTTTTTCAAAACTTGTGCCTTTATATGTTGTATGAAAAATTATACCTAATTTACTAGTGTCTATCTTTGTACCAAAAGGAGTATTCTCTGGCACCATGTAAACTATTGTATTAGGTTGAAATGATATCATTGCTTCATTTTTACCTGAAGGGTCTTTGTATGTTGTTTTCTTTTTACCTTTATTAGTAAACATTAAATCACCTTGTAATATTTCTTTCATACCAAGACCAGATAGATATGTTAAACACTCTCTTAAAATGTTTGCCACTTCACCTGTATGATTTTTTCTTATATCTGCAATATTATAATTTATTTTTGGTGTTTTATTAAACACAGATTTTGTGCCTACAAAAAATTTACCATTTTCAGGACTAGGACCAGCAACTATAGCTGGAGCACCATCCCACTTTACAGAAACGTTTACACTTCTTTTAGAATTACCTGATAACATTTTACTTAACTCTTGAAGAAAAGCAATTGCGTTTTGACCACCTGCATAACCATTATTGATTATATCATCTTCTAGATGTTCTAGATGTGTATTCTTATCTTCGTTTAATAGTTCCATTATTTTGTTTTTATTCCTGGTGTGTTAATGTATAGTGATTTTCCAGACCAACCACCTTGTGCTCTTGTTCTTGATGTGATTGGTATTGAAACATCTATACCTAATAATTTATATTTAAAACTTAAAGTGAATTGTTGTGACTTACCATCATATGTGTATTTGATACCACTATAATTTTTTGTAGTTTTGTTAAATAAAAATTCTTTATATTCTTCATTGCTTGCAACATCTTTTATAGTCGCACTTGATTCCGTACCAATTAAAAGTTTATAAGGGCACGGTGTGGAATCTGCACTATCAGGATATACATATAATCCTACTGTGTTTAAGAAATACGTTAAATTTTTTGGTGTCTTTAAATAAGAACCAAAGTTATTAATTAAATTATTTCTATAACCATAATAAAAACCATCTTTATAAAAATTTAACTTATCTTTTTTAAATTCTTTTGCTAGTGTTACAAATGCTGCTTTACTAGTGGTTTCGCTAGGTTTTTCTTTTGAAATATTAAATTTACTTAAGGCCTTTTTTGCATTTTTGCCTTTTACAGTTTTTGCTGCGTCATTCCATGCCTTATCCATTAAAGCAACAATATTGTTATATTGCTTTTTATCTTCTAACTTTTTATAGAAACTGTTAATTGCTGTGTTGAATTTAGGTGTAACATCTTTACCTGTTGTTGCTTTGTTAGAGTAACCTATGTAATCTGTTTTACCTATTTGAATAATTATGTCACTAGGATTATTTTTATGAATACCACTTGGTTTTCCACGAGCAGTCCAAAAATATTTAATTGGTTTTTTAGGTAAATCTTTTCTAACAGCCTTTGCCATTTGATAACCTATGTTTATATCTACTTCAGGTGTTTCATCTTTATCTATCATTTGTTTTAAAAAATCAAAAGTAATTTCTTCTTCTTTACCTTTGATAACCATATGAATACCTGTGCCACCAGTCTTACCACCCAAATCTTTTAAAAATGTTGCAACATCTGTGAACTTAGGATTCTTTGCAAAATACAAAGACATAAATTCATTTACATTTGATGACGCTGTAGAGTTTTTTCTAGTCTTCATACCATAGTGACCTATGACATCTGCAATTCGAAGACTTACTGAATATGGTAATTGTTTTTCACCATCAAATATTTGAAATGGAAATTTACCTTTATCACTAATAGATGTGCCTTTAGTCTTTTCGACACTCTTAAACTTTAATTCTTTTTTAGGTTTGATTTCTTTTTTGACAGTTTTTTCTACTTCAGGCTTAACAGTATAAAAAGGGTTAAATGTCCCTTTCTGCTGATAGTCTGGCGATATTGTTAATTCCCGTAAGTATTCTTTAAACTTTAACATCATTACTCCCATGTATATACTAAAATAACTATTTAGTCAAGGAGAAACTTGGGAAGACCACCATTTACCTTCCATACCTGATTTTTATTGTGCCAATCTGCAAATTCTTTTGCTTTTTCTCTAAATTCAAAGGCTTTAACAACCATAGGCTTACTGTGTAGAGAACAAATACCTTGCACTACTTCAAAGATATATTTTTTGTTTTTCTTTCTAGTTTTGATAGTATATTCTAGATTATCTAAATTAGAATTGGAAGTCTTGGAACTTCTTGTATTTTTCCTCGGCGCTGTCTTCTTTCGTGTCTTTAATGGTATGTTCGACATATTTGGTCTCCTGTGGTTGTATTATGTTTTGTGCTTGTTGTTCAATATCAAACAGTTTCATTCTTGTACGATCTACACCAATCATAAACTTTCTATTCATAGTTGGATCGTTATATCTGTTCTTTAATTGTTTGACAAGCATTTGCCCTGCCTTTTCTAGTTCTTCACTAGAGATCAACGCAAACATAAAGTCTGCTGTTGCTGGAAGCCCGAAAGATTCAGAAGTATCTTCTAAACCTATGTCTGTTGAAACGAAACCTGATCTGGTCGTTTGTGTCGCCGTTACGATAGGCAAATCTAATTCTACAGCCAAACCTCTTAGTTCTTCAGCAATTGCTTTGATATAGGTATAACTGTTAATACTAGAACCTGCCTTAAATCTTGATGAGGCACATATATTAATGTAATCAATAAAAATAATATCTGGCTTGAATGTTCTTTTTAAAGCCAATTCATTTACTAAGGCACGATAATGATTTGCGCCTGCACTAGCAGTTGGATACTCTTTAATAATTAATGTGCCAGTAGTTTTGGATTGTAGTTTTGTGATCTTGTCGCTGAATAATTTTTTATTCAACATATGTAAATCTTCCATAGAAATGTTAAGTAAGTTTGCGTCTATTCTTTCAGCAATTCTTTCCTCTGCCATTTCCATAGTGATATACAAAACATTTTTGTTTTGTGCCAATGCACTTGCAGCTTGATGACACATGAATAAAGTTTTACCAACACCTGTACCTGCCAATGCGACATTAAGAGTTTTAGTTGGTAAACCACCTTTTGTGATTTTGTTGAAATGTTCTAGATCAAAAGGTATTTTAGTTTCTTTTTTATGGTAATAATCAAATCGTTTTTCTATGTCAAGTAAATAATCATGACCCACAGCATTATCGAAACTAACAGACAAAGCGTCACGGAGTATTTCTGGTATTGCTTCTTGGGTGTGTTTTTTATCTTTACCATCTAATATATGTATACCTTCCATAACTGCATTATGGACAGCACGATCTTTACAAAATTTTTCTGTGGTATTAACTAACCAGTCAAGGTCAACATCTTCAGGATTAAGAGAAGTTATAAGGGAGACTATTTGTTTATATTCATCCTCATTCAGGTCTTTACGTTTACCAAGGTCTATTTGTAGAGTTTCTTTTGTAGGGCATTTGTTGTATTGAGAAATAAATTTTTGTATTTCTGTAAATACTACACGCTCACTACGGTCTTGAAAATACTCTGGTTTAAGAAAAGGTAAAACTTTTCTTGTATAGTCTTCGTTATGTATTAAGTTCCTGAGAGCTGTTCTCTCTATCTTCTCCGCTGCTACCATTACTATCCTTTTCTACTTCGATTGCTAATATGTCACCAATGACATTAATAAAGTCTCCTGAATCCGTATTACACTTGTTTGGATTCTCATGTATATTATAATCAAATTTAAGTTTTAACTTATCGTTTTCTTTATCTTCATTCCATGAAACTTTACCATAGGTATAAACGACATCTTTATACTGACCATCTTCAATTTGAAAACCTAGTTGTTCAAATTTTGGATGTTCAACATGTCTATAATTCGGGATTGCCATAACTATACTCTTTGTTTGCTGCTTCGTCTATTTGTTTTAGTATATCGTCTGTAAAATATTTTTCTGGTTCATTGTAAATAGTTTTTGCATATTGTTTTGAACCATCTGGTAGTTCTATTCTTGTTGATACTTGTTTAAAGATACCATACTTAGTTGCTAAGTCTAGTAGTCCATAATATTTATCTAAACCTGTATCATAACGTAATCTAACATCAACCATCATGTTTTCTTTTGATAGTCTGGATTTCTGTGTCTTACAATGTATTATGTTTCCAATAACCTCTGTACCATCTTTCTCTTTTTTCTTTGAAAGATACACAATTGTTGAGGCCGCATATTTTAAACCAGAACCACCACCCATTTCTTTCATTGGCATATATGCACCAACTACATCATAAGTGTGATTAGTAATAACCATAGGCACTTTTGCACGACCTAGTTTTAAAGTTAACACTCTAAACGCAGCCTTCAATACTTGTGCTCTAGTCATATCTCTAGTTTCTTTACCATCTGCTGTATCTTCAACTTCTTTGGTAGTTGATAACATACCTAAACTATCTAAGACTAATAAGATAGGTTTTCTATCTGCTTCATTTTGTTCCATGTACTTGTCTAGTACAGTTAAGGATTGTGTTCTAAATTCTTGTACAGTAGTTACAGGCATAATAACCATACGTTCACTATCAATACCTCTATCTTCAATAAGTTTTTTAGTTAATGCACTTTCACTTTCAAAGTATATAACACCTGCGTCAGGATTGTTATCTAAGAAATGTTTACACATACCTAATACAAAAAAAGTTTTACCTGTTGCACTTTCACCTGCGATAGCAGTTATCTTGTTTGATGGTATACCACCATGAATACTTCCTGATAGTAAGGCATTAAATATGTGTGAGCCTGTATTAATAAAAGTATCTACATCACCTGCCTCAACACCTTCGCTTACTAAACTGGCGTATTCGTTTCCTGTTTCTTTAATTATCTGTTTTAGAAAGTCCGGCATTGTTTTTCTCCTTTTGTATTATAAATTGTAATTTTTCAAATATTCTTCCAACCGTAGTACATTCTTCAGGTCGGATAGCACCTCGTTGTAAAGACGCTGTAATTATCTTTGCTATTGTATTGTAATCTGCTATTGTCAGATTTTGTTGTTCTAGTTTTTCCATAATTTCTTTCATAGTATATCAGGTCTCCTATAATTTGTCAAGGACTTTCTCATATATAGAATCCGCTATTGCTTTCATCATTAACGGTGGTACCATTCTACCTATTCGTTCTGCCCTTTGGTTCCATTTACCAGTTAGAATAAAATCATCTGGTAATGATTGTATTCTTTTCAATTCACCCAAAGTAAGTTTTCGTGGTTCGTTCCAATGAAACGCTCCAGCATTTGTTTGCCCACTACCCATTGCTGTCAATGTAGGTGCTGGTGCAAATTGTGATACTCGTTTAAGATTGAAATGATGACCCTTTGGGTGATAATCACCACCAGTCAAAACTTTGCCTGGATCTTTAGGCATATTACTACCTGTATCTTTCCAGTATGCTGTATTCACAAATTTTTCTGTTAGTTCTTTTACTTCTTCAGGATCATATTCTAATCCTTCTAATGCTTCTTTTAAAGGTATAATTTTATTATCAGGTTCAGGAAAAACATTTTGTATTGTCATAAAGTTTAATCCAACTTTTTCTGTGATATCATTTCTTATACCAATAAAAATAACTCTGGTTCTTGTTTGAGATACGCCATAATTTTTACTGTTCATTACTTGTGAACACACATCATAACCTATCTTTTCAAATTCATTTAATATTTTATTATAATATTCTTTTGCTTCGCCAATTGTTAGACCAGCAACATTTTCTGCAACAATAACTTTTGGTCTAATATCATTTGCTACTCGTAAAAACTCAAAGAATAAATCTTCAATGTTTTCTACCATCATACCATCAGAGTATGATTTAGTTTTACCCCAACCATCAGAATGCTTACCACCTGATGAATGAGATAGTTTACCTGCCACACTAAATGCACTACACGGTGGCGAACCATCTAATATATCTATATCAGTTGTACCTGCAATATCTAAAAAATCTTTAGCAGATAATTTTTTTATGTCACCTGGTAGTATTGGTGTGTCTGGATAGTTCTCTCTATATGTGTTTTGTGCTTCTTCAACAAACTCATTAACACATAAAATTTTAGCACCTGCAAGTCTATAACCTGTAGATGAGCCACCACCACCTGCAAAGGTAGAGATAACATTAAATCTTTCTCGTTTACTGGATTCTATAACGTCTTTTAAATTATATATCATGCAAAAAAATCCTCAATTGTAGCACTATCAGAAGCGTCTATCTTCCAATTGATAGCGTTAAGTATAAATCGTAAAGGTTCCATAAATGATTTTGTAAATTGTTGTTCGTAATCTATGAGACCGTGCATTTCAAATTCTTTAGGTAATTTTGCCATAAAGGTAATGACATTGGCATTCCACATATTCTTTCGTAAATGTACAAACTTACCTTTATCACCTTCATAGAATTGTTGAAACTTGTGTGAAACTTTTTTTGTTTTAAGTAGATGATTATATAACAATGCACCTTTAACATGCATTGGTGTACCCTTCTTGTAAATAGATGTGGTGTCGCCATATTTTTTTACACCATTAACACTACGAGGAAAAGCAATTTCTTCTGGTGGTAATAGTTCAAAGTCTCTACGAAAGTTTACAATAAACTCTTTCATTTCTTTTTGATCACCACCCATAATAACTTTGAATGCTTCTCGTAACTTTTCTCTACAAGGTAATGGGGTGGATGTTTTAACTGCTTCAATACCCATAATCTTTAATTTAGGTTCTGGATATTGTACACCTTCTGAATTGTGTACATTTAAAATATATCTTTTCTTTGCTGTCCAAATACCTTTGTCAGCAATTGCCTCTCGTTTCATTACCATTTTGTTTTCAAAGACATTCATATAACTACCTAGTTCATCATAACACTTTGTGATGTATGGTTCTAGTCTTTCACTACAAAATTTATCTAATGCTTTTACAATTTTATTACTGTCAGTTGAACCAGTCATTTTTACAAGAGGTGCCATATTGATATAAACGGAATCTGTATCTGAAGCAATAATGTAATCATCTTTTGTTTTGTATAACTTATTAAAGTATTCGTTTAGTTTATTATCTATCCAACGTATATTCAGTTGACCAGATGTGGTTATGGCTTCTGCCATTCTGTGATCGTAATATCTAAAGTATTTGTTACCAATAGCACCATATGCACTATTTAGCGAAATCTTTTTGGAATGCTGAACCAAATAATATCTTCGTGCTAGTTTTTCATACTTAGGATCTTTTGTATTAGCATATTGTTGTTCTGCCTCAAGCATTTTCTTTTTATAAATTGTTCTATCATTATATTCTTTTTGTATGATACGAGGTAAGAAACCTTGTTTACCTGTTCGATACATTGTACCATTGGCAGCCATACAGTTACCATCAGAGGTATCTACTTTTTTATCTAACAAGTCTGTTATATCTACATTCTTTTTATCTGGTAAAATTGTTTCTGGTGAAATATTATATTGCATAATAAGATGTGGATATAGTGAGTTTAAATCAAAAGATACAACCCAATCATGAAAACCAACTTTAGGGTCTTTTACATATGCACCCACAAGTTCTGGTGATGTAGGATTCATATCACGCATAGGTACAATAATATTATCTTTTAGTAATTCATTGAATATAATTGTATCCCACATTCTAACTTGTGAGAATACATCTTCGTAATTTGCTTTGGCATTATATGCCATTGTTAATGCTAGTTCAATAAGCTGTAATCTATCTTCTAGTTTATCAACCAATTCAACGTCTTGTATATTATAATCAATGAATGATTGTATATCTTGTTGGTACCATTCTTTAAAAGTATCAAATGGGTTATCATCTTTTTGTTCGCCTAGTTCTACTTTACCAATATGATCTAATCTATAACTCTCTTGGTTTTTAATTGTGAATTTACGATATAGTTGTAAATAGTCAAGTTGAGCAACACCTAGCAATCTATAATATGTTTGAGTTTTACCTAATTCATATGTTTGATCTTCTTGTATAATATTCCAAGGAGACATACGTTTCATAGAGGAACTGCCTAGTATCTTACCTATACGTTTAACTAGATATGGTATATCAAAGTATTTACTATTCCAACCTGTAAGAACATCAGGTGAATATGCTGACCAAAATTTTAGAAATTGTTTGAGTAAGTCTCTTTCATCATCACATTTTACATAATGAACATTGTCTTGTTTAACTGTGTAATCTGCCATACCCCAAACCAATATTTGTTTTTTGACTTGGTCTTTAACAGTAATACAAATCATTTTTTCAGCACAATCTGCTACATTAGGAAAACCATGTTCACTTTCAACCTCGATATCAATTGTGTAAATACGAAGTTTATCTTTATCGTATTCTACATTACCTGGCCAATAGTCAGCCATGTATTGATATTGAAATCTATCTGTGCCGTGTAAAAAATTTGGGTGTTCTTCGTATCGTTTAATTGTTTGTCTTGCTTCTTTAATAGACTTATATGATACGGAATCTAAACCAATACCTGTTAAGGATTTAAATCGACCTTTACCTTTTGTAGGTACGAAAAGACGAGGAACGTATGGTACACGGTCAACACATCTTTTACCATTGTCGAAATATCTAACAAGTAATTCGTCACCATAAGGCGACACATTTGTGTAAAAATTCATAATATAATTATATCAGGTTTTGACTTAAAAGTCAAGGGTTAAAAATATTTGTCTAATACTTCAAGTTGATCGTGGTATTGTGCAATAATGTTTAATTCTTTTTCTATGGTTTCTATGATATCACCATGTTCACCTATTCCAACAGAATTTGATAAGTAGATTTCTACGTTTGCTTTGTGTTTTTCTATATGTCCAATAGCATGTTGTTTAATTGCTTGGATCATTAGTTCTCTGTTCGCCATCGTCACTTCCTTTCTTTCCAATATTATATTTTGGTTCTAATACCCATTCGTGTTTTTCTTTGAATGGTAAAACTTTAATTTGTGATAATGGTGCTTTATTTTCCACAACACCTACTAACTCTACTAAACCCCAATCACTTAAAAGTTGTGCAATTGTGTTTCTTCTTTCAATATCATTTGCAAAAATATTTGCTGTCTTGCCATCTAAAGCAAACAGCTCTTTAAAGTGTACAATAAAGTATCTACCTTGTTTGTGTAGTATGTGGCACGATTGATAAATCTTTCGTTCTTTTCTACTTGCTACACCTATTCTGGTTAGTGTCTCTCTAATTTTAAGGAAATCATCTGGCTCTTTTATTTTTACTTCGAGCATGTTTTCTGGTTTCCATTCTATAACTTCACTCATTTTCCCCCACCTTTATATAATCTCTCTTTTATATAATCAATCTGTTTTTTAGTCATTAAAGATAAAGCTTCTTGCGCCTTCTTATTAGAATAACCAAAGTGTTGTTTTACAACATCTAGGTCTTTTATCTTTGAAGACTTTAACCATTTACTAAATCTTTTTCTAGACTTTATACTATTTAGATAAAATGAGAATTGCATATGTTTTGTGGCATGATGTAATCTATTCATTTCATTAGCATACATAATTGTGTCTGAAAAATAAGACAAGCCTTTATTGATTATAAAAGGTGGATACTTCTTTTCCCAATCTCTATCATCAGTATCAAGTAATTTCTCTTTACTGTAATTGATTGCTGTGAGATACTTTGTTAGGCTGTAGTCATTCATTTGAATTTACATTCAGTCATTATCTCGGTGAGACAAGCAACCATGTTCAATTCAGGATCTGCTACAAAGGCATTTTTATATTGATATTCTGCTAGAAGAATAACCATAGGTGGAATACTTTGTGGTTGTAATTCTGTATAAAAATTTTGATATAAGTCTTTGTATAGACCAGCAGGGTCTTGGTCAATATGATCTACAACCCATTTTCTCATATCACCAAAGTGTCTATCTTTTAATGCCTTGTTTAAAGACCTGATATTTGCTTCAGCAATATTAACAAGAATACCTGTATCTATTTTACCTGATACAGAATATCTTTGTAGTTCATTGATGGTTCTTCTAAAGTCTGGATAAAACTTAATAATAAGTTCTGCCAATACCTTTGGTTCAAACTCAATGTTTTCTTGTTCTAGGATTGTGGATAATCGTTTGTGAAATAGACCTGCTAGTTTTTCTTTATCTTTTTTCTGAATAGAAAAATTGATTACAGTACATCTGGAATGAATTGCAGGTATAATTTTATTCTTATAATTACATGTAAAAATAAATCTACAATTATTACTAAATGTTTCTATGAAGTTTCTTAAGGCAGGTTGAACACTCTCAGCATTCATGTAATCTGCTTCATCAACAATAACCACTTTAGGTTTACCTGTCTCATGTAGAGATACAGTTGAAGCAAAGTTCTTGATTTGATTTCTTACAACATCAATGGATCGACCTTCATCAGAACCATTAATAATCATAACGTCACAACCAAGTTCGTTACATAGTGCTTTGGCTACAGTAGTTTTACCTGTACCAGCAGTACCAGATAATAATAGATTTGGTATTTCGCCTTGTTTGAGAACAGACTTAAAAGTTTTTTTAATCTCAACAGGTAATATACACTCGTCAATTGTGGAGGGTCTATACGCCTCCACCCATAATAAATTTTCCATTATTAACCCTCATACTTAGAAGTATTTTCTAGGGCAACCCAGTATTGTACTGATTTGTTTTTGTGTATAAAGTTAGATATTAACTTTGAAGATATCTTCACAGTATAATCACCTGGTAACATTTTGAAATGCTCTGTTTTAAAATGAAATACAAACTTTTTATCAGTTGTACCCACTTTAACATCATAGGTATTTGCTGTATCGTTTTTCTTATCAATTGCTGACATGATGATATCATTACCTATGGCTTTGAAAGCGATGTCTGGTAGTTGTAACATAGACGCAGCTTTCTTAACCTTTGATAAGTCAGTTTCCGTCAATGTAAACTCTACCTCTGTTGTAGGCATTTTAACATCTTTTTGTGGAGTTGTAAGTATGGATTCATCAGCAAAATAGTATTTGGATTTTGTTGATGTACCTTCTTCATTAATAGTCATGTGTTTTTCGTCAAAATCAAACACAGGTTTATTAAATAAAGATAACATACCTAAAAATTCAGATAGGTCATAGATGGCAATGTCTTGTGGAAATTCTTCTTCAACACCAGCAGTTGCCAATATGTTTTTCATAGTCGAGATTGTTTTGATTTCTTTTCCTGGTGTAATCTTTAAGTTAGGATTAATTTCAGAAAAGTTTTTTAAAATCTCTTTTGTATTATCACTTAGTTTCATTATATATTCTCCTTAGTCATTATGGTTGTTTAGTTTTTCAGACATTACTGAACGTAAAGGTGGTTCTTCAAAGGACTTTGTATTTTTACCTACATCATATTGTAATAGGTCTTCTTGCAAAGCAGCAATTAAAGTCTTATCGTTTTTGTAATGGTCTTGGGACAATTGTATTATGGCGTAGTGGATAACTTTCATAAGGTCTTTCTTATTCTTGCCTTCCTTCTTACCATACCTTTGAGCATATTTTAAAATATTGCCCATACAGAATCCATCACCATGTCCTTGGTCAATGATAATTTCTGTTGCTTGTTTTTGAGATTTTGCGTAATGTGATGAATAGGTTTCATCAACATATTTTTTTACATCATCTAGTATTATATTTTCTTTAAATTTATACATACATTCATTATATCAGGTTTCAATTCAAAAGTCAAGGGCGGAATGGTTACCGCCCTATCTATATTATGCAATGTCAATTGTTCTAGGTTTTTTACCTTCAGGTAAAATTTTCTCTAATGCAATTGATAACATACCATCAGCCATTTCAGCACCTTTCACCTCTACATCATCAGCAGTTGTGAATGATCTTGTAAAGTGTCTTTTAGCAATGCCTCTATGGATTGTATCTTTATCATCCTCATCTTTGTGAGTTGATTTGATCGTGATAGTATTGTCGGCATATTTCACCTCAATATCTTTTTTATTATAACCAGCAAGTGCCATTTCAATTTTCCAATGGAAATCATCTTTGCCTTTCACGATATTGTATGGTGGGAATGAGTTTGATCTGTTATCAACATGATGATCAAACTGGTTAAAAAGATCGTCAAACCCTATTGTAAAAGGTCTTAGATCGTTCCAAATAGATAAGTTTCTTGTCATAGTTTCCTCCTTGTTAGCAAGTTAACTTAATGATACCCTTAGTGGCGTATCATAGTTATTTATATAGTTATTAATCATAAAAATTCAAGTGGTAGTTTTTTCTAGGATACAATATCCAGAGGAAAACTACCAAACCTAAATTGTGCTGTCTTTACGAGAGGCAACACTCACAGAGGTCTTACGGATAGCCCCTATGACTATTTATGCTTATGCATAAACTGATGGTTCTAAAGCGGCAAAGCCTGCGGCGATTAACGCTTTAGATGGAGTACCTATTCTGTAATAAGTACCTTTTGAGTTTTTGTTGATATAGACACAATGTCCTTCCTCTCGGATTTTATCAACAACCGCTCTTGGTCGTTTTAGTTGAAACTTGTTCTGAGCATCAGCCCAAGTTATATTTTCACCTCTTAACATAGCGTTAAGAAATTTAGTGCTATTAGCAAGTGTTTTTCTACCCATAATATAAGGTCCTTTCTTTAGTTGCTGTTATCAAGTCGCTCTTGTTGGCGTCTTAATTTGTTTACACGTTTAATGGATTCTTTCCTTAAACGTTGTTTCTTTAACGAAGGCTTTTCGTAAAATTGCCTTTGTTTAAGTTCTTTTAATAAACCATCTTTCATAACTTTTTTCTTTAGTTGTCTGATGGCTTTTTCTACATTGTTATTTCTAACTTTTACTTCTAATGTCATTATATCACATCCCCATTATCAATTATTGTTGAAGGTGGGCATTGCTGCCCACCCACGAGGTCTACATTATGAATGATAGATTTAAACAAGGTCGCCCTCATTTTCCTCACTATCATTGGAAGATCCTTGGTTTAATTCATCAATATTGACACCGCTGTCAACCTTGGTGTATAAATCAAGGAAACTATTTTTTGTATCATCATCAAATCTGTTGATACAAACCTCAACTGCCTTCAATTTGTTTTTGAAGATTGCATATGCATTTATGATATGAACCAGTCTTCTAGTAGCAATGATCTCATCAATACCACCATCGAAGAAAGTTCTTCTAATGACATCAGCCCACTTAACAAGATTGCTAGTAAACTCTGTATCTTTAAGACCATAATGGTTCATTACGTTGTCTAAGATTTTAGTTTCAATCTTAGCAGCAGGATATGCTTGCTCAAAGGTAACAGGAAATCTCTCAAGAAATGCTTCGTTGAGAATATTAGTACCAATGAATCTACCGTCATCAGAACCTTTACCTTTAGTATTGGCAGTTGCGAAAATTTGAAAACCGTCTCTAGGTTCAACAAACTGACCTATCTTTTTAAGGAAGATACCGTTACCTTCTAACACAGGTTGTAAACACATAATCTTGTTAGAGGCAAGGTCAATTTCGTCTAGTAATAATACGGCACCTTTTTTCATTGCGTTAACAACAGGACCGTCATGCCAGACAGTTTCACCGTCTTGTAATCTGAAACCACCAAGTAAATCATCCTCGTCAGTTTCGATTGTAATATTAACCCTAATCATTTCTCTTTTAAGTTCGGCACATGCTTGTTGCACCCCAAGAGTTTTACCATTACCAGAAAGACCAGTAATAAATGTAGGATAAAAAATACCAGACTTAACAATATTTTTTAAGTCTTTGTAGTTACCAAAAGGTACAAATGTTTCCTCTTTGTTAGGAATTAAGTTTTCACTTATACTTTCAGTTGTTTGTATTTGTTTAGAGATTTTTTGTTTAACCTCTGGAATACTAATTTGTTTAGCATTTTTAGAAGGATTTACAAGACCGTTAACAGGTAACTTGTAAACACCTCTAGATAATTTAAACTGAGGATCTTTAATCAACCATGCAGGTGATGATTTCATACCTAGTTTAGCGTTAACTTGCTTGATCTGTGATTTCTCTAACGTATCAGAGGAAAACATTTCATAAGCAGTATTAACATACTCTAGTTGTTTTTCATTTAGTTTCATAATGTAATAACCTTTCTTAATTATATAGCTATTCTATCAGGATGATAGCGATTTGTCAATAAATAATTTGGTATAATACCAAAATAAAAAGTCTTATTTATCAAGGGTTTATATAGGGTGCGACAATCCTGACCAATTTTGTTCTTGTTATGTTCTATCATTATGCCACCCTTTCAACAAATTTATTCAATAAAACTCTAGACATTTTCTTTTGTTTAAAGTTTTTAGAAAATTGTTGTTTCATTTTACCTGCTGTCATATCAGAGGTAATAGTCATTTCAGTATCATCTACTTTCATATTAGTTTTAGTAGTGATAAACAATTCATCATAACCAATATCGGTCATGGTTACAACTTTGTTTTTTCTCATTTCTGCTCTTGCCTTTTCAAAGGTATCGTAACCATCTGTTGTAGCAAAAGTTCCAACATCCCAATATTTTAATGCTTTACCAGCAACATAATAACCAATAACAGTAGAACCAGTTTTATGTTTAAAGTAAGATAAGAATTGTCTATGATTGGCATGAAAATGACTTCTCCATTTTTTAGTGTTTTTACCATAAGTAAAACTATAAGTACCATCTTTAATATTAACATTATACATATAGGTATCTAACATCCCCATTTCACCATTGTCTTTTTTCAGAGTTGTTTTGCCCATGGTATGACCTGAACCATCTGTTAAAAAGATTGTATTCATTTTTTGTACTTTATGTTTTGCTCTAAATTTATTTACTACATTGATTGATTGGTAGATTGCACTATCAAGTGGAGTACCACCAAGTCTTAAACAATGTGGCTCATTAAACATAGGAGCATAAGGATCATAATCAGGATTATTAAATCGTCTGTGAGTATAACTGTGTTGATAAACTAAAGCGATTTGATAAAGATTTGCCATTGCTTCGTTATATTTAGCTGTTTTCATATCAGAGGTTACAAATTGTAGTAATGAAACATCTTCTAATACAAGTAAACCTTCTTTATCAAAATGATAAGGATAATGATTATATGCCTGTCTTGAATAAAAAGATTTATCAGCGTCTTTATTAAAAGATGATCTATTGTGATCTGAGAAAGCATAAACTTCAAAAGGTATATTTACTGCTTTACAAAACATAACTAAGTTCATTGTTTGAACCAATGTGTCATAAAGTTTATCACCCATAGAACCTGACCAGTCAACAATCATAACCATACCATGATTTTTTGCACCTGGTTCAATATTAATTCTTGCGAATATATCATCATTGTATTTGTAAGAGTGTAAAGCATTAGTATTAATCATACCAGTTCTAGCTGTTCTAGTTCTAACATAACTATCTGCTGCCTTCTTCATCTCAAATTCTTTAACCATGTAATTCACAGTTCTCATTTGCTCTCTTTTAAATGTTTTAAATTCTGTTAATCTTTTTGACATTGGATAAGAAGAATTATTTTCTTCAATTTTCGCAGCAATTAAATCATAAGATACAACAGCGTCTTTACATTTTGGTAAAGATAGATAAAGATTTTCTTTAATGTCTTTACCTACTTTTGCAATATCTTTTTTGTTTTGTTCTGAGGCATGATCTGTTAGGGATTCATTATCACCTACTTTGTATCCGCCCTCTGAACCACTACTTCCTGAACCTTTTGAGTTTTCTTCTTCTTCTTCTTTTTCTTCTTTACTACTTGATCTTGCGGAAGGTTGTTCGTCTTCTTGTTTATCACTATCAGATTCAGATGAGGAAGAAGTTTTCTGATTTTGCTCTTGTTGCTCATCGCTATCACCATTACCTTCTTCTTGTTCAGATTGTTCTTGTTGGTCACCTTGACCATCTTGACCTAATTCGCTTTTCATTTCTTGTTCTTGTTCTTCATCATACTTTTCAGTACCAGAGTATTCGAAAATGTCTTTAGTAAGTTTTACAACATCAGCCCAAGTATTAAGTTTATCTGATCTAGTAATAAATTCTTGTTCGATATCGTTAAACTCAATTTGTGCTGAAGAACCAGACTTAGAAAATATATTAAGTCTATCAATAAATCTAAAACCACTAACATCTTTATCTTTAGTTAAAAAGAAATCTTTTTCTACTAATTCATTATAACCATTGAAATAAGATTTTCTTAAACCAGGGTATTTGATTTTCATTTTTTTGTCGATACGGATATCTTCAACTACGTTAAAATAAGAATGTGGGATTTTATGTTTTGTAAATTCTTTTTCGTCTTGAGGAGTATATAATGCATGACCAACTTCGTGACCTACTAATAAGTCATATAAGTCATTGGACATATCTTCCCATATTGGAAGGCATAAAGTTCTAGTCTTAGGAATAAAATATGCTGTTTTTACTTTTTGATGAATAACGTTAATATTCTCAGTTGCAAGTAACTTAGCAAGATTTGATTTTTGTTCTTTCGATATGTTTTTCATAATGTAACCTTTATTATTCTCTTATGCTATCAGGTCTTTAGCAGATTTGCAAGGAAAAAACCAATTATTTTTAAAGAAAAAATCGTTGTTTTTCAAGGGTTTATATAGGGTGCGACATATATGCCCAACTTGTTCCCCTTTTGTTCACCCCTTATTTTAGGGCAATAACCCCATAAAAATTAAAATTTTGCCAAAATACATGTAAATCTTTGAAACCTGCGTTATAACACATATCAAACATTTCTGTTTTTGTGTTGGGTTTCATCATATGTCTTAATTGTACCTCTTTGTCTAAAATCTCTTTATCTGTAAAATGTTGTCTTTTATAGTCATAATACATAAAGGTCATCATATCTTGTATTTTAGGATTACAACTAAAACCTTTTTCTGAGAATATAAAGGCACCACCATCATTCAAACCATCGTATATACTTTTAATTGTTCTTGCTCTATCTTTAGGAGGCATGAATTGTAATGTGAATATAGAGGTTACTAAACTAGCATTACTAAACGGATATAGTCTGGCGTCTATATTCTCGTACATTAGATTGTTCCATTCATCTGAAAATATATCTTTACCATGACCTTCTGAAAAATCATCTTCAATTTCTATACCAATATATTTTGCATTTGGTACATGTTCATTATTTTGTGTTATCATTGCTTTAAGCATTTTACCAGAACTACAGCCTACGTCAATAACGTTGGTATCGTCTTCAACAAAATACTTTGACATACCTACTATGTCGTTCCAGAGATTAGTATAACCTCTTACAGAGTTTTCTATGTGATTATCAAAGCCTTCTGGCGATTGTGCGAATGTAAATTTAGTCATACTGCCTTTCCCCAATACTGACATATGCCACTTACTGACTTATATCTGTTATTTGGATTTATCTTACTATTATTTAGCAACGTTTCAAAACGTTTATCTATTCCTGCCCCTAATTGTAAATTAATATGTTTCTTAAAATTAAACTTCTTAAATTGTTCAAAGTCATTTACAACATGGTGTTTTTGGAATGGTTCATTTAACTCATACCAATCTTTACTATAAAAGAAATCTCTTACTGCTTTAGATAGATATGGTGTAATAAATTTTTTATTGTGTTTGTCTGCGACTATCTTATGCCACATATAACCAGCACTCTTAGTTGGTAAAAAATAATCATTTCTAAATTCATCAAACTTTTCTTTTGTCTTGCCTTTAGTGTAATGTAGTATGGCTCTTTTGGATATACCATAATAACCATCAGCAGCCCAACCACTCAATACTTCTTCTTGTTGTATTTCTGGATACAAGTACATAAATGGAAATACACACTCAAAATGGGTTTTCTTTTTACAATCATATTCTCTTGCCAGTTTAAAAAAATCTTCTTCTAAATTATCTGTTGGTACTACTTTTAAAGTAAAAGGCCATTTAAATATTTGTGCAACCTCAGCAGCCTTGTCACTATCGTAACTAGACCCTGTGTCTAAATGAAAAGAATATGCATGTACTTTCTTTCCTAATTCATGAGCGGCAAATGCTACACTCAAACTATCTACACCACCAGATAGAAGTACAGCAACTTCATCTTTTTTTGATTGTGTATCAATAACTCTTTTTATTGTTTGTTTAATTGACATAATATATTTTTGTAAATGTTACCAGATAATTCTTTCATCATTAGTGGGGCAACCATACGACCAACTCTTTCTGCTTGTTGATCAAAGTCACCTTGTAATTTAAAATCATCAGGTAATCCCATAACTCTTTTTAACTCCTTAACTGTTAACTTACGATTACTATTATAATGAAACACGCCAGATAGACCTTTCTTTTGTCCTGCCTGTGTAAGTGTAGGGCAAGGTAAGTCTGGTGCTGGTCGTATCATATTGAACATAGATTGTTTTGGATTAATCTTTATAAATTCTGGATCACTTGGTTTTCTATGTTTAGGTGGAGAGAATGGTAATAACTCAATCCATTTTTTTTGAAAACTACCTTCTACAAAATCTAAAAGCATTTGTTCTTCTTCAGGATCATTTTCAATATCTTGTATTGCTTCTCGTAATGATATCTTTTTATTTTGAGGTTCTGGATATATGATACTTTCCATATTCATAAAGTTTAAACCAATATCATCCATGACATCATTTCGTATTGCAACAAAGAAACATCTTTTTCTTGCTTGTGGTGTTCCATAGTCTGCGGCACTTAATACTTTACCTACTGCCTCATAACCTATATCACCAAAACCATTTACTATACGATTAAAGTATTCTTTTGCTGTACCCATTGTGATACCAGCAACGTTTTCACCAATGATTACTTTTGCTTGTACATCTTTTGCAACTCGTATAAATTCAAAGAATAAGTCTTCTATATTATCAACTTGTTTATCGTCACTATATTTTTTAGTTTTATCCCAACCCTTATCTCTTTTACCTGCAATACTAAAAGCACTACATGGGGGCGATCCGTCTAATATATCTAATTCGCCTTGTTGTACACCTGCGGCCTTGAGTAAATCGTGACCTGTTAATTCTTTTATATCATTAGGTAATATAGGGGTGTTTGGATAGTTAGATTTATATGTGTCTATTGCACTTTCAACAAATTCATTAACTGCCAAGATATTACCACCGGCAAGTTTATAACCTGTTGAAGACCCACCACCACCTGCAAAGGTTGAAATTACAGTAAATAGTTTACGGTCTGCTGACTTATATACATCTTTTATTGAATACATGGGGTTAGTATATCAGGTTATTATAGATTTGTCAAGGTCGAAAAAGTCTTTAGTTTCTCACGTTTTTCCACAATTCTCTTGTTTAACTCTGCTTGATTTACTAAATTGTTCTCAATTAATAACTGTATCATACATATAACATCACCGGCCTCTTTTGTAAGATTATCATTATCTTGACCAAATCTAACAATCTTCATAGTTTCTTGTGTTAACTCACCACATTCTTCAGCTGTTATTGCTAATAGTTCTATTTTTTCTTGTGGTGTCATTCTGCAACCTTTGTAAAGTTTCCTACTTTTTCATACTTAATTACATTCTTAAATCTATCTGCTATCATATCTGTTTTATGTGATATAATAAAGATATTCTCATTTTCTAATGTATTTAATATTTTTAAGAAATCGTCTGTACCTTGACCATCAAGACTACTATCAAATATCTCATCTAACATAAGTAGGTTACAACTTATACTATTTTTCATCTTTGCAATTGCTCGCCAAGTAAATAATAATGCAAGATTTATTCTCATCTTCTCACCTTCACTAAATGAAGCATATGTAAATTCATCACGATATCTAGATCGTATTGTTTCTTTAAACTCACCATCTAATTTAAAGTTTACAAAGAAATCCATACTTGCAAGATACTTGTTTATTAATTGATTGATAATAGGTAAGTATTGTTTTATTACTTTTGTTTTGATACCAGAATCCATTAGCATAGTTTTGGCTGCTTGTAAATAATCAAGCTCTTCTACTTTTATTAGTTTATTATTTTCTCTATCTTTGCAATCACTTTCTAATTGATTAAGTTTACCCAAGGCCTCACCATCTTCACTAGATTGTTTTTTTAACTCATCAATCTTATGTGCTAGTTTTGTGTTAATATTGTTTAGCTCTACTTTTGATTGACCAAACTTAGCAATATCAATTTCTGTTGTTCGCATATCTTGTTCAATGCTTTGTATTTTTGATAACCTACCTGATAGTGTTTGTATTTCTTTTTGTACATCTTCTAATGCTTGATTCCATTTCATTAACTGTTTGTTATTGTCTGCTATCAATACTTGTTTATTAGATAATACTTGTTGACATGTAGGACAGTTATCATTGTCTTCATAAAACTTTTGGTGTTTATTACATTCTTTTAATTTACTTTGAAACTGTGCTTGAAAATTACCTAGTTTATCTACTTTACCTGACACACCATTTTTATCTTTAATTGTATCTCTTAGTTTATCTATTTGGTGTTGTAATCCTTGTACATGTGTATTGTATTTGTCTATGGCACCTTTATTTGTTTCTATCTTTTCTATTTCACTTTGTATTTCTATATCTGATCTATTACTTAATTTTTCAATATAATCTTTTTGTGTATCAATCTTATTTTGTACTATATCTATTTCTCGTAATATATCTTTTACTTGTTCATCCATTTCTTTTATTCTTATTTTAGTCAGCATACTCATTACAGAAAATACTTTAATGTCAAGTATGTCTTCAATGATTTCTCGTCTGTGTGCTGTTTTCAATTCCATAAATGGTACAAAGGTAGAGGCACCAAGTATAACTACCTGTGTAAAACTACGATAATTAAATTTAAGTATTTGTTGTTCTAATTGTTTTTGATAATCTGCAACGGTAGCGTCTTGATTAAGTAATTCACCATTTAGATATATCTCAAATATGTTAGGTTTAATACCTCGTCTTATTCTATAATGGTTGGATGATATAGTAAATTCTAATTCAACCTCTGTGCCACCAAGATTAATACTGTTAATCAATTGATCTTTTTTAATTTCTCTAAAAGGTTTGTTAAACAAAGCAAAACATAGAGCGTCTAATATAGTAGATTTACCTGCACCATTGTGACCTACAATAAGTGTAGTAGAATTATCATTTAAGTTTGTTTCTAAAAAAGTATTACCTGAAGATAGAAAGTTTTTCCATCTTATTTTTTCAAATATTATCATATTTCTAAATCTCCTGCTTCAGTATATAAAGACTTCATTAATTTTTTTAATCTACTTTTTTCTAAATCAGTTTCTAGTTCATCAATGTAATTATCTAATAATGTAGGTGTGTCTTCACTTTTATTAGCAATATCATCAGCAACAGTAGAAGCGTCTAAGTCTGAATAGTCTTCTATAATTTTTATATCATGTACTTGTGTTTCTTTATAAAAACCATCAACAAACTTATCAAACAAATAATAATCTTTTTTCTTTTCTACGATTAGTTTAATGTACTTGTCTTTATGTTTAGTATAGTCAAAATTTTTGTAATCGTTTAATTCATCATTATAATATATTTTTTCATGTATTGTGTATGGGTTTATAATTCTTTCTAGTTCTCTTGTTTCTGTATCAAGTATATGAAAACCTTTTTTACAATTATAATCATTCCACATAAATTCATATTGACTACCTAGATAATAGATTTGACCATCATCTGATTTTTTATGAAAGTGTCCTGATAATACTTTTTCAAATCTACGAAATAGTTTTCTTTCAAGACCAGAATCAGCAAATGCACCATTAAACATTTCAAAACCTTTTACTTCTAAATGGCCTAATACAATGTCAGCACTTTCTTGTTCTAACATCATAGTTGTTTTTTCAATGTTTTCTGGAGTAACCCAAGGCACATATAACATTTTCATACCACCTTTTAGTATGACCTTTGGTTCTGCATAGACATCACCCCAATCCATTAATTCTTGTGGTGCGTTTATTTCGTTTGTGTTCTTGTAATAGGTGTCGTGATTACCAATAATAATATCTACGTTTAAGTTTTTAATACGTTTAACAAATTTATTATTGAAATCATTTAAGGTTTTAAAATTAACAAATTTACGTCTATCTAACACATCACCTAAATGAATGACATTTTTAATATTGTGTTCTTCTAAGTAAGGGAAAAATATATTGTCCCAAAATTTATAAAAGTATTTAGCGTAATTAGGGTTATCGTTTCTGGCACCAAAGTGGGTGTCATTAATTAAAGCAATTTTCATAGTTACATAAAATATTCTAGTTTAGACACTTTCTTTCTTTTTGGTAGTTTAGGTTTAACTTTCTTTTCTGGTTCTTCATCAACAATCATATTCTTTCTTAAAAAGTCTGCATATGAATTTTGATATTCTGCGTTATCACCTTCTTGTCTAACCATTTCATCTAATCCTGATTTAAGTATTAGTTTTTGTTTTATTGTTGTTTGTTTTTTTTCTTTTTGTATTCTTCTTATAAATGCATAATATATTATTTGTGTGAAATAAGCAAAGGGATTACTAGATTTTTCTGGATTAAAGTTTGCTACATATGTTAAGCAATTTTCAATACCATCAGATATCATATCTTCTTTGTATGTATAGTTTATAAAGTTTGGTCTATAAGATAAGTGGTTTGCAATCTTTAAGAAACATTCACCTATATAATCATTGATTGGTGGGGGTTTTCTATTTCTGTTTCTTGCGGATAATACTTTCTTATGATACTTTTTCATTTCTTCATTGAAGACTTTATTATCTACATAATGCTCTGTCTTCTTTCTTTTTAGTTTTACTGTCATAGTATTACTCCTAATTTGTAAGCTATAATATCAGGATATAGTATTAATGTCAAGGGATATATACAACATTTTGATAATTAAATTATTTTGGTTTTTTATGTCTTTTTACCTTGACAAAAGTTTCTTTCCTGATATAATCCGGTATGTCCGGTTTGCATAGAGTATTAACTTAGTTAGCTTTAATCTTACCTTGAAGATACTCTAAGGTTTGGAAATAGTCTTCATCTGACATTTCTTCCATTACCTTTTCAAAACTTTTATCATGTTGTTGTTTAGTTAGTATAGGTTCTATATCTTTTTTCATTGAAGGAAATAATCCCATTCTAACATTATTGTAATATTCTGTCAAGTTTTTATTTGGTACCCCAATAGAGAATATATGATTTTTATGGATTGAATATATTTTATCTATTGTTTGAAACATCCACGGTGTTAAAGACATTCTTTCCTCAACAAAATACGTTTCATCATCTACGGCATTTTCGTGTATTCGTACTTTGTAAGGTTCGTTTAATCTTATAAAATCTGAATCATCTGTAACATAAACACCAGCAATAACTTGCTGACCATTTGTTAACATAATCATTCTAGGTAATGGTAGTTTAATTTGTGTTGTTTTAGGTTTTTTGTTTTCCATAATACTATTTATCTGATATCAATATGGTCTAACTCGTAATCAAACTCTTGTTCAGAATATGTGTTTATTCTTTCCATAAAGTGACCAAGGGTAAAATTTCTTTTTTCTTTGTGAGAAAAGTCATCAGCAATATCATAAAGATTTGCTTTAATTTTATTATCACCAAGCCGCAACCCACGACCAAGAGACTGTAATATACGAATTTTAGATTTGGTAGGACTGGCGAATATAACATTATGAAGATTCCTAATATTAATCCCAGTAGAAAAAGTTCCGTAACTCGCCACAATAATTGCATTGTTTTCATTTTCTGTAATACTCCTTACTGTTTCTCTGTCTTTAGTTTCTGTACCACCATAAACGAAAAACAACTTTCGTGTGTGTGGATCTAAAGTGTCTCCTATAAGCTCATGTAAAACTCTACCATGCTTTTCTACATATTGAAATAAAACTAATGTATTGCCTGTTCGAGTTTTTGTTAGATTACGAATGAACCTATTTCTTTTTTCGTGTGATACTATATAGTCCATTTCTTCTTGGTAGGTTAATTTCTTAACGTGCTTACATTCATCTTGTGAATATTTAAGAACCAAACATTGTATTTTTAAATCAGCAAGTTGTTTCTTATCTATTAGTTCTCGTGTTGTTGTAACACTATGTACTCTACCAAACAAACCTTCTAATATTAATTTGTGTACTTTGCTATCATCTAATGTACCAGTTGTACCTATACGATATTTTGCATTTACACAGGCACCCATAATTTTTTGCAATTCTTTAGATTTATATAAGTGTGCTTCATCACCTACTACACAATCAAATTTTTCAAAATACTTCTTATCAAAAGTAGCAAGTGATTGCCATGTGGATATAACCACAGGTTTGCTATCATCTATTTCATAACCATAATATTTTCTTTGTACAAATTTTTCTGCTTCCCAACCATAGTCCTCAAAGTCTTTATACATTTGCTCAACCAATGATGTAGTTGGTACAACCAATAAACAATTTTTATTTAATGTAGTAAGTAAACGAATAATACAATATATAATTAATGACTTACCTGAGGCCGTAGGTGACAGTAATATTGTTCGTTTATTATTAATTGCATGAGAAAACGCCGACAATTGATAATCTCTTATTTTTATCGAATCCTTGATTATCTTGTCTGCAAACTTGGAAAACCCCTCGCTCAGCGACACGCTAGCAGGGTTAGAGAACCCTTCTCGTATGATTGTACCCCCCGAATTTTCAATAAAATGTTCAACATAAGGAAGTAGTCCGTAATATAGTTTACCTGTTGCTTTAGAGAATAATCGTATTTGACCATCCCATCTTTTTGCTCTAACACTTGGCATAAAAGAAGCACCAGGTACTTTGAAAGTAAAAAATTCAGATAACTCTTGGAGTAAACCTAAATCTTCGCTAGTACACTTGATGTAGGATTCGTTATATTTGCTTACTGTTAATTCTCTCATCTAATTCTTCATATGATATATTTGTCCAATTATCTCTTTCATCTAATTCTTTTATATTATCACCTACATGTATAAATTCATGTTTTTCATATTTGTTTAATAATCTCTTAGTGTGGTATATCCAATTATCAGGATCAATTGCTTGTGCCTTTGGACCCACATACCCCTTTGTGCCTTTGTATATGTTGTTTACTTTTTTTGTCTTCGACTTGTAATCGTACCCCACCAAATAAACCTTGTTGCTTACATCCGCTGCCATTAGCGCAATTAGAACACCTGCGTTTGTTTTCTCCTGTAGGTATTTGCCTAGTCCCATTACCTTGTCTTTTTTCTTTATCCATGTTATAGTATATCCTTCTTGGTCCTCACCAAAATGTAATTTGAAATCATCTTCATGCCATTCTGTATTTTCTTCTCTAAATTTTCTTAACATATCTACATTGTTTGCCCAACACACAAAGAATTTTTTATCTTCACCTTTCCACACCCACTCATCTGTATAGTCATGTGGATCAACGTTACCTATAAACTTAGTAACTGTTTCTGGGTAAAATAATTTATCATACATAGAAGCAGGATTTTTTTGCCATTCTTTTAAATAGACAGGATGTTCAAATGCATAACCACTACGATATATTTCATGACATATATTATAGTCCATTGCTACTAGAACATCTGGTGTAAAATCTCTATACAATCCGTTACAACCATATATCTTACCAAAAGGTTTTAGTTTATGTAGATCAAAGTTTTTTCTACTCTCACCGTTACCTACACAAAAAATCATTACATGCTACCCATAGTAAATTTTTTCCAGTCTATTGCATTTTTAATTTGAAATGTACGATTGTTTATTTGTTTAAGTATGCTCTCACAATAACCACATATCTGTTTAAGATATTCAATCTTTTGTTTTGATTTAATTATTTCTTCGTCAGCGTCAATAAATTTATCAACGTCTTGTCGTAATACTTTTAAATCAAAGTTAGTATCTTTATATACTTGTGGGTCTGCTTTGCCTGTAAAGAATAACCATTTGTTTAAATGTAATTGTGAGTGTTCGCCTTCTGCTTTCTTAAGCATAAGAGCGTAGGTTGAGTATGTTTTAAGGTATTGAGAATGGAGCTGGGGTGTCTTTAGACTTTCTAAGTCTAGTTCAGTATCATCAATTCTCAAATCCTTCTCGGCTTTCGCCTGAAGTTCATCAAGTGTCATTATTTAATCCTTTTTATTATATAGTAAACTAATAAGGGGTCGTATATTTGTGTTGTTTATATCCTAGTACAATAGTTGCTTGTAAGTATTCAACATCCGTTGCGTTTTGATTATACTCTAAAGCAGATAAACTTTTTGGATATGTATCTTCAAAAGATATCTCTAGAATAGGTGTATTTCGTGCTGTTAATATAATTAATTTAGCGTCAGAAAATATAGCACCATCATTTGTTGCTGTTGTTGGTCTACCTGCGTCAGGAGAATTGTTTTGTTGTGATCTAGGCATTCTATCGCCACCTGCTGTAATTAGTTCACGATATTTGTCGTCACTATCTACTTGAGCAAGACCTACCATCCAATCATGAACACTACGATAATTCGTTAAGTCTTCATCTACAATAAACGTTACAGATAAGTCGTCAAATGTCAAATCATTACCTGGTATTCTAACAGGCATAAGTCTAGTTGGTTGAGTTATTTCTGTAAGTGTTATACCTGGTATATTTGCTTGAATTGAGTTAAACTCTACTCTAGGCAGTTTTGCTATTTGAAATTTAAACTTTGTAGGATCAGCATAATCTAATCCTGCCCCACTTGGTTGTCTAGTAATAGTATTTGTATCAGTCATATAATAGTATTTATAATAAAAAAAGGGGGCGATAAAGCCCCCTCTTTAATTTCGTTATGAAACGATATATTACATTAAGTTAGTTACTTTAACCATTCTGTAATAGATGTTTGCTTGGTCAGTTCCAACGTCAGTTGCTTGTGAAGAAGCTTCTGCAAATGGGTTTCTAATTAGACCATATCTAGTTTTGAAACCAATTTTTGGTTGGAATGTGTTCTCACCAACCGCTCTCACCATTTGTAGTGGAACGTAT